>Ga0247832_1003775_pt1 | contig 20062 bp, 19 predicted proteins | sample LaCruzMarch2015__10_FD_192407 | JGI IMG/M metagenome (GOLD analysis project Ga0247832, IMG submission 192407) | Freshwater microbial communities from meromictic Lake La Cruz, Castile-La Mancha, Spain - LaCruzMarch2015_4m | ecosystem: Environmental > Aquatic > Freshwater > Lake | place: Spain... | reverse complement strand
CAATAACCGTCTTTCGAATATGAAGGAAATTTCTGGGATGATTCAACGACTTTGTCCAGGAGTTCGCATCGCAATTGGTCATGGACAAATGGATGGCACCCAATTGGAGAAGGTGATGATGGACTTTATTGATGGTAAATACGATGTGCTTCTTGCCACCACGATTATTGAATCCGGCATTGATATTTCAAATGCCAACACCATCATTATTAATGATGCCAATCAATTTGGATTAAGTGACTTACACCAACTTCGAGGTAGGGTAGGTCGTTCGAATAAAAAGGGTTTTTGCTACCTGATTGCCCCCAAATTTAGTTTACTTACTTCTGAAGCTAGAAAAAGACTAGAAGCGTTGGTACAATTTTCTGATTTAGGTTCAGGCTTCAATATCGCCATGAAAGACTTAGACATTCGAGGCGCAGGGAATATGTTAGGGGGCGAACAAAGTGGGTTTATCTCGGAAATTGGTTTTGAAATGTATCAAAAGATCTTGAATGAAGCCATGCAAGAGTTAAAAGAAAGCGAGTTCAAGGAAATGTTTGACGAAAGAAACACCGATACTTTCGGCAATTTTGTCCAGGATTGCATCTTTGAAACCGATATGGAAGTGCGTATTCCAGATGATTACGTCAATAATGTTGCTGAGCGCTTGAGTTTATACCAAGCCCTGGATAATTTAAAAGACAAAGCAGCTTTAGAAACATTCTCCACACAATTAGTGGATCGATTCGGTCCTTTGCCAATAGCGGTAAAAGAACTTTTATTCTCCTTCGAATTACGTTGGTTGGCAGAGGAGTTAGGTATGGAACGTTTGGTTATCAAAAGTGAAAAATTGGTAGGGTATTTTATTTCGAATCCTCAATCGCCATTCTACGAAACCGAAACCTTTACCTTATTACTCAATAAAATCATGAGCATAGGCAAAGAATACCGGCTTGTACAAAACAATGACAAGTTACGCTTAGTTATTGAGCCGGTTCGCCACATCAAAGATGCCTTTGAGAAAATGATGGGATTGAAGTAGGGTTGCTTCTCTCGGTCTATCGCGCCTCTCGACTCCGCTCGATCCACTTTCAAGAGCTCATCGAGCGTAGTCGAGATGCGCTCGATAAGCTTTATGTGTCAAATCATTTCTTTCAAGAGCCCATCGCGGCAAGCGGCGGACGAGGCTAGCGATTAAGATCAATTACTTTTCAACTTTACTTTGAATAGTCCAACCAATAAGGGCAGCTCTTTGTTTTGCGGCCTCTGCTTTTTCACCGATAAAAAGCGCATCAACTGTTTGGTTGAAATGCTTCAGCCATATATCAAAGTGTTTTGGTTTTAAGGGCATATGAAGGTGTTTTTCGACGACATTGGTGGTGTATCCCGGTTCGTCAAGGAGTGCAAAACACCAAAAGTGAATCATGTGTGGCAGGTGTTTGTCTAGGTCTATACCAATAAAAAAGGGAGCCAAGTCTTCGTCGGCGACTAACTTGCTGTAAAACAACGTGATTAATTGCTCGATATCGCTTCTATTTTCAATTTTTTTCATTTGCTAAAAATACGCCCTTACTTCCATATTTCCACTATGAACCGTTCTAACGCCCGCTGATTTCCTGCCAAGATACTGAATCGTTAACTGTAAATTTTTGGATAAGGTGCGTTGATAACTAAAATTCCAAGTGTAATTAATTCCTGGTTGCAAGGACTCGAGCATTTCAAATCCAACAGCTGAACTAGCTGTTCCTACGTAGGACAATGAAATGGCTTTTACTCCGCCTTGAATACTCCCTTTCTCGGTTTGGTTGTATTTAAAACTGCTTCCGATTTCTTTTAATAGGCAAGTTTCCCCTCCAAAACCCAAGTCGTTTTTTTTATCAATTAGCCGTCCGTCAAGTGTCAAACGATAGTTTGTGGAAGGTTGGAAAATAAAACTTGAAAAAAGTGAAGAATAAGTAATGTCGTAGTTTCTGCTTGTGGTGTAATCAGCTGCTGCACTTTTTATTCCTTTTTGCCCTTTCACTTCTATGGAAAAGGTAGGAACAACGTTCCAACGGGTAAACAATTCGTGGTATTCATTTTTTTTGGAGTCGAATCCCGATGCAAGTAAACTTTTATTTTCACTGTCTTGATAAATATATTCTGCATTGATTACACTTGAGGTTCGATTGAAGTACAATGTATTTCTAATTAGTCCGCTTGTACTAATCAGATTGATGTCTGAAATGGCATTTGCAAAAGGGTTGAAAAAGGTGTTTAAATCAAACAAACTGGTTTTCCGATTAATACGAACCCGTGTTTGGTTGGAGAACTTTGCGAGTAAACCGAGCATTCCTTTCTTCTTTGCCCATAGTTTTTCTGGTCGCCAAAAAACACTTTGGTTGAGTTCGTTGGAGTACGTTTTAACATATTCATTACTTGGAGTGAAAATCCGAATGTAACTAGCTTGGTCAACGTACTGGGCAATTTCAAATTCATTTAGGTCTTTTACGCCGTCGTTGTTGTAATCAACCCAAGTGTAGACTCCTTGTCCATCGTTTACTTTAATATAAATAAATGTTCGTTTTTGTTCTAGCCCTGAACCTACCTCATAAAACGTACTCCAATTCAGTGCGTTTTTAAACCACCGTGCTTCGTAATCTATGCGGCCAATTAATGAGTTTTCGGGACTTTGATTAATTAAGGAACTGTCGCGAATAGTTAAAGAGCGATAACCACCGATTAGGGTAAGACGTTGATTTTTTAATTTTTTTAGTGTTATTTCTCCTCCAATGGTTCTCGCCACGGCTGCTTTGCGCAAAGCACTACTGTCGGCTCGCTGATCAAAGCGTTCCCGATAGTAAAATTTCATTGCTGCTGAGGCGGTATCTGAATTAGCTAAGTAAACTTCATAGTCGAAAAATTGATAGCTTGTTGAGTTAATCTGTTGTGAGGTCCCAACGAAAACGTTTTTTTCATGGTCGTCTTTAAAGCCAATTTTTAAGCGCCCAATTTTTTTATTAAGGTCTATTCGGTGCCTTAAAAATCGATTATCGCCTATATTTTTCGAGGACAAATAACTGCCGTCCCATGTCGCCGACCAACCTCGTTGATTCCAGCGTCCGTCGGAATACATTCTATTTCCTTGGTAAGCGTTCCCAATAGAAAAATGCTGGCCGGATAAATTGATAAATCCATAGGATTTTTGTTTGATTTTAGAACTAATTGTCCCGACAAGTTGCTGGCCTAAATAACCTTTATTGCGCGTGTTCCAGTCGCGATCAAATTCTACGCTTCGGTATTGTTCTATTGGCGAAAAATTTTGGTGTAAGTATTCAGCGTCTAATTTGTTCTCTATCTTCCAACCTTTACTACTGTCACCAATGTTACGTAGTTGAGTGATTTTCGTACGCTGTGCCAAACCTGTATTGTCTTTATTGTCAAGGTTAGAGAAGGTATTTAGGTGGTTGGTTGAAAGGGCTGTTTCACTTTCTATCGTTATATTTTTGCTCAGTGAGTAGCGAAATCCTGTGGTTAAAAGTTGTTTTTGTTTTGGTGTTATGATGAGCCTCGATGCTTGGTAATCACCTTGAGGAACTCCCGCAATTGGAGCAAGCCAACGATAAACTTTTCCTAGGGCATTGTAATTATTTAATACGTAGTTTCCCTTATTTGTACCTACATATTGAAAAACAGCTCGAAATTTAGCAGAGTCAGGGTGAACACTGAATACTAGAATAGAGTCAAAACCCAAAGAGTCGACCATTTTATATAATACTTGGTTGTCGAAATAACCAATGGAATCAACACTTGAGATTTGCGCCAACGATAGGTTATCGCCAATTGTGCTTAGGTAAAATTTTTGGCTCGGACTTAAGTTTTGCTGTAGGGATTGATTCTTGGCATCTTGTTCGGAGTAGGCATTTAACCAAAAACTTAGTTTTTTGCTTTTGAAAATACTAGCGCTTTGTACTAAGGAACGGGCATAATTTTGATCGGAGTATTGAAATTCAACGACAATTCGACTGTCTTTAGTTATGAGGTTTCGCGCAGTAAAAACAAGTTCAGAGGTATTGTAGTCCATCACATAATCGAATTCCTGCCCACGTTCTAAAAGTCGCCCATCGATATATACTCGTTCTGTTCCAGCCAAAACTAAAATGAAAGGTTCATTTTCACTTCCTTGAAGACGATAGGGACCCTGGTTGCTTTCAACGCCTGGAATAATTTGCCGATTGAACTTTCCTTTGGACAAGGCAGCACTTGCCTGCGTGTACCAAAGGGAACTGTCTTTTAAGAGCCACTTATTTTCTATGCTTAAGCCTTGGGCTCTTTTTTTGTAGGTCATGAAGTAGCCGGTTGGTTTGGACAACCAAAAATCCCCAACGGTTAGTTTAAAGTTATCATTGTAAACTTGAATAAACACTTGGTCGAACTCTTGAAGTTTGTTTGTATTGCCGTCCGGTTGAATCGGGATATTTGCATCTGAAACGGCAGCAAGGACTTTTAAGTTAGGGGTTAAATTTCCAGACAACTCCAAATTTAAGGCAGAATTAATCCCCAAATCTTGTCTGTTTCCGAAACTAACTCCCCTTGAAAGGCTTCCGTTTTTAGCCAATTCCTGCCCGCCAAAGACGTCGTTAACGGAATAGCTATTAATTATTTTAAATTTTTCTCGTTCATCAATTCCTTTTTTACTCAACACCGTTGAATCATAGCGTTGATAACTGCGCGTTAGGTCAAACGGAAGAACGCGATAATATAAATGAACAGTAGCCGTGTCTTTGCGATATAATCGAAATGTTGCACTTGAGTGGTCTATATAATAGTCCTCAGGAGCAAGCGTATCACCTGAGCAAATTGCAATAAATGAATTTGGATAAATACTTAAAGTATCTATTTTTATTAATTCATAAGTAGATTTTATTTTGAACGTGCGATTAGTACCTGTTTGTGAGTGAACAGAGTTGCTGTACAAGACAAAAAAAAATATAATTAGTACAAAGCGCATTTGCATACGAAGGTAAGGGATATCATCAAAACGTAAACGAGTTATTTTGATTGCCATATTTGAAAAACACAAGCATATCTTTATTATTTTTATACCGACTAAATATACAAGCCCATGAAATTGTTATTCTTTTTTTCTTTTTTCTTTTTTGCGTTGCCGAGTGAAGCGCAGTTAGTGCCTACGTTATGGCAAATTAACAAGGATAAAATTACCTCATGGCTGTATTATTTCGGTGATGAGTTTACCCAAGGGCAAGTGGATGACACGAAGTGGTTTGATAATTATCCGTGGGGTGGATTATCCATTCCCAATGGTATTTATGCCGCCCCTGAAAATACGCGATTAGAAAACGGTAAAGCCATCTTAAAAGTAGATACCTGTTCTTATTACAGGACTTTTCCAGCATGGATGCTAGAGGAAAACATTAAGAAAAATGATCCTTTGGTGGTTAATGGCACGGTTAAATTAAACTATGTAACAGCCGCTTTGTGGAGCAAAAAGCAATTCAAATATGGTTATTTTGAATGCCGGTGTTTTATTCCTGAAGGGAAAGGATTGTGGCCAGCCTTTTGGTTGTATGGCGGTAAACCAAATGATGAAATTGATTTCATGGAGGCCAAAGGAGAAAGGAAGAATGAGTTTCACCTTGATATTCATTGTCCAAATGACTGTGATAGATTGAAAACGAAACCTTTTAATTTTAAAAAGTTATGGGGAAATTGGATAAAAACAAAACAGCCAATTACAGGGCAATGGGTAGTTTTTTCAGGCGTCTGGCTGCCTGGCTATGTTAATTTTTACATGAATGGTCGGCCAGTGGCTAAATACCTAGGTGATTTTTCAGCTGAAATGAATATGATTGCAAATATATCTGTTGCTGTTGACGGAGGTGCTTTTGACCCTGGACCAGACAAAAACACTACCTTTCCAAGTGAATTTGCTGTTGATTACATGCGCGTTTGGAAGTTACCAAGTGACGATTTTCCCTCAGCAACTCATCGAGGTATATTTACCGAGGGGAAACTTACGAATTTGTCACAAACGGATGATGACGTAATTGCCAAAAAAAAAATCGGACCTCTTTTAGCATTGGAAGGCACAGAGTCTAATTCACTAAAGCGAAAAAACAGGAAAACGTTGCCAAAAGAATTAGTGGAAAGCGAGCAAGGATTCGTTAGTCTAATGCTCGTTAACGAACAAGATTATCAATTACATTTTAACGGAATAACGACCAGTAATTTGAAAGTGGAGATTTTAAATGACAAAGGCACACGAGTAAAGTCGTTTGATACAAAAAGTAAATACCAATTTTTCTCTACAAGCGATTTTCAAGTGGGTAATTACAACCTAGTTATATCTAATGGAGAAAATGTTAAAACAGCTATTCCGTTTACAAAGCAGTAGGATTCTTCACAGTTTGAACTTCGAATAATTTAGTCCAATACTTTCCGGTCATATATGTTTTTTTAGTGACATTATTGTAGGCAATTCCATTTAATACTTCTCCGTTACCCTTTCCTTTTGTTGCCAATTCTGTTGCATCAATAATTGCTAACACCTTTCCTTTTAGTGGTTCTATTACAGCGATCAAGTTAGTAGTCCATATGTTGGCGTAAATTAATCCGTCAATAAATTCTAACTCATTTAATTTAGAAATAGGACCTTCATTGGTGTATACCTGTATGGTTTTTTGTGCTTTGAATGTCTTCGGATCAAGATACGTTAGTCGTTCTGTCCCATCAGACATTATCAGAGAGATTCCGTCGTTACAAATTCCCCATCCCTCCCCAGCATATGAAAATAACGTATCACGGCTAAATTCTTTTTGGTTGTAGACAAAACAGCTTTGGTTTTTCCAGGTTATTTGAAAAATCTTATTGCCTAAGATGGTTATCCCTTCACCAAAATAAGAGGCATCTAATGTTGTTCTTCTAATTATTTTTCCCGTTTGTAAGTCGACCTCTCCCACCAAGGAACTACCGCTGCTATTTGGATCGCCTGTGCTTTCAAAAAAAGCATTTCCACTGAAAGCAAGCCCTTGAGTAAAATTGGAATCTAAATGGGGGTACTCTGCTACTATTTTTATTCCCCATTGTTTAGGTACGATATCTGAAACAATTTGAATAACGCGCTCATCTTTAACTTCTTTACCATTGACCTGTTTCGCAAAGAGCGCTATCGAAATTGTGCCAACCCCTAAACCGTCTGTTTTTAGCTCAAAAGCTGTTTTTTTTGATGGATTTTTCCATCGTGAAACAATGCTGTCGCCGACACGAAGTTCCATTTCTTTTATTAATTCTTTCGATAGTATTGGAATAGTTAAGGTCGATCCATGGGTTACTACCGTATTTTCGCTTAAATCAAAAAAACAGACTAGGTTTTCTTCCTCTATTTCAGGGGCATTGTTTTTAAATAGTAGAAAGACAATTAATCCGATGCCAAGAACGATGGCGCTAGCAACGATGATTTTTTTTCTCATGTGTTATTTTGCTTTTAGGTTGGCCAAAATACGTTCAGACTGAATTTGTTCGTGCGAAGCATCATACGTCACCACACCATTATTTATTACAATGATTTGGGGAGATTGGTGCGTAATTTTAAGCATTTTTTCAATGTCATTTGAAATGCTCCGGTAAGCAATTAAATCTAACACATACCAGTCGGCAGTATCATTTTCAAAGCAATTCAGTGTATTTTTTAAGATACGCACTGAAATGTAGCATCTTGTGGAGTGTTTAAAAATTACTTGCGGTTTAGTATGACTTTCAACTACTAATTCAGTCAACATCTGATTTGATATGAGTTCTTTTTGGGCCATAGTATTAAAATTGTTTTAAAAACCGAATGTCATTTTCAGAATATAGCCGTAAATCGTTTATTTTGTAATTGAGTTGTGCTATGCGTTCAACACCCATTCCGAAGGCAAATCCACTGTAAATTTTAGAATCAATCCCACTTGCATCGAGCACTGCAGGATCAACCATTCCGCAGCCAAGTATTTCAAGCCATCCGGTATACTTACAAACATTACATCCTTTACTATCACAAATTGTACAGGAAACATCCACTTCAGCGCTTGGTTCTGTGAAGGGAAAATAGGAAGGGCGCATTCTTATTTGAGCACTTTCACCAAAAATAGATTGGGCAAAATATAAAAGTGTTTGCTTTAAGTCGGCAAAGGAAACGTCTCTGTCGATATAGAGCCCTTCTACCTGATGAAAAAAACAATGTGCTCTAGCAGAGATAGCCTCATTTCTGTAAACACGTCCAGGTGAAATGGTGCGAATCGGGGGCTTGCTATTTTCCATGACCCTCACTTGGACCGAGCTGGTGTGTGTGCGAAGTGCCATTTCACGATCTCCTTTTTCAATAAAAAAGGTGTCTTGCATGTCTCTTGCAGGATGTTCTTTTGGAAAGTTCAGGGCAGAGAAATTATGCCAATCGTCCTCAATTTCAGGCCCTTCGGAAATAACAAACCCAATTCGATTAAAAACCTCAATTATTTCGTCTCTAATAATGGATAAAGGGTGATGCGTTCCTTGCGTTATATTTTCTCCCGGACGGGTTAAATCGTTATTAGTGAATGCATCCTGCAACGGACCTTTTTCCGATTTTTTCTGGTTGTAAAAATCTTCTAGTTTAATTTTTACAACGTTAATTTGTTGTCCAAATTCTTTTTTGTTTTCGTTAGAAGCCGTCTTCAACTCAAGGTACAGGTCCTTTAATTTGCCCTTGGCTCCTAAGTATTTGATTCTAAATACTTCAAGCTGATGCTCATCTGACACTTGTTGCATGTCAGCGTCTATTTCTGTTAAAAGATGTTGAATGGTTTGAATCATTTTTTACGTGTAACTTTTTCGAACATACAATTGTTTTACAATAACAAACGTTCTTTGCAAAGTTAAAAGGATTTTGATTAATTTAATATTCCTTTTATCACTTTTATGGCTTGTTTTTATTTGCTAAGGCAACATACTGCTTTTCGCAGCGTAACAATTTGATTATTGGTAAATATGTTTTAATTTTGTATATAATTTGTAATTATGAAAAAAATAATTTTTGGGGTATCTATGTTATTCCTGTTGGTTATCATTGGGTCTTGTAAATCTAAAGATCCGGCAATCTTAAAAGTTTTTGTGCGGTCATCTTCTAATCAACTTATGAATGGTGCTAGGGTTGTCATTATCGGAGACCAACAATCAAATCCGCCTACATTGGATTTTGTTGATACTTCTTACACTAATAGCTCTGGATTTACGGTAATTGATATGGATCAATATTTCGATGTTTCTGGTCCTGATAAAACGACCGGTTATTTCGATATTGTTGTCAAACACAACACAAAAAATGCCAGCGGTTACACAAGATGTCGTGTACATACTACTTCAGTAGAAACAATTTACTTACCTAATTAATTTATAAATGAAAAAATTTGCCCTTTTAATTTTCGCTTTAGTTGGCTTGATTATCATTTCTTCTTGTGTAAAGAAAGAAGATACAATCGCAGAAATAGAAGTTCGTGATGAAAATAATGATGTAGTGGAACAGGCAATGGTTGTTTTGTATGGAACCTCTACTTGCAATTGTCCTTCACAAGTGGCAGTATACGATACTGCATACACCAATGCTGCAGGTATTGCTACATTCAATTACAACGAAATCTACCAGCTTGGACAAGCAGGCGTCGCTGTTTTAGATATTAATGCGTACAAGGCCAATCGTTTCGGTCAAGGAATCATCAAAGTGGAAGCTGAGATGACGAATAAAGAAACGGTTATCATACAACCTTAAGCACAGATTCTTCGGGCAGTTGCCAATTCAGATAGATCAGATAAATAGATAGTTTTCGTATCTAAGGTTTTAGCACTTAACTCATACTCTGTTCCCTCAGGATAATGAAAAGCAACAAACATTTCGCTAATTTCATGATTTGGATTCAGTTTTTGTAGCAAGTTAATCAGTCGGTTTAAATCAATCACGTTGATTACCATAGAACTGTTGTAGTTAAAGTTTCCTGTTGTTATCTCGCCAAAAATGTGGGCTTCCTGTTCACAAGAGGTAATTTTAATTTGATTGATTTTCATTTGCTTTTCCATAGGGCTCAATTTATGAGACAAATTTATAGGCTCAGAACGTAAGCTATTTACGATTTGTTTTCGTTCATTAGTTTTTAGAGGAATCTTCTATTTTTTGGTAATTTTGTATAATGGATAATACAAGTAACATGTCTTTTTTACAACACCTAGAGGAACTTCGATGGCGTTTGGTCAGGTGTGTAGTTGTTATTTTAATACTAGCGATTGTAATATGGTATTTTCAAGAAGAAATCATGGTAAATCTTTTTTTATCCATGAAGGACAAGGATTTTATAACTTTTCGATTTTTTTGTAACTATTTAGGTGTTTGTGTTGAAGAAATACCGGTTAAAATGCAAAGCATGACGGTTTCGGGTCAATTTACCTATGCATTAATGATGAGTTTTTTGGGGGGCTTAGTAGTTTCTTTTCCTTATATATTTTATCAAATATGGTCTTTTGTTAAGCCAGGGCTTAAATTGAAGGAAAAAAAGATGTCTAGAGGCCTTGTCTTCTACGTTAGTATATTGTTTTTTTCGGGCATTTTATTTGGTTATTTTCTTGTTGCGCCTTTGAGCGTTCAGTTTTTTGGTTCCTATCAAATAAGTAAACAAATTGAGAATAATTTCACAATTGGATCGTACATGAGTATGATTCTATCCACTATTTTTTATTCGGGTTTGTTTTTTCTATTACCCATTGTTAGTTATCTACTCACTAAAATCGGTATAATTGATGTGGCATTTTTAGTAAAATATAGAAAGCATGCCATTGTTGGCATTTTAATTTTAGCAGCTGTCATTACGCCGCCAGATATAACCTCACAAGTTATCGTTTCAATACCAATAATTATTTTATATGAAATTGGCATTATCGTTTCAAGAAGAGCGGAGCGCTTAGCCAAAAAGCAAGCAGCGGAATTGAAAAATTGATTGGTATTATTTGTCACGGATTTTTAGCTGTATCTTGACCAATTACCAATTATTTCTTCCTCATGAGCAATGCGGAACGCGCTCTTTTTTTTACTTCAATTATTACTAATTTAGCAGTGTGAAATTATTTACAACAAGCATCAAAAAAACATACAGAGGTCGGCCGGTGGTTGATGGTGTGTCTGTAGAAGTAAAACAAGGTGAAATTGTTGGTTTATTAGGACCAAATGGCGCTGGCAAAACAACTTCTTTCTATATGATTGTTGGATTAGTTAGGCCAGATCAAGGCCAGGTTTTTCTTGATGAGCTTGAAATCACAAAATTACCGATGTATAAAAGGGCCCAATTAGGAATTGGGTATCTTCCACAGGAGGTTTCTGTTTTCAGGAAGCTAAGCGTAGAAGATAATATCATGGCAATTCTTGAAATGACCCCACTTACGTCTGCTCAAAGATCCGAAAAATTAGAAAAGTTATTGGAAGAGTTCGGTCTTTTGCCTATTCGAAAAAATTTAGGAAATCGTTTGTCCGGTGGAGAAAAAAGACGTACTGAAATTGCCCGCGCACTTGCTACTGATCCCAAATTTATTCTCCTTGATGAACCTTTCGCCGGGGTAGATCCTATTGCAGTGGAAGATATCCAAAGTATAATTTCTGAATTAAGAAAACGTAACATTGGTGTCTTAATAACGGATCATAATGTGCAAGAAACACTTTCTATCACGGATAGGGCCTATTTGCTTTTTGAAGGAAAAATATTGAAGTCAGGTACAGCAGAAGAACTCGCTGCTGACGAACAGGTAAGAAAGGTTTATCTGGGCCAAAATTTTGTCCTGCGAAAGTAAGACTTACTTAAGTAGGTTAACCGATCCTGTGATTAATTGCCATGCACTTGGAATGTTGCAAGGCTTGTATTTCAAAACGTAGGCATAAATTCCATCAGGGCAAATCAGCCCGCGGTATTTTCCATCCCACCCCATTTCTTTGTTATCCGTTTTAAAAACTAATTCACCCCAACGATTGTACACACAAAACTCCCATTCAATAATTTCAAAATCGGTAATGGGTTTAAAAACATCGTTTTTACCGTCTTCGTCAGGAATAAAGGTATTAGGTATGTAAAGTGTAAATGGACTTACCTTAACAGTACAAATGGCGGAGTCTCTACAACCAAATGCGTTGGAAACTATCTGAATTGGGTTGTCGGTCCCTGACACAACGTATTCATGAGAAAAACTGGCTAAAGTAGACGAAAAGCCATGATGGTCGAAGTAGTAAAGGTAAGTGGAAGCTCCACTTGACTCATCGATAAAATTAACAGTGTTATCGCAGACATCCACTTCGTTAGGTGTAACACTAAATCCTGCAATCGGAGAGGGATTAACGGTAACGACATCTTGTTGAAGCAGGTATAAAGTATCAACGCAACCCTCTAAAGTTATTAGTGTCAATCCAACGCTGTACGTGCCTACTTGATAGTAAACATGGGTTGCATTAAAGGAGGCGGATGTGCCGCCATCTCCGAAATCCCATGAGTAAATGGTGTTCCCGTCAGATGTACTCGTATTTATAAATGTTGCTGTTGATGGGGCACATTGTAATGTGTTGAGGAATACAAAGTTGATAATTGGCTCAGCAAAAACGTAGACTTGCTTTACAATGGAATCGATACAATTATCAAAACTTCCGTACAGCGTTACCGGATGTAATCCAGCGGTCAAATAAGAAACATCGTTAACATCAATGGTATTGGCGGAGGCAGGAACAGCATTTGAACCAAAGTTCCACCAATAAGTGCTGTTGGGCGGCCCGCTCACGTTGGCGTCAAAATCATATAAGCCTCCATTAATACAAAGGGAATCATCGTGTACAAAATCCAATATCAAGGGTTCGTTTATCGTAATCTGAACACTACTTGTATCAGCGCAATTTAACCCTGAACTTGCGATTAATTGCACAGTATAATTTCCTGGATTTGTGTAGGAATAAGTTGGTGAGAACGCCGAACTTACATCGGTATTGATCCCCGCTACACCAAAGTCCCATGCGTACTGTATACTATTAACCGATGAATTACCGAAAGGAATGGTTAGTCCTAAACAAGCGATATCAGGTGGAATGAGAATACTTGAAATAGCAAGGCCAAATAGGTAGACAGAATCGGTAAAACTTGTTTGACACTCTCCATTGTCTCCTGCTAAGGTTACCACATGATATCCGGGTGTTGCGTAATTTATGGTTGGTCCCGCTAAACCTGTTGCACTGGGTTGTGATGCATTGCTATCAAAGGTCCAATTGTAAGTGCCGATGTTAGGAGAACTTGAGATCCCAACGAAATTAAATTGGTTTCCGACAATGCATAATGAATCTTCTGCGGTCCATGAAATAGAGAAAGGGTTATTTACAATTATTGAAATATAAGCGGTATCCGTACAAGCTTGTCCGGGATTAACGATTAATTGTGCTTGGTAAGTTCCCGGTGCCGGATAGGTATAATTAGGTTCAAATAAATTACTAACGTCATTACTCGTTCCTGCAACACCAAAATTCCAAGCGTAGGATGATCCTCCGTATGAATTGTTATCGAATTGTACATTCAGTCCTTGACAATAAGATATAAAGGTGGGTAGTTGTTCCTGGGTTGGCAAAATAGCTTGCATCGTGATGTTACAATTGAAGACACGAAATAAAAAATCGCGGACGGTTTCACCGATGACAACACCATTTCTAATTTCTTGCACCCGAACGCCTACAACAAAAAGGCCCACCATGTTAGGATTTACATTTAGTATACCTGTTACAGCATTAATGGTCACGGATGAGCCCGGCCCCAAAGGTGTTGCAGCATTGAATCCACCTGCCCAATTAACTGGTTGGTAGGGTGGAGCAGGTGCTTGTGTAGGCATAGGGTTAATGGAGTTGGCTCCTGCATTTGGCGTAACGAGTGAATACACTAATTGGTCGCCGTCAGGATCCGTTGCAACATGATTAAAAATTAAATTGTCGTTGCTGCAAAGCAAGATTGGCGGATAATTTACAAAGCGAGGACTACTGTTTTGGTAGTAGTTGGAACCGGATCCCGGTATGGTAGTGGATAAGGTAATACCCGTATCATCTGGATTAATTAGGTTAGTAACGTTTGGTCCCCTGCAGCATCGTTGATAGGAAATAGTGTAACCATTTGGTGACGGGGGCAAAGTAACCACTACCGTATAAATAGCTCTTTCAACACAAATATTTGTGGGAGGAGTTGCACAAGGATTATTAAAAATGACGGGCAGAACGGTACTTCCCGGAAAAGGAACGCTGATGTTTTGATACAAGGAATTGCCTCCTAAATAAATTGTTAGCATAAGTGGGTTGTCGTATTCAGCACCCGTTGAATTACAATCTCTATACAAGGTGATAAAAAAACGGTATTGGTTGTTGCCTAAATAATTATAATAGATATCTCCCCCAATAATATGTGCAGCAAAACTAAGTTTTGAAATGAGCACAAAAAGGCAGAGTGTAATTACTTTCATCGATATAATAGACGTAAAATTAGGTTAAATGTTTGCTTAAATAGATTAGTTACAAAATTGAAAATTATAAATAGAAGTAGAATAGCAAAAATTATCCCACTTTTCAATAGCCGACCCGTCCACCGTTTTGTTAAGAACACCATCAGTAAAAATTAATTCTTTAGCATAAAAAAAATGTGCTGCAGCGTTGTAATAGTCTGATCTAGATGGGTGTTCGGGAGAGCATACAGCAAGCGTTTTTCCTATTATTTTTTCTGAAAGCAGGAGTTTTATCGCGCTAATCACATCGTTAAGGTGCACTAAATTAACTGGAGCAATTCCGTTACTCAGCGGCATTGATTTTTTTATGATTTGATGTATGGCATGCCTTTTTGGGCCAATTAATCCACCTAATCTTAGGATACAGTGGTTTTTTTGTCGAGCAACAAGGCGTTCTGCCAAGACAAGCGGAGAGGAGTTTTTTAGGCGACTTGATTCGTTTACACTCCCGATGGTATCCTCGTATACGCTAGTTGAACTCAATAATATTAGCTGCGTATCGGCAGGAAATTGCGCTATTATCGAGGCTATAATTGCAGGGTAATTAATAAACCCCGTTGGAGGCAGTGCTAGTATTAGGACATTTGTTTCTAGCAAGTTATTTCCCAATAAATTAAAAGCGACATCTTTTTCCGAAAATGTTACGCCAAGTGGCGACCAGGAATTATTTTTAAACAGTTCCCATTTTTCAACTTCCCTTGATGAAACAACCACATTAAATCCCATCTGATGTAAGCTGGCGGCAAGCGGAATACCGAGCCATCCTCCGCCAATAATTGTTACTTTTTCTTTCATTATGGGATTCATGTTGTAACTTTGCTAGCATAAAGATAAGAAGATGAGTAATTATGACATAATTATTATTGGCTCTGGACCTGGCGGTTATGTTTCTGCCATTCGATGTGCTCAATTAGGAATGAAGACAGCTATTATTGAGAAATACAATACGCTAGGCGGCACGTGCTTAAATGTTGGGTGTATTCCATCAAAGGCATTGTTAGATTCTTCCGAACATTTTTTCAATGCGAAGCATAATTTTAAAGAACACGGCATTGATGTGAAGGATTTGACCGCAAATATGGAGCAAATGATTCAACGTAAAAATGATGTGGTCAGTCAAACATGTTCAGGTGTTAAGTTTTTAATGGATAAAAACAAAATCGATGTGCATTATGGCTTGGGTTCATTTGTGGATAAACAAACGGTCTTAGTTAGTACTGCAGACGGTTCGAAAACTACGCTTACGGCCAAAAATATTGTAATTGCTACTGGATCAAAACCCAATTTCTTCCCTGGAATGGAACCGGATAAAAAGCGTATTATCACGTCAACGGAGGCCTTAGATTTGAAAGAAATACCAAAAAAAATGCTGGTGATCGGCGCAGGTGTGATTGGACTTGAATTAGGATCTGTATTCAGTCGACTAGGCACCGAAATTGTGGTCATTGAATTTGCATCTACGCTTTTACCGACCATGGACGGCACAATAGGTAAGGAATTTGCAAAAATTTTAAAGAAAGAAGGGATCAAATTTCAAATGGAGCATCGGGTGCAGAAGGTTTTGAACAAGGGAAAATCAGTGGTAGTTACCGCCTTAAATAAAAAAGAGGAAACAGTAACTTTTGAAGCGGATTATTGCTTGGTTGCGGTTGGAAGAAAAGCGTATACGGAAGGCCTGAATATTGATAAGGTTGGCCTCTCTGCAAATAACAAGGGACAAGTGGAGGTGAACGAAAACTTGCAAACAGCAGTTCCTACCATTTTTGCTATTGGCGATGTGGTTCGTGGCGCAATGCTCGCGCACAAGGCAGAAGAAGAAGGGGTATTTGTCGCTGAATTTTTGGCAGGACAAAAACCGCATATTAATTATAATTTAGTGCCAAATGTTGTTTATACATGGCCTGAGATTGCAGCCGTAGGAAAAACAGAGGAGGAGCTTATTGCTATGGGTATTGAATATAAAGTTGGAAGTTTTCCGATTAAAGCGCTTGGAAGGGCTAGAGCAAGTATGGACACCTCAGGAGTAATAAAAATTATTGCAGATAAAAAAACAGATGAGGTTCTAGGCGTTCATATGATTGCTCCTCGTGCAGCAGATTTAATCATGGAGGCGGTTGTTGCCATGGAATATAAGGCGTCAGCCGAAGATATTGTACGAATCTGTCACCCACATCCAACGTATTCTGAAGCGATGAAGGAAGCGGCAATGGCAGCAACTGATAATCGCGCAATGCACGTTTAATTAACTGTTCCAAAGCGCCCAACTTTTCATCGCTTGGGCTTTAAGCATACTTTCGCCATTCATTATTGTAGCACCTTTTTCCGCGGCATTTTTGAGAAAAACGGTCTGTTGCGGATTGTAAATTAAATCGATGACAAGGTGATCTATGCCTATACCATCAAAAGAAATCGGCAAACAATCGTTCACTTTTGGGAAAGTACCAACAGGCGTACAGTTAACGAGTAGTTTACACGCATTTAGCATCTGACTGTTAAGTACTGAATAAGAAAACTGTTTGTTGTTATTTCCGGGGTTTCTAGCCATATAGTTGACATCAATTCCTATTTCCCTCAATACATAGGCTACTGCTTTGGCGGCACCGCCGGTTCCGAAAAGTAGTGCGCGTTCATGTTGATTGGTTAAAAAGGGTTTTATCGCTTGCTGAAATCCAAAAGCATCGGTATTGTAACCAATTTTTTTTTCTCCATGAAAAACGATGGTATTTACGGCTCCAATTTCGTGTGCCACCGAATCAAGTTCGTCTAAAAAGGGAATTATTTCTGACTTATACGGAACCGTAACGTTTAGTCCAGAAAGTTCTTTTTCGAATAATTCATTGATTTGTGCAATAGAGTGCAATTCAAAGTTTTTGTATTGTGCTTTAATCCCTTCTCGTTCAAAAAAATCTGAAAAAAAGTTGGCAGAAAAAGAATGTTGCAGTGTTTTTCCAACTAAACCGTATACTTTCATTCCCTATTACTTTATCAGGTTATAATAATTCTGGGCGATATTCGAAATGCATGGTATCAAAATGTTTCCACTTACCTCCCCAGATAAATCCGTGCTTTCCAAAAATATCAACGATTCCTTGCGGAATTTTGTTTTGGTATTTTGGCTTCGCTTTCTCATCGGTACAGCCACAAGCCCATTGCCAGTAATTGGAATAGCTCGTATTTAAATCAATGGTAATTCCAAAGGAATGATTACTGAGTCTTTTTGTTCCTTTTATAAGGCGCCAATTAAAAGTTCCCCCAATGCCGCTTAAGTATTTTTTCCATTCAGGGTGCTTATCTAGTTCATCGGATACGGCCTTTAATTCTAAATGGGCATTGTTTACTTTGCTAAACTGCAGCGTTTGATTCACTAATTTTGGGCACCACACCACATTAACCAAATTCTTTACAACCGCCTCTCTCGTTGCACCATACATTTTTTTAAAAAACGCCTCATTTCTAATTCTTCCGGCATCGCTAAGTTGATTTTCAGTAATGGTGCCTTTTGTATAGGTATAAAAAAATTGGTCTTGAATATCAGGGTTTTCTAGCAGATCAGCTGTCCCTTTTGCCATTTTATCATCATAGATTAATTTTGTGCCATCATGAAAGTAAACGTAGTTTTCACTAATGTGATGTATAGAAAATGGATAGGCTTTCATTAATTTTTCTTCTAATTCGTCTTTTGACAACAATAAGGGAAGCAATAAAAAGATTAAATACCTCATCTAATTTTTAACATTTTTTGTTTTTAACATAAAATTGAATAGGTTTTAGTCAATAAAGATACAAATTTAGCTGTCTTACCAATTTTCGCCTACAATATTTTAACTTTGTCAGGTGGAAGAAGCTCTTGTATTAAAATCGACAGGTAAATGGTACACGCTTGAATTATCGAAAGGCGAAGTGGTGCAAGCTCGAATTCGTGGTAAATTGCGTTTAGAGGGACTCTCGACCACCAATCCAATTGCGGCAGGTGACAAAGTTTACTTATTGCCAGATATAGATGCGGATGGTATTCGTTTAATTGAAAACATCGTTCCTAGGAGAAATTATATTGTCCGAAAATCGACAAACCTCAGTAAACAAATGCAAATTTTGGCTGCTAATGTTGACCACGCATATTTGGTGGCAACATTGAAGTCTCCCGTTACTCAGCTCGCATTTATAGATCGTTTTTTAGTTTCTGCAGAGTCTTTTCGAATTCCGACGACTATCTTATTTAATAAAACAGACCTGTATAGCGAGGAGGACAAGGGTTTTTTAGCGGTTTTAAAAAATATATACAGCACTTTGGGATATGGCATTGCGGCGATTAGCACCTTAGATAAGAGCAGCATTAATTTCTTGCTCGAGGAAATCAACGGAAAAAACGTGATGATATCTGGAAATTCAGGTGTGGGCAAATCATCATTAGTGAATGCACTCGACAGTAATTTGGATATTAGAACGGGGGCTATTTCTCAAGCGCACGAGCAAGGAAAACATACGACCACGTTCGCGGAAATGCATAGATTGGCGAGTGGAGGTTATATCATCGATACGCCCGGTATTCGCGCTTTTGGCATGATTAATTTAGAAAAAGAGCACATCGCTCATTATTTTCCTGAAATGAGGACTTTATTGGGACAATGTCGTTTTCATAATTGCTTGCATTTAAATGAACCACATTGTGCCGTAAAAGAAGCCTTATCCGATGATAGCATTGCTCCTTCACGTTACCACAGCTATGTTCAATTAATGGAAGAAGATGCCGACACGCCTTATCGTTATGCTTCAAATTAATGCGAGTAGTTATTCAACGCGTAAGTAATGCCTCCGTATCCATTAGCGAAACTTCGGAGAGGAAAATAGGCAAGGGGCTTGTTGTATTTTTAGGGATTCAATCGAAAGATAACCGTGATGATATTCATTACCTCATTAAAAAAATAGTGGCCTTACGCATTTTTAGTGATGAGGCGGGAAAAATGAATCTGTCAATTCAAGACATAAGGGGCGAGTTGCTCGTAATTAGTCAATTCACCTTATTTGCTCAAACGAAAAAAGGAAATCGCCCTAGCTTTGTAGAAGCAGCTATTCCTGATCTTGCTTTGCCATTATACCACGACTTTTTGGAAAACTTGATGCAGCAATGTCACGGAAGAGTCATAGCGGGAGAATTTGGAGCCGACATGCAAGTTACACTTTGTAATGATGGGCCCGTTACGATCATTATGGATACCCATGCAAAATGATTACCAGCATAAAAAATAATACCCCTGAAAAATATTTTATTCCAATTAATACGAACACCAAAAATAAACCTATTTTTGAGCTATCCCTATCCTAAATAAGGGGGGAATTGTAGACCATCCTGTCGATACTGTCAGGACGCTCTTATAAAGTGAACTCCTCTTTGTGATCCCGTTTGGATTCGAACCAAAGAGCAATCCGCCGCGGCGGATTGCTCTCTATCGATCTAAGTTTTTCTTATAATTGTTGGTTAATCCATTCTCTTCCCACTCCAGTTTTATACCACTTTTCTCGT
>Ga0247832_1003767_pt1 | contig 20108 bp, 23 predicted proteins | sample LaCruzMarch2015__10_FD_192407 | JGI IMG/M metagenome (GOLD analysis project Ga0247832, IMG submission 192407) | Freshwater microbial communities from meromictic Lake La Cruz, Castile-La Mancha, Spain - LaCruzMarch2015_4m | ecosystem: Environmental > Aquatic > Freshwater > Lake | place: Spain... | reverse complement strand
AGCAACTACTCGCCTTTTAAAATTTAGGGGGTACTAAAAATCAAAATCCGTCCAAAACCATCCCTAAAAACCTCAGGGACAGATACCTTTATGCCCGGCTCAAAACGTTTTGGACAGCTGTGCCTTGAGGTCTTCTTTTTTCCAATATGCCTTTGCAAATGATCAATATCGCACTCCCGTTTCTCCAAACCGCCCCCATCATCGCCTTCTGCGGTATCCTCTTGATCGCCCTCGGCTGCGCGGGTTCCAACGAAGCCCCTCCTCCGTCTCCCCCACCGACGCCAATCACCGAAGAGCAATTCACCCTTCCCGCAGCGCCCGCGCTTTCGTGGGAAGAAGTTCAGGCTCGGTATGGCACCTTGACCCCTTTGTTCGACGGTCTCTTCCTGACCACGGCCCCCTTTGACACCGCTGCCTTGTCCGCCCTCAACAAGAACATTCTCCCCCCGGCTCTGGCTTCCCCATTTGCCCCCTATTACGCCGAAGACAATTCGACGAAATGGGGGGTCGTCGACAGCACGGGCCGGGTAGTGGTGCCCTTTATCTGCGACGGCATCCGCGCACTGTCCGAACACCAAGGGATGTGTTCGGTCTATCGATCGTCATATTCCCTCAATACCGGTATTCCCCGCTATCGATATTACGGATCGGTTTTTTTGTTTACCCGAGCAGGGCTCTCACCCCAAAGTCATCGCAGTTTTGAGATGACCACTGTTTTTGTGGGCGACTTTCACCGACCCGAATTTGTCATCGAGCAAGGGCCTAATTACTACCTTCCGCCCAATTATTAACGACCTATATTTTCCAGAAAAGCCCTGAGAATCAAGGCCGCGGCCACGCTATCGACCTTGAGCTTGTTCGCCCGGGCCGACTTGGACGCCCCGGACTGCACCATCGACTGCACGGCTTGCTGGGAGCTGTAGCGTTCGTCTTCCCGAAATACCGGAATGGCAGGCCATCGCTTGGCGAATTGCGTCAACCAAGGCTGAATCTCGCTTTCAATGGCGCTCATCGAGCCATCCAAGCGCACGGCTTGACCCACCACCACCCCCGCGCAGGGTTCTTCGGTCAAGAGCCGCTCGAGGGCCGCGTCCAATCCCTTGCGGTCTACGCCCTCAATCGGACTCGCAATCATCCCCAGCGCATCGCTCACGGCCAAACCGCAGCGCTTGGCCCCATAATCGACCGCGATAAAACGCCCTTTTTGAACCATCGAGGGATTTACTTTTGACCTTGCTCCGGCGGCCAACCACTGCCGACCGAACAAAACTAGCCCATGAACACCCTCGAATCGCTCCACCGCCCCCGCATCGAAGCCGCTTGGGACGACCGGAGTTTGCTTTCTCTGCCCGAAACCCTCGAATCGGTCGAAGCCCTAATGCGCGCGCTCGACCTCGGCCAGGTGCGCGTGGCCGAACCCCAGGGGTTTACGGGCCAATGGACGGTGAACGAATGGATCAAAAAGGCGGTGCTTCTGTATTTTCCGCTCCACGGCATGAAGCCCATCGAAGCCGGTGAGCTGCGCTTTTACGACAAAGTCCCGCTCAAAACCGATTTTGAAGCCCTCAACGTCCGCATGGTGCCTTCGGCCCTGGCCCGCTACGGCTCGTATTTGGCCCCGGGGGTTGTGATGATGCCTTCGTATGTCAACATTGGCGCCTATGTGGGTGAAAACACCATGGTCGATACCTGGGCCACGGTGGGCAGTTGTGCGCAGATCGGGAAAAACGTCCACCTCAGTGGGGGTGTGGGGATTGGAGGCGTACTCGAACCCGTACAGGCGGCCCCAGTAATTATTGAAGATCACGCCTTTATTGGCTCGCGCTGCATCGTCGTTGAAGGGGTCCGCGTTGGGGCCGAAGCGGTCCTCGGGGCCAATGTGGTTTTGACGGCTTCGACCCGCATTCTCGATGTGAGCCAAAGCACCGTGGTCGAGCACAAAGGCTTTATCCCCCCCCGTTCGGTGGTGATTCCCGGCACCTTGCCCAAGCGCTTCCCCGCGGGCGAATTCGGGGTTCCCTGTGCCTTGATTATCGGGACCCGCAGCGAGAGCACCGACAAAAAAACCTCGCTCAACCAGGCTTTGCGCGAATACGATCTCTCGGTCTAGCCCATGCGGATCGGTTTCGACGCCAAACGTGCTTTCCACAACCGCACGGGGCTCGGCAACTACAGCCGCTGGGTGCTCGAGGGGTTGAGCGGGCGCTTTCCCGAGGCCGAACTCCTGGGGTTCAATCCCAAAGCGGGAGCTGCTTGGAGCCAACCGCCTGTTGCTGTGCGCGAATGCCGTCCCAAGGGGGTGTGTACCCTGTGGCCGGGTCTGTGGAGAAGAGGCGGGGTGGTGCGCGATCTTAAGCGTGAAAACGTGTCGCTCTACCACGGGCTGAGCAACGAATTGCCCGCAGGGCTCCCCGCGCACATCGGGAGCGTGGTGAGCATCCACGACCTGATTTTCGAGCGGTTTCCGCAGTGGTACAAGCCGATCGATCGGCATACCTATCGACTCAAGTTTCGGTCGGCGGCTCGGGGCGCGCACCGGGTTTTGGCCTTGTCGGAACAGACGCGCCGCGATTTGATCGAGTTCTACGGCATCGCCCCGGAGCGCATCGAACTCCACTACCAAAGCTGCCATCGGGATTTTCAGGTGGAACCCGAGCGATTGGACAAGGCGAGTACTACGGCGGCCGCGCACTGTCGGGAATGGGGCTATCCCGCTGATTTTGTGCTTTATGTGGGCACGGTTGAGCCTCGGAAAAATCTATTGACGTTGTTGAAAGCGCTCGGGCCACTCGATTTGCCGTTGGTGGTCGTAGGCGCGGGGGGGGCGTATCGGAAGGAATGCCAAGCCTGGGCGGAGCAAGCGGGGATGGCTTCGCGGGTGCAGTGGTATGATCGGCTCCCGCAGGGGCATTTGCCGGAGTTGTATCGGGCGGCGATGATGTTGGTCTACCCTTCTTATTTTGAGGGATTTGGAATCCCCATCCTCGAGGCTTTGTTCAGCGGTTGTCCGGTGGTGACCAGCGCGGGAGGGGTGTTTCCCGAAACGGGGGGTCCGGGGAGTGTGTATGTGGATCCGGGGTCGGTAGAGGGGGTGCGCGCGGCCGTGATTGACGTTGCGGAGGATGCGGCCCGGCGCGCGCAGATGCGGAGCCTTGGGCATCGCTATGCCTGGGAGCATTTCGAGCCCAATACGCTAATTGACAAGCTCTATCAGACCTATCATACGGTGGTCGATGAGGTTAAAACGCTCCGATGAAACCTGAGGTCGATCCTGTACGCGAACCCCGGGTGCTGCACCTTTCTACGGCTCTCGATTGGAGAGGGGGCGAACAGCAGGTGTTGCTCTTGCAACGCGAATGGGAAAAAAGCGGCGTTCCGAGCGCGGTGTTGTGCTCGACCCACAGTGTTCTGAATATCAGGCTAAAACAGCAAGGGTTGGCGTGTTTGACCTATCCCGAAAAACGGCTTTCGACAGCTCGACTGGCGCAGATGGTGCGCGATTTCAAACCCGAGGTGCTCCACCTGCACGATCCGGATGCGCATACGGCCGCGGTCTGGGCTTCGGTTTTGGGGCGGGTCCGGCTGCCGTTGATCCTCCACCGCAAGGTGGATTTTGGGGTGGGGAAGAATGTGCTCTCTCGCTTCAAATATGGGTATGTGCGGATTGCGCGGGTGGTGGCGGTTTCTGAGGCGGTCAAGCGGGTATTGGAACGTTCGGGGGCGGTCGTGGCGCCGATCGAGGTGGTGTACGATGCCTACGATCCGGAGCGTTTGGGGAAATACTCTGTGGGCTCTCCTGGGGTACCCGAGCCTGGTTCGGAAATCGTGGTGGGTACGGTGGCGGCGTTTGCGGACCACAAGGATCCGGAGACGTTTTTGGCGGCGGCGGCGCTCATTCAACAGGCGTTGCCCAAGGTTCGTTTTGTGTGGTTGGGCGAGGGGGAGCTGCGGGCCGCTACCCTATTGAAGGCGAAGCAATTGGGGTTGAACTTCGAGGCGCCGGGGTTTGTGGAGGATGTGATCGAGCGTATGCGGGGTTTTGCGGTGCTGATGTACAGTTCGAAGGAGGAGGGGTTGGGTTCGAGTTTGATCGATGCGATGGCGTTGGGGCTGCCGATGGCGACGACGTCGGCGGGGGGTATTGCGGAGTTGTTTGAGCCGGGGGTGCAGGCGTTGCTTTCCCCTCCCCGCGATGCGAAGGGGCTGGCGGAGCATGCGCTGCGGTTGCTGGGTGATCCGGAATTGCGCCGGGTGCTGGGGGCGGGGGCTTTGGCGCGTTCGGCCGATTTTAGACCAGAGGCGATGGCACAAAAAACCCTCGACATTGTCCGAGCGGTTCTCGCTGGAGTTTGACGAGGGTTCGTTGATGTGCTCTGGAAGTGGTCCAGAACAAGGATTTGCTTGGGTTTCTCAGAAGAACTTCTTCCCGAGGTTTTTGAGGTCGTTCATGTCGAAGCCGTCGTCGCCTCCGAGTTGCTTCATGAGGCCTTGTACGTCGAACCCGCCTTGGCCGTTGAGCGCGGAGGTGATTTGCCCTACCAGGTCGTTGCCTTGTCCTTTGGCGGCTCCGGCTTGTTGGTTGAAGAAGTTCATGACCATGGGCAGAGCCTGCTGCACCATCTTTTGGGCTTGGTCGGTGTCGATGCCGAGCTTGGAGGTGATGTCGGTTATGGCTTTGCTGTTGAGGGCGCCGAGCGCGGGGTGATCGGCGGGGGTTTCGGCTCCAGATAGGAGTTCGTCGAGGGCGCTGCGGTCGCCTTGGCGGACTTGTTCTTGGATGCCTTCGGCTAGACTTTGGTTGAGCGCGGCTCCGGCCTTTTCGGCCTGATCGGCGTCTACGCCTTGAAACTGTCCGAGGAGTTCTTTGAGCGGCCCTTTAGCCGACGCGAGGAGTTGATCGAGCATTTTGAGTTCTTTTGAGTGTCTGAATGATTCAAATATGCGGGGTTTGTGTTGCGTGGGTGTTATGGGGGGAGAAAAGGGTTGGGGGGGTGATAACGGTTTACGTATTGGCGATGGTGGGGCATTTGAAAAACGTCAGCACAACATTTCCACAAATGCCCATAAGAATGACTAATGCTGAGTCTACAACTGTCAGCCCCAATATTTCCAATACGATGTTAGCGGTTCGTTGTTTTCTGTTCAATTGGTTTGTCCTTGAATATTCCATTGTAAATTAAATAGCTTGCAACTCCGGCCAAAATAGTAGCAATTATGTCCCAAATGTCAATTGGCTTTCCAAGCAAAGGATGTAAAATCTCAAAAACAATTACACTAAACGTCCCTAGTTTTATTAAGTAGTTTCCTTTTTTCGTGTCATTAGATAAAATTGCAATTAAGAAAAATATTGTCGACAAAGTTCCAAATGTATTACCCAAAGTGTCGGCTATATGAAAGTCATTTATTTTACTATTGTAGATATAAGATCGATAAATAGGCCGTCCAACAAACTCATATATAAGTAAAGCAGAAACTCCAAATGCAAAATTGATTGCCTTGTATTTGGTAAATTTCCAATTTCTAAGTTCTTCTATAAAATTGTTTACTGTCATAACACTATGTCACTTTGTTGCAATCATTTTCGTTCTTTCATAACCCTTTTTCGAATTTCACTGACTATCAGTAACTATGAGAAAATTTAAAGACGGCACTTTTTTCTTCAAGCTGTCACTCTACAATGACCGCTAACTTACTTATAAGTCTAGTTTTCCTATCCCTAGTTGCGTCCCCTTGTCGTACGGGCCTTGTTTTGGTTCCTTATCCATCGCCTACGCTTTCTCAGCCCCAATTTACGGAAACGAACGTTCTCAAGAGCACCAAACCCAACTTGACTATTCGCTGCCTCGGCCTAGGCTCCGGCCTATGGCAGACATTATTAGACAGCTTCAGTTGTCCAGAGAACCATCGCGAAAACCGATTCCGACTGTTCAGCACTCTCCCCTCCCCAACGTAGCCCGGAGGCTAAGGCTAAACAGGGGCGTAGGCTGGAGCCTACGCCCAGGGGGGCGAAGTGTCATCCCGCCTGACGCTAAACCCGTGTTCTGCGTAATTTAAAAGATAAAATTTCTCGCGAAATGCAAAAGTGAATTTATTAAAAAATTTGCAATCTTGCCAAGCGTCTATTACCAATAATGCGTACTTAGTAAATATCTTTTATTTCGTTTCGTTCTTTCAAAATTTGGTTTATCGCTATCTTCGCTTCATCAACTAATTTATAGTTTTTATCTCTTTTGATCAATTCTTCTGATGATTGATTTTGAAATTCACGTTTGAAAATTGCAATTTTATTTTCTCTCACTTTTTCTAATTCTCCTGGCTCTTCTCCAAACCATTTTTCGTTTAAGCTCTTCAATTCGCTCAATCTTGTAACGATTAAAATCAATAATAGCGCTAATGGCAATAAATGGAAAATACCAATTCTTGCCTCAAATGCATTACCGAACTTTATTACATTAAAAGTCGAAAGAGTTAAGATAAATACTAATATTCCTAAACTCATATCTCTTTTTTTCAAAAAAAGAGCAGTTGAAACAATCGTAAGGCTTATGATTCCAAAGTAGGATTGAATTCTTAAAATTGGATTATAAATAATTGAAATTATTAAAAATATCCAGAGAATTGCTACAATTAGTATTTCAGCTTTCTTTTGGCGCATTATTGGTTTAGTATTACTGGTAACTTACTTATAGTTCTGGTTCTCTTACCCCTATTTGCATCCCCTCGTTGTATGGGCCTTGCTTTCGTTCCTTATCCATCGCCCCCGCTTGCACAGCCCTAATTTACGGAAACGCACGTTCTCAAGAACACCAAACCCAACTTGGCTATACGCTGCCTCGGCGTCGGCTCCGGCCTAGGGCGGACATTATTAGACAGCTCTAGCTGCCCAGAGAACCATCGCACAAACCGATTCCGACTGTTCAGCACTCCCCCCTCCCCAAGCGTAGCCTGGAGGCTACGGCTAAACACGGGCGTAGGCTGGAGCCTACGCCCAGAGGGTGCCTACGTTCAGAGATAAGGAATCGCGTCGATGGAAAAACGAAACTGAGCAACCATCGGACCTGGAAACCCAAGGAAAGTTGCTCTTCGTTTTACCGATGTTTAGAACACCAACTTCTTCGGGTCTTGCCGATTGTCGTACATCCTTAATATTTCAATGAAGTCTTCTCCATAACGGTAATACAAAGAATTGTGTTTCGTTAAAACGCACTTTCTAATTTCTTTCTCCCTATAAATAACAGGAAATTGTCCGGGATTCCTTGAAATCTGAACAAGCGACGAATCCACTATTTTGATAAAACCTTGCACAACTTTATCATCCCAATTCTCCTTCAGATACTCAAGAAGGGTTAAAAAATCCTGTTTTGATAACGGCGACCAAACAATAGCCCTAGTCATTTGAATATTTCGAACGGACCTCGGACATCACTTCTTCGCTGGCAATTCCTTTTTTTAACTCAATTTCTTCAATCGCATCAAAAATACCTTGCTTCTGTTCGTCTGTCAGTCTTTCCCAATCGCTCAGGTCTCTCTTTTCATTCATGACGTTTAAAAGAACGCCATATACTTCTTCCAGTCGACTCCTTTCAAGTGAATCAATTTGTCGGAAAATCTTGAGTTTCAAATCAGAGATGGTCATAAATTGTCTTTACTCAAAGGTACTAAAAAATTAAGTCCATGAAATTCACAGCGCTCTTCTGAATAGACCCATTGTGGAATTGAACTCCAGACACATGAAACAAAACGTTGAAAGAAATTGCAACTTTATTTTAACCGCTATCTCGGCGCAGGCTCTGGTCAAAGCAGGACTTTTTGGACGGAGCGGTCTGTCCATCGAACCAACATCAAGACTCGTTCCAACTGTCCAAGAACCCCGTTCATCACCCCCGCGTAGCCTGGAGGCTACGACTAAACACGGGCGTAGGCTGGAGCCTACGCCCAAAGAAAGTCACGCTCCTTCCCTAACGTTTGCTGTGAAATTCACTCTTGGATTGACTCCAGCAATTTCTTCGGGTCTTGTCGATTGTCCCAAAAGGCCATAATAATCAATTTCGTTTCTGTGATTTTATAATAGATACTAAAATGCCCCATGGCCGTTTCTCTTGTATCTGGATAGTTCGCTTGTTTAAAGATCAATGGATTCATTAGAATCAGATTGATCCTAGCCTTTGTTACTCTAATTAATTTCTCCGCATATTGTGTAGAACCATTTCTCTTCGTCCAGTATTTAAGAATTTCACGTCTTTGCCGAGCTGCCGTGGCTGTCCAAACTACAGTTCTTTCAGCCATTGAACGTCACTTTTGTCCAAATCATCTTGTGCAATGAGTTTTCCATCTTCGATATCTCGATCACTCAACTTCAGCATCAGAATTTGCTCTTCAGATAACTTCACAACATCATTATCTATTGAACTATTCTCCAACAATTGATGCAATGCCGCCAAATAATCTTTATCTGAAATGGTGAGTAGCTTATCGATAATGCTGTTTCTCAGAATATCAGCGCGATTCATGTTCTCGGTTTTTCCAAATTTCGTAAATCCCTTGCAATTTTCAACAATGAGATGAGCATTTCATGAAAAGAGCCTCCTAGCGCGTCTTGAGCGATTTCGGGTATCCCAACTTGGCTCAACGCACCTTCCGCAAAGGCCAGACTTCGCAGGACAGTGCCGGCAGTCCCAAGAACAACCGTCAAGACCGATTCCAACTGTCCGATACCCCCTTTCCCCTGCGTTATCCGGAGGCTACGGCTAAACACGGGCGTAGGCGGGAGCCCACGCCCAGGGACCAACGGTTTAAGCGCTCAACGCGTGTTCGGCTCAATTTTGCTTCAGCAAGCCTTGAACTTCAGATTTCAGTTTTGGCAAACTATTGATTACGATGGACCAAATCATATCATCGGCTATGCTGTCGTAGCTATGAAAGATTCGATTTCTCGTGCCGATGATGTTTCGAGCGTTCTCAATATTGAAATCCGGCATTTCTTTCAGAATTCGATGTACCGCTTCACCAATAATTTCAATATTTCGTTCAACCGCCCTTTTCGTTCGAATGTCCTTCTGATATTCAAAATAATTCATGGGTTGATCTTCAAAGAAAGATTCAATTTCTTCTATTGAATTCAGAATATCATAAAGCCAGGTCTGGATTTTATCATCCATACACAAGACGCTTTTCAAAGTCAATTTGCTTTCTGAGATAGGGATTTCGAATGCCTTTTTCCTCGAGCAAATCTACCTCGCGATCCAAAATGGCTTCCAATTGCTCCTTGAAATCAAAATAGTTGTCCGCATAGTCGTTCAAGTCTATCTCATTGAAATCCACCAGTAAATCAATATCGCTCTCGTCTGAAAATGAATCTTTCAGAACAGAACCAAACACAAAGAGCGTGTTCACCCGATACTTCAAACACAGGTGCCGTATCTTCTCTTTGTTGGACTCGATGAGATTCATAAAGCTAAAGAGGTCGGTTTTCCGTGGAATTCAAAATCATATCCCGCTTGCACAGCTCTAATTTACGGAAACGGACGTTCTCTATAGCACCAACCCCAACCTGGTTCGACCCAGCCTCGGCGTAGGCTCCGGCCTACGGCGGACATTATTAGACAGCTCCGGCTGTCCAGAGACCATCGCACAAACCGATTCCGACTGTTCAGCACTCTCCCCTCCTCAATCGTGGCCCAGAGGCTACGGCTAAAAAGGGGGATGGTACAGAATCTATGTTTGATTTACCCAATAAATTCCCTAAGCACAATAAAAACTCATAAAAATCCATTCATTCGCCCGCTTTTCCCATGTTTCTTATCTCATGAGGGTAACGCTTCCATACAACTCTTTTAAATCCTTCGACGCGAGCTTGTAGGATAACAAATAAAAATAAACACCAACCGAACAGTCTGAACCTTTCCATTTTCCATCCCAAGGTTCCGTTTGGTTTGATGTTTTGAAAATCATTTCACCCCATCTATTGAAAACCAACAATTCATAATTCTCCAAAGAGCAATTACTGGATGGATTAAAACTGTCATTCAATCCATCGAAGTTCGGCGTAAATGAATTTGGCGTGTATAATTTACAACTATCTACAATGTCGTTACAATCCGATATGGTGAAAGTTTCATATAGCGTATCTACACCACACGAAAAGTTAACAATACAAAATACGGTATACGTACCCGACTCGGAGAATGTATGTGATGGTGATAAAGCTGTGGATGTGTTGCTCGTTCCGCTTGAAAGGTCATCAAAATTCCAAGTTACATTCGATACTTGTGTCGTTGGAAAGATCGAAAACTGAATCTTATTTTCAAGGCATGTGTCATTTGCCGTGATAGAAATGCCAGAGGGAATTTCGCTTAAAACCGTTACTTGTGTGCTGGATGCGCACCCATTCTGATCCGTAGCCGTTACGGTATAATTGCCAGAGGAAAGGCCGGTTACCGTGTCGCCTGTGGCGCCATTCGACCAAGCGAAACTGAAATTGCCAGAACCCCCCGTGGCCGCTGCTGTGGCGGTGCCGTTGGGCAATCCGCACGATGCCGGTACAGAACTTGCCGTTACCGTAGGCAAACCTGTAATGGTCAGATTCAGTTGAATAATGCTGTCGCAATCAATGTTGTTGTCTACTGTATCGGTGTATGTACCTGTTTGATTGTATAAAGTTCCCCAAGGTGCGGTATAGATGGAACACGCGCTTGCTACAATGGTGTCTGTTATAAAATTACTGACGGTGATCGTGCCGTTCGTGTTTTGTACGGCACCACAATTGCCCGGTTGTGAGATGGAATAGGTAAAGGTTCCAACCGTATTTGGCGATCCGGAAATCGTAAGTATACCATTGCTCGTTGTATAGGCAACACCTATGGGTAGTCCAAATATTGTTGGCGCAGCATTGCTATAGCTGTACGTTACATTAACGATAGAATTATTAATACAAACGGTTTGATTGTCCGTGCCAACAGCCGATGTTAAAGTTAAACTGCTGTAACTCACATTGCAACAATTACCGGCCAACTCAGAAATTTCAAATGTGTCTGTGTTTAACCAACAACAATATTGTGCATTTAAGGAATACAAAGTACCCCCCAATTGTGTCGTGAAATAGTTTTCTATTTGGTCAATGGTATTACAACCTCCTTGATAGGAATTGACATCACAACTATAGCCGCAAACCATACCAAAATTAAAGCCATTGGGATTGTTCAATGCTACCGGTGGAAAGGTTAAAATTGTTTGATTGAGCAATGGCACACCAAAAATGGCCGTCGGAAAATTCCCTAGATTGCAGTTATTGTTATTCTGAGTCGAATTAAATCCAGCATACAGTACTTCGGAAACATTACTGGCAAAAGGACCGCTGATATTGATACGCACCGGTTCATAGGTGCACACACCGATTTTAATATTTGGAATATTCTGATCAATGTTAATATTCAGTTCTCCCCCATCATAATTTGAAAAAATCAAAAGAGTACCATTGGGGGAACAAGCCAAGTTCTGGGCAATAGATTGGCTGCATACTATCAAAAAACCAGACAACATAAGGTATTTCAAGATGCATAGCTTTGACTCTAATGGATACACATCTATTCTATTTTCACGTGAAACAGGGATGAGTGGCGTTTTGTTTTAAAATTGATGCAACGGACCAATGCGACCCGTTTTCTCACCCCGAACTGCATCCCCCGGTTGTAAAGGCCTCGTTTTCGTTCCTTTTCCATCGCCCCCGCTTGCACAGCCCTAATTTAAGGAAACGCACGTTCTCAAGAGCAGCTACCTCCCAACCTGGCTCAACCCAGCTTCGGGGTGGGCACTGTTACACCGGACCTTCAAGGGCCGCTTTGATATGATTTGTAGTATAAGTTAGAATCTTTTGAAAAACAAGGCGGGTAAAACAGATGTGATACGAATATCAAAATTTCTATACAGCTATCATGGGGTTTGTACAGAAAACACCCTTATTTGAACAGAAGCACGTTGATGGCGCAATAACCTGATTATATGTAAATTAATCGCAAAATCAGAACATTTGGGGGAAAACGGTTTTCCTGACAAGAACAAACATCAAGCTATCGACCATTGTCCACGAAGACCAGTGGTTTAGGAAAAACAAGGACGTAGGCCGCTACGCCGAGAATCAGAGTCTTCAGTACTGCATTTCCCTACGATTTGCATCGATCGAACTTTTGGAAAGCGCACACACGCCTCGAATTACTCCAAATCCACCCACTTAGACCGATAACCCAACAAAACAAAAACGCGGAGAACTGCGCTCACCCCCCATTCCATCGCACTGCGTTCTGCATTTTGTACCTTCGCGCCCCTTTAAACCGCATTGTCCGAAGCTCGGAGCCGAGCCCGGGCCATGGACCACGACCCCGCTTAGCGTGAACGCTCCCACCGAACCCTTTTTCGATTCGGCCTTGTTGGGTGGCTCTTCCCCCCTCGACCGAACCGTGTTTCGGGCCGTGAGCGAAGCCGCCCAGGAGCTCGGACAACCCGTATGGGTGGTAGGCGGATTTGTGCGAGACCTCCTCCTGCAACGCGACTGGCCCAGCGACATCGACTTCGTCACCCTCGGGAGCGGCATCGAACTCGCCCAAACCGCCGCCGATCGCCTCGGACAACGCGGCAAAGTATCGGTATTCAAGAACTTCGGTACCGCCATGTTCAAAGCCGACGGCTTCGAATTGGAATTCGTCGGGGCGCGGAAAGAGAGCTACCGCAGCGACTCGCGCAAACCCACCGTCGAGGACGGCACGCTCGAAGACGACCAAAACCGCCGCGATTTCACCATCAACGCCCTCGCGGTAAGCCTTAATCCCGACGACTACGGCAAGCTCATCGACCCCTTTGGCGGACTCCAAGACCTCGCCCAACGCCGGTTGCGCACCCCCCTGGACCCCGACGTTACCTTTAGCGACGACCCCCTGCGCATGATGCGCGCCGTGCGGTTTTCGGCCACACTCGACTTCGACATCGACCCCGAAGCCCTCGCTTCGATCCGCCGCAATGCCGAACGCCTCCAAATCGTCAGTGCCGAGCGCATCTTGGTCGAATTCGACAAGGTCATGATGACCCCCCAGCCCGGATCGGGACTGGCGCGGTTTGAATCGACCGGATTGCTCGCCCAGTTTTTTCCCGAACTGATCGCACTCAAAGGCGTCGAAGAAATCGAAGGTCAGCACCACAAGGACAACTTTTACCACACCCTTGAAGTGGTCGACAACCTCAGCCTGAGGAGCGAAGACCTCTGGATGCGCTGGGCAGCCCTGCTCCACGACATCGGCAAACCCGTCGTAAAGCGCTTTGACCGAAAAATTGGGTGGACCTTTCACAACCACGAATTCGTCGGGGCCAAAATGGTCCCCAAGATCTTTTCCCGGCTCAAACTGCCTCTGGGCGAACCGATGAAGCGCGTTCAGAAAATGGTGCTGCTCTCGAGCCGCCCCGTCGTGCTCAGTCAAGACGAAGTGACCGATTCGGCCGTACGCCGCCTGCTCTTTGAAGCCGGAGACGACATCGACCGGCTGATGATGCTCTGCGAATGCGACATCACCACCAAAAACCCCCGACGCAAGGCCAAGTACCTGTCCAACTTTGAATTGGTCCGTCAAAAGCTCAAAGAAGTCGAAGAAGCCGACCGGTTGCGCAACTGGCAGCCCCCCATCGACGGAGCCCATATTATGCGCGTCTTTAACTTGCCCCCCGGGCCCGAAGTAGGCCAGATCAAAACCGCCATCCGCGAAGCCATCCTCGACGGCGTCCTCCGGAACGATCCGGTAGAAGCCCACCGATTTATGCTCGAAAAAGGACGCGAACTCGGACTGACTCCGGTCGAAAGGATGGAACCGCCCGCCTTGCCCCACTCTGCCTCACCCACCGACGATACCCCCCGCTTATGAATCCGGCCCTGATCCGCATCACCTTCGACAGCCACGACGACGTATGGCGCGATCTTCGCATCGAAGAAAACCAGACCCTGCTCTCCCTCCACGACGCCATCGTTGCGGCCTTTGATTTGGAAGTCGGAGAATTGGCCTCGTTTTACGTTTCCGACGAAGATTGGAACACCCTCGACCCCATTGCCTTGGTCGATTTGGACGAAACTGGCGGTGCCCGAATGGACCAACTCATGATCGGCGATGTTCTCGCATTGCCCGGAGACCGACTGCTCTACGTTTATGACTTTTTGCGGATGCGGACGTTTTACGTAGAACGAATGGCCGAGCATCCGGAAATAGATACCACAGTACCGCTTGGACTCGTCGGATCGTTCGGAACCCTGCCTGCGCCGGAAGCGATCGCCGACCCCTTGCTCTTCGACGAAACCGATCTGGACGACGCCGACGACCTCGAAGAATGGGGAGACGATGCCGACCCCGAAGACGGTCTGGACGAGAATTCTCCTTCCTCGGATACCGACTGGTACTGAGTTCGGCTCAGTTTCCCGTATAGCCCTGCATCCCCTCTTTCAGTTTGCGGGCTTCGGCTGAGGCCGCTTCGGCAAAATCGGATCCCGACGAGGCGTATAGAATGCTGCGCGAAGCATTGATCAGCAATCCACCGAAATCGGTAGCACCCGCCTCGAGTACTTCTTGGAGATTGCCCCCTTGGGCCCCGATGCCCGGCACCAGAAAAAAGTGCTCGGGAAAAGCCGAGCGGATTTCGGCCATGCGCCCCGCCCGGGTGGCCCCGACCACAAACATCGCATTGGCACTATTGCCCCATTGGGCCACGGCGCGCATCACCTCGAGAAACAAGGCGTGCCCTTTGGCCAGTTCCAATTCTTCAAAATCGAGGGCGCCAGGGTTGGAGGTCAATCCCAACACCACCGCCCATTTGCCCGGATATTCTAAGAAAGGGCGAACCGAGTCCGAACCCATATAGGGCGCTACGGTCAAGGCGTCGAAATCGAGTTGGGTAAAAAAGGCCTCGGCGTACATCCGCGCCGTATTGCCAATATCGCCCCGCTTGGCATCGGCAATTGCAAAGTGGTTCGGATAAGCCGAGCGGAGGTAGGCGATGGTGCGCGCCAGCACTTCCCATCCGGCCAGACCTTCGGCTTCGTAAAAGGCCAGATTCGGCTTAAAGGCCACACAGTGCTCGGCCGTGGCATCGATGATGGCCTTGTTGAAGGCAAAGAGCGCATCGGGATGGTCCGTGAGCGGCTCGGGCAAGCGGGCGCGTTCGGGATCTAGACCGACGCACAGCATTGAAGACTGGGCGCGGATGTGGGCAATGAGTTCGGCTCGGGTCATGGTAGTGGAAGGGTTGGGGGAGCACAAAGATTCAACCTTCGCCCCCTTCCGCCAACCGCTGGGCATTCTCGGCCAGGTGCAACTCGTCGATGAGCCGTTGAACCTCTCCGTTGAGCACCTCGGTCAAGTTGTAGAGCGTCAAGCCAATGCGATGATCGGTGACCCGGGCTTGCGGAAAGTTGTAGGTGCGGATTTTGGCCGATCGGTCTCCGGTAGACACCAGGGTTTTGCGGTGTTCGGCCCGGGCTTCTTGCTGGGCGTTGAACGCGCGTTCGTACAAACGCGTTCGGAGCATCTGCAACGCGCGCTCCTTATTGCCCAACTGCGAACGCTCCACCTGACAGGTAATCACAATCCCACTCGGTTTGTGCGTCAGCTGCACCTTGGTTTCGACCTTGTTGACGTTCTGTCCCCCGGCCCCGCTCGAGCGCGCGGTTTGCCATTCGAGTTCGGAAGGGTGGATGTCGATATCGACCTCGTCGGCTTCGGGCATCACCGCTACGGTGGCTGCCGAGGTGTGTACCCGTCCTTGCGCCTCTGTTTCAGGAACGCGCTGCACCCGGTGGACGCCGCTCTCGAACTTCAGGGTGCCATAAGCCCCGTCACCGCTCACCAGCAGGACCATCTCCTTGTATCCGCCCATAGCCCCTTCGTTGGCATCGACTTCTTCGACCTTCCATCCCCGATTTTGGGCATAACGGGTATACATCCGCGCCAATTCGCCGGCAAAGAGCGCGGCTTCGTCTCCCCCAGTCCCGGCCCGGACTTCGATGAGCGCATTGCGCGCATCTTCGGGGTCCTTGGGCAGGAGCAAAAGTTGAATGTTGGCTTCGAGCAAAGGCAATTCAGCCTCGACCCGTTCGAGTTCTTCCTTGGAAAACGCCTTGAGTTCCGGGTCTTTTTCGCTCAAAAACATGGCCCGTGCCTCTTCGGCCAAAGCCACCGCCGAGCGGTAGACCTCGGTTTCCTTGAGCACGTTCTCGAGTTCTTTGTACTCGCGACCCATTTGGGCAAACCGCCGGTGGTCGGCGAGCAATTCGGGATCGCCGAGTTGTTCTTCGAGCTGTTGATGGCGCTGACGGAGCTTGTCGAGTTTTTCGAGCAGTCCGTGTCGATCGACGTTTTGACTCATGGATAGATAAAGCGGCCTTGCGCAGTTTCGATCCACAATTCCGCCGGACTTCCCGCTGGCAAAGCCTCGACCCGGCCGACGATTTGGGCCTCAATGCCCATTTCCTTCGAAAGCTCGATCAGCGCAGCCGCGGTTTGGGCATCGGTATAGACTTCGAGGCGGTGCCCCATATTGAACACCCGATACATTTCTCTCCAAGCGGTGCCACTTTCGGCCTGAATGAGCGCAAACAGAGGCGGAGGGGCGAAAAGCTGGTCCTTGACGATGCGCACTCCATCGACAAAGTGCAGCACCTTGGTCTGACCCCCTCCGCTGCAGTGCACCATTCCGTGCAGGGCTTGGCGATGATGGGACAACATTTGGGCCACGAGAGGGGCATAAGTGCGGGTTGGAGAAAGCACCAACTGACCGGCGTTGACCGGGGTGCCGGGAACGGGTTCGGTCAATTGGCGGGTGCCGGAATACACCAAGGCGGGATCCAGCCCAGGGTCGAACGTTTCGGGATAGCGCTCGCCCACCATCGGGCCAAACACATCGTGCCGAGCCGAGGTGAGTCCATTGCTCCCCATCCCCCCGTTGTAGGCGTCTTCGTAGATCGCCTGACCAAAGCTGGCAAAGCCGACAATGACATCTCCGGGGGCAATGCGCGCATTGTCGATCACCTCGCTCCGCTTCATCCGCGCCACCACCGTGCTGTCGACCACAATGGTGCGGACCAAATCGCCCAAGTCGGCGGTCTCTCCCCCGCTGTGTTCAATATCAATACCCCATGGGCGCAGGCTTTCGATGAGCTCATGGGTGCCCTGTACGATCGCCTTGAGGACTTCGCCCGGAACCAGACGCGCATTGCGTCCAATCGTGCTGCTCAGCACCATAGGGCCCGTACACCCCACGCAGAGCAAATCGTCGAGGTTCATCACCAAAGCATCTTGGGCGATCCCCTTCCAAACCGACAGATCGCCGGTTTCCTTCCAGTAAGCATAAGCCAATGCGCTCTTGGTGCCCGCTCCATCGGCGTGCATCACAAGGCAATGGTCGGGGCTCCCGCTCAGGGTATCGGGCAAAATCTTGCAAAAGGCCCGCGGAAAAAGGCCTTTGTCCATGTGGGCAATGGCTGCGTGGACTTCTTCTTTGCCCGCGGAAACCCCCCGCTGCGCATAGCGTTCGGCCGGGTTCGGCCCGTGTGCATCCGTGCTTTGGCTCATTTCTCGTGATCAGTCAGGGCGCGAAGTTAGTCAGGGCGCGCGCCTCGGGGACTCTTCTGTCCAAGGGTGCCGGGTTTCGGCTTAATTTCAAAGCATGAAAAAAGCGGCGATCACAATATTCATTTCATTGATTACAGGGTTATTACAACCTATATCGGCCCAAAAACCCAAAGCACCCAAGCTCGTGGTCGGGATTGTGGTCGATCAAATGCGCTGGGATTATTTGGAGCGGTATGTGGAACACTATGAGCAAGACGGGCTGATGCGGCTGATGCGCGAAGGCAGCAGTTTTGACCAATGTCATTACCCTTACGTACCCACCTATACCGCCCCGGGACACGCTTCGATTTACACTGGCAGCGTGCCCTACTACCACGGGATTATCGGAAACGACTGGTATGAACGAGACGAGCACCGCACGGTCTATTGTGTTGACGATACGGCTTATACGACCGTGGGCGCCGACAACGATGCGGGGGCCAAGAGTCCATTTCGATTGCGCACCCTGACTCTCGCCGATCAAATGAAGTTGGCCTACAACGACCGCGGTCAGAGTTGCGCCGTATCGATCAAAGACCGGGGCGCTATTTTGCCCGGCGGGCACAAAGGTGATGCGGTGTTTTGGTACGACGACCGCAGCGGGGGTTTTGTGACTTCTACGTATTATGCCGAAACCTTGCCCGAATGGGTGGTTCGCTACAACCAAAACGACCCAGCCGTCCGGTTGATGCAGACCGACTGGACCCTGCTCAAGCCCCTCGATGCCTACGTCAACAGCGCCCCCGACGCCGGTCCGGGCGAGCAAGACGTCTTCGACAAAGGCTCGGTCGAGTTTCCCTATTCTTTTTTGGCCAAAACCGAGGCCCAAAAGCGTTCGCTGATCCGCTGGACCCCGGCGGGCAATGTGCTGTTGACGGACTTTGCGCTCGAACTGATCCGCGCCCGTCAATTGGGTCAAGGCCCCGTGCCCGACTTTTTGTCGATCAGCTATTCGAGTCCCGATTATATCGGCCACGCCTTTGGACCCAATTCGGTCGAAATTATGGACCATTACCTGCGGTTCGACCTCGAAATAGCCCGTTTGCTCAAGGCCTTAGACGCCCAATGTGGCAAAGACGGATATGTGGTGTTTCTCACGGCCGACCACGGGGTTAAGCCCAATGGATCTCTGCTCGAACAGTGGAAGATGCCCTCGGGCACTTTGCGATCCAAAACGGTTTTGGATTCGCTCAGGGCGTTTTGCGGACGGGCCTATGGCGCTCCCGATTTGATCGAAACCGTTGAGGACAACCAGGTGTATTTCAGCACTTCGGCCCTCGAAAAAGCGAAGATCGGCACCCGGGACCTCGAAGCCGCGGTGGTCGACTATCTCCGGCCCCGGTTTCCAGAAATGCTCGGCATCGCGGGACGCTCCGCGCTCGAAGGGCGCATTCCAGGACGCGATATGGGCTCGTTTCCCGTCAACGGACACCACCCCCATCGTTCGGGCGATGTATTTTTTGAACTGGCCGTCAATTATTTGGCGGGCTCCACCCAAAGAGGGACCACCCACGGGGCTTCGTTCGACTACGATACCCACGTTCCCCTGATCTTCAAAGGCCCCGGCATTCCCAAAAACCAGCGTTTTTCGGACGAGGTCTACATTGTCGACATCGCCCCAACGCTGGCGTATTGGCTGGGGATTCAAGAACCCGATGGATGCATTGGGCGGGTGATTTTGGAGCAGGGAAAGCGGTGAAATAAGGGTGCTGGGGCGTCAATACAATGCTCCCCATCTGAGTTCGGCCGCCATCGGTGATTCGGGTTTGTATGATCCTGATCGGATGGGTGTCGCCCGTTTCTTTGACAGGGCTCGGAGTTGGAATTTCGAGGGAGGGAGTGGAGGAAACGGTCAGTGACAGTATTTCCAAAATGATCGCCTATTCGGCTCTCTTTCAGGATTATCCCATATTCGGATTTCGGATGGGGGATGGGGCTGGAGACGGAAAAGATGACTACAAAAATTACTCTCAAAGACACGCATCCTCCTCACATTCAGTTTCATCCCATATCCGGATTTAGGATTAAGTATGGAAAACAGCGCCGGGACGGAGACTACAATTTTCACCTAAAAGTTCCCTTAACCTCCTCATCCACAACATTATTCCATATTCGAATTGTGAATAAAGAATGGAAAACAGCACCGGAACGGAGACTACAATTTTTACCCAAAAGTTCCCTTAACCTCCTCATCCACAACATTATTCCATATTCGAATTGTGAATAAAGAATGGAAAACGGCTCTGAAACGGAGACTACAATTTTTACCCAAAAGTTCCCTTAACCTCCTCATCCACAACATTATTCCATATTCGAATTGTGAATAAAGAATGGAAAATAGCGCCGGGACGGAGACTACAATTTTTACCCAAAAGTTCCCTTAACCTCCTCATCCACAACATTATTCCATATTCGAATTGTGAATAAAGAATGGAAAACGGCTCTGAAACGGAGACTACAATTTTTACCCAAAAG
>Ga0247832_1003765_pt1 | contig 20128 bp, 13 predicted proteins | sample LaCruzMarch2015__10_FD_192407 | JGI IMG/M metagenome (GOLD analysis project Ga0247832, IMG submission 192407) | Freshwater microbial communities from meromictic Lake La Cruz, Castile-La Mancha, Spain - LaCruzMarch2015_4m | ecosystem: Environmental > Aquatic > Freshwater > Lake | place: Spain... | reverse complement strand
TCGGCGCACCCCTTCCCAAATTGCTAGTTCGACCTTGGACGGCCATCCGTCCAGCAGGTACGATTGGTTCCCGGCACTTGGTAATAATAGTCGCCGGTATTGTAGTCGCGGTAGGTGCGCTCGTCGCGACTGACAGCGCGGCAATCATTGACCCGTTGGTCTTGTCCATAGCCGCGCGCTGCGCCCACCGCGCCACCGATCACCGCGCCGCGTCCCGCGTTTCCGTCGCCCACATTATTGCCGATGACGGCGCCGCCCAAGGCGCCGATTGCGGCGCCGCCGGCCGCGTTGCGCTCAACGTTGCCCGTCGTTGTGCAGGCGCCCAAACCGAAAATCACCAGCACTATCGGCGCGTGTTTCAAACTCATCATCTTTTGTCTCCGCTTAGCAGGCCAAATCCTGCACGATGCAAAAATGCTCGCGGGAACAACGTTTGGCTGAGAAGGGGGTTCCACCCGTTCAGATGGGGGGGGCTAAATGCCTGTCAGCGTGAGATTCCGCATTGCTACGGAAGCTTTCAACCAATGCAGAAAGCTGTCGACATAGGAGCGCGGCACGAGAATTTCGAACGCGCCTTCGGTCCGATGAAGGAGTATCACTGCGATATGGCCGCAACGAAGCGCTTGCGCCGCACCGGCCGAAAACACGCTTGGATCGAGGTCGATGAAAACGCCGCTGGCGAGCAATTCGCGCGTGGGAGCGCCGTTCAGACGTAAAATACGATAGGCGCTGGATTGATCGGTGACGATCGCCGTGTTGCTGAGGCGGGTCTGCAGCATCTCAAACCAATGTGCGTCATTTACCGCGCCAATGGCGAGTGCAGCGTTCGGCGCGACATTGGCGAGGAGCAGCGACGCGCTTTCACTGAATCGGTTCGCATCGGGCCACAGCGCGGCGGAATCCGGCGCTGATGCGCCGCGACGGAGCGTGACATGCGCAATGCTCGCGTCACGCCAGGAAGCGGAGAGATTATCCACGCTGACGCTCTCCTTTTGGATCGATGAAAACAGGCGCGCAGATTTCGACAAGTGCGTCGGCGCCGCGTACCGGATCGTAATAGCGCAGGCGCTCGCCGATCCGCTCCGGACCATTTTTCACCAGAGCCAATCCAATATAGGAATTGAGGTGCGGAGAGAACGCCGAAGCCGTAACAAAGCCTTGGTCCGCTATTGGATCGGGCGCGACGCCAGGCGTGATGAGGTGTGCTCCGCCGGCGATCTTCACGCCATCTTGTGCGGGGCGAATACCGACCAGGCGGGGCCGCATCGGATCGGTGAGGGCGATGCGTTGCGCCAATGATTTTCCGATATAATCCTTGTTCTGCGCGAGCAATTTGCCGAAGCCAAGATCGTGCGCTGTGGTTTGTCCGTTGAACTCACCGCCCGCTGCGTGGCCTTTTTCGATGCGCAGCACGCTCATGGTTTCGGTGCCATAGGGCGTGACCCCTAGATCTTGACCTGTCGTAAACAAGGCGCGGATCAATGCGTCGCCGTGATGAGCAGGGATGGCGAGTTCGTACGCCAGTTCGCCGGAGAACGAGACGCGAAACAAGCGCACGCCGATTCCGCGCCACAGCGTCTGCGCCGCCGACATGAAGGGGAAGGCTTCGTTCGAAAGGTCCAGTGCTTGCAGCATACGCTGCAGGAGCGCGCGCGAACTCGGCCCAGCGACAGCGAATTGCGCCCATTGTTCTGTGACCGAAACTGCGTGGGCGTCGAGTTCTGGCCATAAAACCTGACGGCAGAAATCAAGATGCTGCATCACGCGTCCGGCGTTCGCGGTCGTTGTCGTTATGACGAAATGCTCTTCGGCGAGGCGCGCCACTGTGCCGTCGTCAAACGCAAATCCGTCTTCGCGCAGCATCAGGCCGTAACGGACCTTGCCCGGTTTTAGCGTGCCGATCGTATTGGCGTAGATGCGATCTAGCAGCACCGCTGCGTCCGGGCCTTGCACGTCGATCTTGCCGAAGGTTGAGACGTCGCAGACTCCGACGGCCGATCGAACGGCCTTCGCCTCGCGCACTACGGATTCCAGCCAATCGGTTTCGCCGGGCAGCGAGAACCATTGCGCGCGTTTCCATTCGCCCGCGTCGACAAACACGGCGCCGCGCTCTTTCGCCCATTCATGGCTTGGCGTGCGGCGTTCAGGTTTGAAGTGCTCGTCCCGATGCGGTCCGGCGAACGCGCCGATAGGGATTGGCATTGCCGGTGGCCGCGCCAGCACCACGCCAGAGGTTGCGATCGGCTGGCCAAGAATCTCCGCCATGATGGCAAGGCCGCTCACGTTGGAGGTCCGGCCTTGATCCGTGCCCATGCCGAGCGTGGTGTAGCGCTTTAAGTGTTCGACTGAGCGAAAGCCCTCGCGGGCGGCGAGTTCGATATCGTCCGCCGTCACATCATTTTGGAGATCGACAAATGCCTTGCCGTGGCTGTCTTTCACGCGCCACAGCGGGGTGACTTCGCAGGGATCATCTTCGGCTGCGTAGGTGATTGTGGGCGGCGCAGGAAATCCCAGGTCCGCCGCAACGGCTTGCGCGGCGGCCGCACCGGAATAAAGGGCCTGGCTGAGGCGATAGAGACCCGCTGCAGCCCCGACAGGGATTACGTGCTTTACGTTCGATGGCAAGGTAAAGGCGTTGATGTCTTCACGCCAGACGGGCCGATCGCCAAGATGGCAGCCGAGCGCCACGGTCGGGTTCCAGCCGCCGCTTAGGCCGAGCGCATCTGCTTTGATCGTAAAGGCAGCGCCGTTTGCGTCGACGCCCGAAATGGCGTTCAGCCTCTTGCCGCCCGAGGCGTTCAGGATCTGCCCGCCCAGGATGGCGCGCGCGCCCATGCCTGCGGCGAGTTTTTGCCGGTCCAGACTTGCGTGTGGACGCGAGTCTATCACGGCGGCGACATTCATTCCGGCATTGGCGGAGTCGCGCGCTGAGAGCCAGCCGCTGTCGCTTGCGGTGAAGAACGCAACCTTCTCCCCAGCCGTTACAGCATATCGTCTGGAATAGGCTTGAACGCCGGAAGCCAGCATCACGCCGGGCGTATCATTCCCTTTGAACACCAAAGGCCGCTCCGTCGCGCCTGTCGCCAGGATCGTGCGTTTGGCGATGATTCGCCACACGCGGCCCTTGGCCGTCACACTGCGGAGACGCTCATATGCTGCGAACTCCATCTGGTCGTAGGCGGCGAAGACGGCTGTATCACGCAATATCTGTACACGCGGGAACGCAGTGAGTTTGTCTTCCGCGTCGTGTGCGAAGGCTTGCCCGGATTGGCCGTTGATCGTCTGCGCTTCCGATAGCAAGCGCCCACCCAGAGCGCGATCTTGATCGGCGATAATCACGCGCAGGCCGGCGTGCGCCGCACCAAGCGCCGCCGTAAGCCCTGCTGGGCCGCCGCCTATGATCAACACGTCGCAAAAGGCGTGCGCTTTGTCGTAGGCGTTTGGATCGGGCGTTGTTTGCAGTGTCCCAAGACCCGCGGCGCGGCTGCGTGAGGATGAAGTGCGTGGCGACGGCGATATCCTCGGCGCGGAGCATCTTATGATCATTCATCAATTCGCGCTGTTTTTCTTCCGGGAATTCGGGGTATTGAAAATCAGCGCCGGTGAGCCCTGGTTCGATCAAGCAGACCTTGATGTCTTTTTTCCGACTGTTCCGCGCGAAGTGCGGCCGAGAAGGCCGTGATGCCGGATTTGGCCCCCACATAAACTGAAGAACCAGGTTTGCGCGAAAGCGCCGAAATCGAGCCGATGAAGATGATGTCGCTGCCGGCTTTCATGCGCTTCACTGCGTGCTGGGCGGATAACAATTAGGCGGTGTAATCGGTTGCGACCTGGTAGAGCAGGCTTTCATGTTCAATTTCCATCAAAGCGTTCGCAGGCGCTGCTGCATTCATGACCACGATGTCGAGGCCGTTGAGATAGGTATCTGCGCCTTCAAACAATTGTTCGATCTGTTCGTCGTCCGCGAGATCTACAATCACGCCATCGCCTTCGCCCACGTCACGGATGCGTTGCAAGGCGTCTTGCAAATGCTGTTGGTCCCGACCGCATACAAATACTTTCGTGCCGTAAGAGGCCAGCAGCACGGCGACGGCGCGGCCAATGCCTGTTGTGCCGCCGGTGATTACGGCGCGCCTGCCGCGCAATGTCGATTGTTCGGTATGGGCGTTGGAAATATTCGGCACGGGCATTTCCCATCAAAGGTCAATGATGCCGATTCAACGCTGAGATAAGGCTTTGGGTCCAATTCACGCCAAACAGCAGGGGGTGAGTGGAGATCACGAGGGCATTAAACGTTCAAGGACGTCCAATTGATCTGCTTCAGCGGCGGGTTTGTCCCAGCGGATGCGGCTGATGCGCGGAAAACGAAGGGCAAAACCGGATTTGTGTCGCTTGGAGCGCTGCACGGCGTCAAACGCCACCTCGAATACGAGGTTTTTGTCGACCTCCCGCACGGGGCCGAATTGCTGGATTGTATGATGCCGGACCCATTTATCCAGTTCCACCAGTTCGGCGTCCGTGAAGCCGAAATAGGCCTTGCCGATTGGTAGCAATTCGTCGTCGCGCCAGAGTCCGAAAGTATAGTCGGAATAAAAAGATGAGCGCTTGCCCGAGCCGCGCTGTGCATACATCAGCACCGCGTCGACGAGTTTTGGGTCGATTTTCCATTTGTACCAGGGGCCAGTTGGACGCCCGGCGACATAGGGGGAATTTTTGCGCTTCAGCATCAATCCTTCGATTGTGGGATCGTTGTGCACGGACGCGCGCGCGGCTTCGAGCTGTGCGAAGTCTGAAAACGGCACCAGCGGCGAGAGCGTGATGCCGGTGGGTCTATGCCGCTCCAGCGCATCCGACAGCAATGCTCGCCTTGTCTTGTAAGGATGAGACCGGACATCCTCGCCTTCGAGCGACAGGACATCATAGACAATGATCCCTGCCGGATAGTCCGCCATCATTTTCGCGCCCGGCGCCTTTCGCCCCAGGCGCTGCTGCAGATCGTTGAACCCGCCATGCACGCCGTTGCGGTTGACGATCAATTCGCCATCCAGCACGGCGGGAAAATTCAGATGCTTCAAAGCGTCGGGAAACGATCCGCTGATGTCGTCGCCGGTGCGCGTGAACATGGCGCGGCCGATGGCGTTGTTCGCCAGTTGGATGCGGACGCCGTCATATTTCCATTCGGCGGCGTACACATCCGGGACGATCTTTTTGTAGTCCGGCTCTTCCAGCGCATGCGCCAGCATCACCGGCAGGAAGCCGATGCGGTCTGTCGCCTCCGGCATATTGCCGCGATTTTCCAGCCAGGCGAACAACTCAACATAAGGTGGATCGACGTTGTGCCAGATCGTCTCGACGTCGTGGATGCTCTTGCCGCCATATTTGGCGAGGATTTGTTTCAGCAGTCGCGCCGATACGCCAATGCGCAGCGTGCTCATGCCGACTTTCAAAAAGGCCCAGCGCTCGGGCGAATTCATGCGGTCGAGCATCGATGCGACATAATCGGACAATTGTGCTTTCGCCAGAGACTGGAGCGTCTCGACCACGGTGGTCAAAGACGGCAAGGGCTCGTCGGATGGATGCGACGGCCACAAATGCGCGACGGTTTCCGAGAACTCGCCGACATAATCATAACTCATGGCGAAGAGCGCGGGATCGACGCGCTGACGGATCAAATCCAGCACCATGGCGCGCTTGAAGTTCGGTATCGACAACCCGCCGCTGATGATCGCAATGGCGTAGCCGCGATCTGGGTCGGGCGTCGCCGCGAAGTAATCCATCAGCAATTTCGTTTTGCCGAGGGTGGAGGGCTCGTAATAGAGCCGCTCCAAAAGCGCCGAAAAGTCTTTCATTCGCTGTCGTCCTCATAACCGAGGAGATGCAGCGCCTTGGCGTCGAAGCCGTTTTGCGTGGCGTAATGCACCAGCGCGTCGTCGCGCCCATGCGTCACCCAGATTTCTGGTGCGCCGACATCCTGCAGCGTTTGCGTCAGTTCGTTCCAATCGGCGTGATCGGAGATGATCAGCGGCAGCTCGACCCCTTTGTGCTTGGCGCGGGCGCGGATACGCATCCAGCCCGAGGCGGCGGCGGTGAGAGCGTCCGGTAGTTTTTGTGACCAGCGATCGTTCAAGGCCCCGGGTGGGCACAGGACGATCTTTCCGGCGAGCTTAGGGGCGATCTCTTGCGTGACCTGCGTCCAGGGGCCGAGTCTTTGGCCCTGCGCCTCGTAGAGCTCCACCAGCCGCACCATGGCGCCATGGAGATAGATCATCTCGTCATAGCCAGCCTCGCGCAGCGCACCAATCAAGCGCTGACACTTGCCGAGCGCATAGACGCCGACCAGATGACACCGCTCTGGGAATTGCTTGAGCGACGCCAACAGCTTGGCGATCTCGTCTTCGATGGGCGGGTGCGTGAAGACGGGAAGGGCGAAAGTCGCCTCGGTGACGAACACGTCGCACGGCGCCGGTTCAAACGCTTGGCAGGTGGGATCCCGCCGGCGTTTGTAATCTCCGGAGAAAACGATAGCGCCGCCTTCATGCTCCAGCCGGGCCTGCGCACTGCCCAGGATATGTCCCGCCGGATGCAGGCAAAGCTTCACCCCGTTCACCAACAACGTCTCACCATAGGGCATCGCGGTCTCTCGCGCCGTCATGTCCTCGCCATAGCGGGCGCGCATGACGGCCAAGGTCTCTGCGGTGGCGAGCACAGCGCCGTGCCCGGCGCGCGCATGGTCGGCATGGCCATGCGTGACGACCGCCCTATCTACCGGACGGGTCGGGTCGATATAGAAGTCGCCGGGGACGCAATAGACGCCCGCGGGTCTTATCTCGATCCAACGGCGGGGATGCATTTCGCTCCTAAAAGGCTAAATAGCTCAAGGTGAAACTCTCGACGGCCATCCCCTCGCACTTCGAAAGATGGTTCTCCGCGCGCGATTGGGCAATATTGCCTCATCAGCAGGAGATGAGTGCGCGCTATTTTCGCGGCGAATCCACACTTTTGACCGCGCCGACCGGAACTGGAAAGACGCTGTCAGGGTTTTTGCCGGTTTTGATCGACATTGAGCAGGCGCGCCCCACGGGCATCCACACGCTCTACATCGCGCCGCTGAAGGCGCTGTCCTACGACATCGAACGCAATGTGCTGGCCATGATCGAGGCGCTGGATCTGAAGATCAGCGTGGAAAGCCGCACCGGCGATACCGGCGCCGCGCAGCGTCGTCGCCAGCGGGAGAAGCCGCCGCAAATTCTTTTGACCACGCCCGAATCCCTGATGCTCCTGTTGTCGTATCACGATGCGGCGGCGCTATTCGGTCAGCTCGAATGTGTGATTGTGGACGAAATCCATCAGGTGGCGGCGAGCAAGCGCGGCGATCTGGTGGCGTTGGCGCTGGCGCAATTGGAGGCTTACCGGCCAGGATTCCGGCGTGTCGGGCTGTCGGCCACGGTGTCCGATCCTGATGTGTTTCGCGCCTGGCTTGGCCCTGCGGGCGAACCTGCGGGCCACTTGAATGCAGCGCCCGGAAAATCGCCGGCCGTGGAGATTTTGAAGACCGCCGCGCCCATTCCCTATGGCGGGTTCATGACCGAATACGCTGTGCCGGAGATTTTGGAGCAGATCATTCAGCACAAGACGGCGATCATCTTCGTCAATACGCGCGCACAGGCGGAGATGATGTTCCAGTTCCTGTGGAACGCAAACGACGCGAATTTGCCCATCGGCATTTATCACGCATCCCTGACGCAGGATGTGCGGCACAGAGCGGTCGCGCTCATGAATGAGGGTGGGCTGCGTGCACTGGTTGCGACCTCGGCGTTGGAGCTCGGCATTGACTGGGGTGACGTGGATGTCGTCATCCAGGTCGGTGCGCCAAAGGGCGTGAGCCGCTTGCTGCAGCGGATCGGCCGTTCCAATCACAAGGTCAACGCACCGAGCAAAGCTTTTCTCGCACCCGCCAATCGCTTTGAGGTTTTGGAATGCCAGGCGGCGATGAAAGCGATTGCCGAAGGCGCGCTGGACGGTGAGCTGCCGGCGCAAGGATCGCAGGACGTGGTGATTCAGTTCATCATGAACGCGGCGTGTTCGAAGCCGGTTGCGCCGGCGGATCTTTACGCGATTATTTCAAAGTCTTGGTCTTATCGGGATATGACCTTTGCGGCGTTCGAGACTTTGTTTCGCTTCGCCGCCGATGGCGGCTATGCGCTGCGAAACTACGATCGCTGGCGGCGTCTGACGCCCACGCATGACGGACGCTGGACGCCGATCAGCGACGCCATCATTTCGCGGCACCGGCAGAACATTGGCGTGATCATTGAAGCCGGAAAGCTGAAGGTGAAAAAACTCACAGGCAAGCGCTTCGGTGTGATGCTGGGCGAAGTCGAGGAGGGCTTTGCGCAAGGATTGCGGCCGGGCGATACGTTCTATTTTGCAGGTGAAATTCTGGCGTTCGAGCGCATCACCGATATGGCGCTGGAGGCGCGGCCCAGCCCGGCAAGCGAGCCGCTATTGCCGACATATTCTGGAGGGCAAATGCCGCTCTCGACATTCCTTGCGGATGGCGTGCGCGCGCTGTTGAACGACAGTGGGTTGCGGAAGAAATTGCCAAAACCCATCGAACAATGGTTGAAATTGCAGGCGCAGTTCTCGCAATTACCAAATCTCGACCGGTTGCTGGTCGAGTGCTTTCCGCGCGCGAAGCTCTATTCGACAGTCCTTTATACGTTTGAGGGCCGTAGGGCGAACCAGACATTGGGCATGTTGGTGAGCCGGCGGATGGAACGGCGCGGCTTGCATCCCTTGAGCTTCACCGTCACCGATTACGGACTCGCGATCACCAGCGTCGAGCCGACCACTGAAACCGCGTTGGCCGATCTTCTCGCCATCGATATTCTGGCGGATGAATTAGAAGAATGGTTGGCGGAGGCCCCGATGCTGAAGCGCTCATTCCGGCGCGTCGCAACTATCGTGGGGTTGGTGGAGCAGCAAAATAACGCGAAACGCAAAACTGTGCGGCAGATGACGTTCTCGACCGATCTGATCTATGACGTGCTGCGCAAATATGAACCCGACCATGTACTATTACGCTTAACGCGCGCCGATGCGGAGCGCGAATTGCTGGATCTGGACCGCCTGAAGGATATGCTCTTGAAGTATCGCGACAGAGTGGATTTTTGCGCGCTGTCCAAGCCTTCGCCTTTATCGCTGCCCGTGATTTTGGATGTACGCACCGAGCGTTTGCCGGGCGCAGGACTTGAGGCGTTGCTGGCGCAAGCGAGCATGGAGCAGGAGGCCGAGCGCCTGATCGAAGAGGTCGAGCATGGCCTCCTCCATTGAAACGGATTTTTCCGGCCGGCATTTTGTGTTGGATTCCGATCTGGCGCTCTATTGGCCGGCGCAGGAGGCCCTGATCGTTTCTGATCTGCATCTGGAGAAGGCGACCTTCTTCGCGCAATTCGGATCGTCCCTGGCGCCTTATGATACGCTGGATACACTGGTGCGGCTGGACAAATTGGTTTGCCGCTACAAACCGAAGACATTGATCCTGTTGGGCGACAGCTTTCACGACCGCGACGGCTGGGCGCGCTTGCCGTTCGGCGCGCAGCATCATCTCTTGAATATCGCCACTTCCGTCGAGCGCTGCATATTCGTTGAGGGCAATCACGATCCAGCGGATTTTGCGCACCCGCGTTTGAATTACGCGGCGGAGCTGGAAATTGACAGTCTCGTTTTTCGGCATGAGCCTGTGGCTGGCGACGGGCAACAGATCGTGGGGCATTTTCATCCAAAAACGCGCGTGAGCGTGAAGGGCTATCGCGTATCGGGGAAATGTTTCGCGATGAATGACGGCATTTTGATCATGCCGGCCTTCGGCAGTTTGACTGGTGGTCTTGATCTTGCCCATGACGCGTTCGCGCCTTTCGCGCAATCGCCTTGGCGATCATATTTGATTTACAAATCCGTTATTGTGCCCGCGGCGCGTTAGGCCGCACCCTCGACTTCGATGACATCGATCTGCTGTACGCTGGCTTGCGAGCCAGACGAGCGCAGCACGCCTTTGACTGGCGATACGTCGAAATAATCTCGGCCGCGGGCGATGACGATGTGATCGCCGCGGGCGTCGACTGCGTTGGTGGGGTCGTATTCAAACCATCCGGCGTCTTCGCCGCACCAAGCGCGCACCCAGGCATGCATCTGGTCGGATCCTGATAGGCGCGGGCGGCCTGGCGGCGGCAATGTGCGTAACAAGCCGCTGACATAGCCGGCGGGGATGCCGACGCTGCGTAGGCAGGCGATCATGATATGTGAGAAGTCTTGGCATACGCCACGCCTCTTCTCGAACGCTTCTTCGTGCGGCGTTGTGACGATTGTCGCGGCTGGATCGAACGTCATGCGCTTGTTCAGTGCTTGGCCTAAAGTGCGCACAGCTGTCGCTGAATCGAGATCTGGCGGCAATAGATCGAGGGTGTAGTCCTGCAAAAATCGGCTCGGCCGGACGAACCGCGTCTCGCCGAGATAGTGCTGCGGAGACTCGCTTGTGAGATCCCGGATACGCTTGAGTTCAACTTCTAGCCCCCTCATTTTTGAGGCGTTTTTTGGCGGCGGCGGGGCTAATCGTTCGATTCTGCCCTGCACTCTGAATTCGACGGATGGGTGCGGTGGGCGGATGAAGATTTCTTGAACCTGATTGCCAAAGAAGTCCGTTAGGGCGCCGCGTTCGTTGGGGATTGGCGTCACCGATAATTCTGTTGCGACCGGCCGCTGCAGATCGGGCAATGTGCGCGGAAACAGCCGCACCAAATGCCGGCTGGATGCTGCTGGCGCGGCGTATTGATAGGCGATGCGGAGGCGAACGTCGTACAGCATCGCGTCAGCTCATATAGGTTGAAGCGATGAGATCGGAGAGCGCGGCGATATTTTCACGCAGCCTTTCCAACTCCTTGGGGCCGATCTTGTCGGGCGTCAAAACAGCAAAGTCTGTGTGGATACGCATCAAATGGCGGTGGGGGGCGGAGAGCGCGCCGTGGCCATCGAAGGTCGGCAGCGCCTTCATGTGGCTACGCATTTCATTGAGCTGGAAAATCAGCGAGCGGGGATTGTCGGCGTCAAAGCCCAAGAATTCGATCACAGTTTCGCGCGACAGCGCAAAGGAGAACGTACGGCGGTAAGACAGGCCGCTGTCCGAACATTCTAGCGCCGCTTCGAGCGAACCTTCTGGCGCTTTCCGGTCGGTGAGGTTGGCCAGCATGGATGCGGTCGCCATGACGCGCTCCAGCCCACGGCCGAGGTTCAAAAAACGCCAGCTTAAATTGCGGTACATATTCTCATGCACGAGGCCGGTGAAACCTGTGATCAGTCGGAGCAAGGCGCTGCGTTGCACCGCCGCATTGGCCCCGCGCAATTGTGCAGGTTGAGTTTGAACCGCACGCTCCAGCTCGGAGATGGCGATCCAGCCGTCCGGCGACAGGCGGTCGCGGATACGTCCGGCGCAAGTGGCGGCTGAGGTGATCGCTGCATTCAGCGCCGTGGATTTTAGCGATGCGGCGTCCGCGCCCAGAAAATGAAGGTAATTTGCAAGATGCTTGATCACTGGCAAATTGCCCGCAGGGTTTTCGGACACGCGCACATCGTAGGCGCGCTGTAAGCGCAGCAGGTCTTCGGCTCGCTCAACATAGCGCCCAAGCCAGAACAGATTTTCTGCAGCGCGGCTGGGCAGATCGGCTTGCTTAGAGCGTGCGGCGTGCGCCTGCGGGATCATGGTGTCGATCTGGCGTGGCTTTTTATCCGACACGACCCACACATCCGCGATCAAACCGCCTTGATGCATGCTGACGGCAGTGACGTCTTCGGAGCGGCCGACGCGCGCATAACCGCCGGGCATGGCGGTCCAGCCGTCTTTTGTGCGCGCCATAAAGACGCGAATGCTGGTTGGGCGTGGAACAAGCTGGCCGTCGACAAAAGCTGGGCTGGTGGACAGCGTCACCGCTTCTTGCGCCACCAGATGCGGCGCTTCATATTCGATCAATTCTTGAATGGACTGAAAGCTTGTGTCGCGCAATTGGCCGCCCAGCACTGCGGTGTCTTTTGGATCGAAAGGCATGCGCGTGGAGAACGCAGGCGAGATCATCATGCGGTCGACATGCGCGCGGGCATAGTCGCGTTCGGCTTTTTGACCGCACCACCAGGTTGCGATGTTCGGCAGCTTCAGCGGCTCGCCCATAAGGACTTCGCAGACGCGCGGTAGGAAGGCGAGCAGCGCACGCGTCTCTAAAATGCTGCTGCCCAGATCGTTCGCCAGCGATATTTGTTGGCGGCGCACGGCGCTGACCAGGCCCGGCACGCCTATAACTGAGCGTTCTTCTCGTAATTCCAGCGGATCGGCGAAATGTGAATCCAAGCGGCGCCACAAAACGCTCAAAGGCTGCGCGCCGGCGACGGTGCGCACCATCGGCTTGCCGTTTTCGAAAATTATGTCTTCACCCTCGACCAGCATAAGGCCGAGATAGCGGGCGATATAAGCGTGTTCATAATAGGTGGAGGTGTGCGTGCCCGGAGTCAGAATGGCGACATGGCCCTCGCCGTCGGGGCGCAGCCGGAGCAGGCTTTCCCGGAAAGTCCGGAAGAATCCCGCGAGCCGCAGTACGTTCGCTTCTTCGTAGAGGTCGGAATACATACGCGCGCTGGCGACGCGGTTTTCCAAGGCAAAGCCTGCACCGGCTGGCGCCTGCGTGCGATCGTTCAGCACCCACCAGCGCCCATCCGGCGAGCGGCCAAGTTCGAACGCCACGAAATGTAGATAATGGCCAGTGCGCGGTTTTACGCCGACCAGCGGCCGCACCCATTCTGGATTTTGCGCTACGAGTTCCGGCGGCAGCCAGCCTTCAGCGACCAGTTTGTTTTCGCCGTAAATGTCCTGCGCAATATGTTCCAGGAGATCGGCGCGTTGCGCCAATCCTGCTTCGATCGTCTTCCACTCTTGTTCGGCGATGATGACGGGTATGTGGCTCAGAGGCCATTGGCGCACGCGCGAGGCGGGGCCATCGGACTGACGGAAGAACACTCCGGCGTCGCGGAGATATTGATCGCCGAGCGCGAAGCGCGCTTCAACGTCTTTGCGCGAGAGCGCGGCGAAGTGCTCGATAAATTGCCGCCAGACCGGCCGGATCGCGCCCGAGGAATCGATCAGCTCATCGGGCACGTCCGGTTTAGGACGATAGCTGGCCAGCAATCGTTCAACGGCATTGTCGTTGCGCGCTGGACTGGCCACTAACTCACACTCCTGCCGGCCGTCGCAGATCGAGCGTCATCGGAAACTCTGAGTGCGGGGCTTCCCAGGATGGAGTATGGGCGCCTGGTGTGTGTCCATTGGCGAAGAATCGCGCCAAGCGCCGCGCTTCCGCTTCGTTGCCATTGACCGGGAAGGTGTCGTAGCTGCGTCCGCCGGGATGCGCGACATGATAGACGCAGCCGCCCAGAGCGCGGCCGCTCCAGGTATCGTAGACGTCAAATGTCAAAGGCGTATTGACCGGCAGCACTGGGTGCAGTGATTCTGGCGGCTTCCAGGCTTTGTATCGAACGCCCGCGACTTTCACGTTCTGATCGTCTGTGGTTTGCATTGGGGCCGCGCGGCCATTGCAGACGACAGCGTAGCGATCAGCGTTTGGCGAGGTGAGCTTCACCTGCAGCCGTTCGACGGAGCTATCCGCAAAGCGCACCGTGCCGCCGATGGCGCCGGTTTCGCCCAGGACGTGCCAGGGCTCCAAGGCTTGGCGTAATTCCAGATGCACGTCTTCAAAGGTGGTTTCGCCGCAGAAGGGGAAGCGGAATTCCTGCTGCGCTTCGTACCAGACGGGATTGATCTTGAAGCCATGGTCGCCGAGATCGTTCAGCACGTCCATGAAGTCGCGCCAGACGAAATGCGGCAGCATGAAGCGATCATGCAGCGTCGTGCCCCAGCGCACAAAGGAGCCGCCAATCGGCGCTTTCCAAAAGCGCGCAATCAACGCTCTTAGCAACACTTGCTGCGCCAGACTCATACGGGCGTCGGGCGGCATTTCAAAAGCGCGGAACTCAACGAGGCCCAGACGGCCTGTTGGGCCGTCGGGCGAGAACAATTTGTCGATGCAAATTTCAGAGCGGTGTGTGTTGCCCGTCACGTCGATCAGCGCATTGCGCAACAAGCGGTCGATCAGCCAAGGTGGCGGCGCAATGCCTTCGCCCGGCGCTGGGATTTGCGACAAGGCAATTTCAAGCTCGTACAGCGTGTCGTGCCGCGCCTCGTCGAAGCGCGGGGCTTGGCTTGTTGGGCCGATGAACAGGCCGGAGAACAAATAGGACAGGCTCGGGTGCCGCTGCCAATGCAGGATCAGGCTTTTCAGGAGGTCCGGTCGGCGCAGAAAGGGGCTGTCGTTCGGCGTGGCGCCGCCGACGACGACGTGATTGCCGCCGCCGGTGCCGGTGTGGCGTCCGTCGATCAGGAATTTGTCAGCGCCCAGCCTGGTGTTGCGCGCGTCTTCATAGACGGATGTGGTGGTCGCAACGCACTCTTCCCACGACGCCGCCGGATGGATGTTCACTTCGATCACGCCGGGATCGGGCGCAACGCGGATAACATTCAGACGCGGGTCGTTGGGCGGCGGATAGCCTTCGATGTGAACGGTCAGGCCGGTGCTCTTTGCCGCGTGCTCGGCAGCGGCGATAAGCTCCAGATAATCCTCGACGGTCTCAACGGGCGGCATGAATATGCACAAACGCCCGTCGCGCGGTTCAACGCACAAAGCGGTGCGCACGGCGCCGCCTGAGGGATCAATTGATTGCTCTGTTCGATGTTCAGTCACCGGCTCAAGTTTTTGTTCGGCGACATATTGGCCTGCTGCGCCGGCTGCAGCGACGGCGGCGGCCACAGTTTTTTGCTGCGTTTTTTGTTTGCGCGCTTTGGGCGGCGCGGGCTCTTCGAACCTAAAGTCAGGCAGGGGGGCGCGGTCCTCCGCTGGGTCCTGCGGATTGATGTAGGGATATTTCGAGGGCGGCACGTAAGGCAGCGATGACAAAGGCAAACGGAAGCCTGCTGGGCTGTCTCCGGGCGCTAGATATATCCGCCCACGGCGCAGCGCCCACAGCTCCGACAGCCAGCGTTGCGCGCTTGCGCGCGATTGCCAGCGTTGAATCGGTAGAACATAGCCGACAGCGTCGCCAATACCGCGCTCGAAGACGCGGGCGAAACGGGCGCGCTCCTCTGGGTCTTTCATCTTGTCGTCGCCGGGCAGCACATTGTTGGGCAAACCGCCCTCGCGCAGCATCCACTCGGCTGGGTCTTCATAGACCGGTACAGCGAACTCCTCGCTCACGCCGAGCGTCTTGGCCATGCTCGTTAAAATGCGCTGCGCGTCACTGGCAGTCGCGCCTGTGTTGACATTTTCTTTTGCGATCAGCGTGTGGTCGCGCCAGATCGGCTTGCCGTCGCGGCGCCAGTAAATCGAGAACGTCCAGCGCGGCAGGGTTTCGCCGGGATACCATTTGCCCTGACCGTAATGCAAGAACCCGCCCAGCGCAAAGCGATCGGTAAGTTTACGGACGAGTTGATCGGCGAGGTCGCGTTTGGTTGGGCCAACTGCGGCTGTGTTCCATTCGTCGGCTTCGAAGTCGTCTATGGAAACGAAGGTCGGCTCGCCGCCCATGGTCAGGCGCACGTCACCTGCGATCAATTCGGCGTCGACTTGCTTGCCCAGCGCATCAATGTCCGTCCAAGCATCGTCCGAGAAGGGCTTGGTGATGCGTGGATGTTCCTCGACCCGCTCCACCCGCATTTCGAATTCGAAATCGACTTTCGCTTCACCGGAATAGCCGCCTGAAATCGGCGCTGCGTTTGTGTAATGGGGCGTGGCGGCGAGCGGAATATGGCTCTCGCCGGTGAGCAAACCGGATGTTGGATCAAGGCCGATCCAGCCCGCGCCCGGAATATAGACTTCGGCCCAAGCGTGCAGATCTGTGAAGTCTTTGTCGGTGCCGGCTGGGCCGTCCAGCGCGATCAGATCCGGTTTCAGTTGGATCAAATAACCCGAGACGAAGCGCGCCGCGAGACCGCAATGGCGCAGGATCTGAACCAGCAGCCAACTTGTGTCCCGGCAGGAGCCTTTGCGTGCGGCGAGCGTTTCTTCGGGCGTTTGTACGCCCGGCTCCATGCGGATCACATATTCGATGTGGTGCTGAAGGCTTGCGTTCAGGCTGACCAGAAAGTCGATCGTACGAACGCGCTTGTGCGAGATGGTGCTGAGATATTTCTGCAGCAATGGTCCTTCGGGCTCGGCTCGGCGATAAATCACGAGATCGTCGTCGAGCTCCTTCGGATAGTCGAAGGGCGAAAATTCAGCGTTCTCCTCGATGAAGAAATCGAAGGGATTGTAGACCGTCATGTCCGCGACGAGGTCGACCTCGATGCGGAACGCGCGCACAGGCTCGGGGAAGACGAAGCGCGCCAGCCAATTGCCGTAAGGGTCCTGCTGGTGATTGACGAAGTGCTTCTCGGGATAAACCTTCAAGGAGTGCGAGATCACGCGGGTGCGCGAGTGTGCGGCCGGCCGCAACCGGATGATTTGCGGCCCCATGACGACCGGCTGGTCGTAGGAATAGGCGGTGACGTGGTGGATAGCCGCTTTGATAGACATAGCGCCCCGTATAATCGCAAATCATGTGCCGAAGATTGACGCGCAAACACAACAGTTCCGGACTTATGGCGCACGTCCTGGCAAGCTTGCTATCAGGTGCAACCTGAGGTCGCTCCAGTTTTAGGCAGGTTGGCGGTGAGGGCGGTCAAAACAAAGGCTTCCCCCTAGGGGCTGGGCCATCAATATATTGATTTTCAACGACCCTTGAAGATCGGAGGACGCTTTTCCTGAAAGGCGCTTACGCCTTCGCGGAAGTCTTCCGAGCGGCTGGCGGTGCGCTGATATTCCCGTTCCAGGGCCAATTGTTCATCAAAGGAATTGTCGAGCGCCGCCCAGGCTTGATCCCGGATCAAGTGCAAAGCGAGGCGAGGACCGATCGCTAGCTTTTTGGCGATGGCCAGAGCTGCATCTTCGACCAGTTCGGGTGCGACAATTCGGGTAATCATGCCGTCCGCCAGGGCCTGTTCGGCGGTGTAAGCCTCGCCCAATAGCATCAATTCCATGGCCCGGACCCGGCCGATTGATTTGGCCAACAAATAGGGCGCGCCGCCATCCGGCACTAGGCCGATTTTGCAAAACGACACGACGAATTTTGTGCCTGCGCCCGCAACAATGACGTCCGCCATCAGGGCGATAGAGGCGCCGATGCCTGCCGCCACGCCTTTGACGGCGCTGATTACAGGCACCTTTGAATGGCGTAAGCGGCGCATCATCGGGTTGAAATGTGTGTCGAGGAATGCGCCGGCGTCTATATCCGGGGAATCGAAATTGAACGTGTCCGCCGATAATTTCGCGCCCGAGCAAAAGCCGCGTCCGTGCCCGCCGAGGACAATGGCTCGGGCTTGCGTCGCCGCTTTATCCAGAGCCATATTCGTCTCGTGGGCCATCAGCGGATCGAAAGCGTTCAGCGTCTCTGGCTGGTTGAGGCGGATAAAGGCGACCCCATCTTTCAGGTCGTACGTGACGGTCTTAAAATCAGCCATAGCCGGGCTCCGTTGGTCGTTCATTCTGGGGGCGTCATGGCGCCTGCCCTTTCTTTTCACAGTTTGAAGCCGCTTGCCATGGGCAGAAGGTGGAGGCGGGCGGTCCAAAGATGCGGCGGAGACGTCGTCTCAGCATAATTGCATGGCGCTCTGGACTTGACGTGGGGGCGGCCCTCGCGCCTATCAGATGAGATGGATTTCCAGCTCGCGGCCCGCTTATGGGGCCCGGCCAGGACAGGGGAAAAGCATGAAAATCGACGGCGCCATTGCGGCCATCGTCACGGGTGGGGCTTCGGGCTTAGGCGAGGCGACCGCGCGCGCTTTGGCCGCGGATGGCGCGAAGGTCGCTATTTTCGATCTGAACGCCGATTTGGGGGCGGCTTTGGCCAAGGAGATCGGCGGCGCCTATTTCCAGGTGAACGTCTCGGATGAGCAGGCTGTGGCAGCGGCCATCGCCGACGCCGAAAAAGTCCATGGCGTGGCCCGAATCCTGGTCAATTGCGCAGGCATCGCCCCGCCGGTGAAGACGGTCGGCAAGGAATTCACGCCGCACTCGATGGAGGTTTTCCGCCGCGTGATCGAAGTGAATCTTATCGGCACCTTCACGGTGATCACGAAGTTCGCCGCCCGTCTGGCGCAGGCGGATCCGATCGGCGAAGAGCGAGGCGTGATCGTCAACACGGCATCGGTCGCCGCGTTTGAAGGGCAAATTGGCCAAGTCGCTTATTCGGCGTCCAAAGGCGGGGTGGCGGGTATGTGTCTGCCGATCGCGCGCGATCTTTCGCAATATGGCATCCGCGTCATGACCATTGCGCCGGGCTTGTTCCTGACGCCGATGGTGAAGGGCCTGCCGCCCGCAGCGCAGGAGTCCCTAGGCAAAATGTCGCCGTTCCCGCAACGGCTGGGCGATCCGTCCGAGTATGCGCTGCTGGTGAAGGCAATCGTGACCAACCCCATGCTGAATGGCGAGACGATCCGCCTCGACGCGGCCATCCGGATGTCGCCCCGCTAGCGCCGCGTCTGAAAAGCCCTTGGCCTGTCGCGTCTTTTTGCCTGACGCGGCAGGCGAGGCGTTTGCTTTGAGGCAAAGATCAGCGGAAAGTTGCGCATTCCAGTTGCGCAGCGAAAAAGCGCTGCTATACCGCGCTCCTTATTCCTCGGTAGCTCAGCGGTAGAGCAACCGGCTGTTAACCGGTTGGTCGTAGGTTCGAATCCTACCCGGGGAGCCATTTTTCAAAAACAGCCTGAGAAACGCCTTCGGGCGCTTTTTTGGTTCTGGCCTCGATAATCGTTTCCGCAACCATGTCAAACGGTTGCCGGAACGTGGCGACCACCTTGCCGTCCTCCCAAGCGCAGTTCGATAGTAGGAAATTGAGCAGGCGGCGTTTTTCGCGCGGTTCCTGCTTCGCGAACAGCCTTTGGGCGTCCCGCGCCAGTTCGAGTAGCGCGACTCCCTCGGAAAGATAGGATTTGTCGGCATTCCGGTGCCGTTCGATCTCGCGCTGGCAGCGTTCCTGCTCCTCGCGCCACTGGTTCGACATTTTTTCGAAGAAGGCGGTATCGACCAGCCCGTCGAGCTTATCGACATACATCGCGTGAATGCGATCATTCAGCCGCTTCGCTTCGGCCTCAAGCCGCTTGATCGCTTCGTCATGCTCGCAGCGCTCGTCTGCGTGGCTGGCGTGAAGGGCATCGCGCACCCATTCCAGCACCTCGTCATCGAATCGCAGCCGCCCGAGCAGTTCGGTGAACTGCGCTTCGAGCACTTCCTCGCGGACATATTTGCGGCGGCAGTCGGCAGGCTTGCCTTGGCACTTATCGGCATAGCCGGTGCAATGGTAATAGACGTAGCGTTCTTTCTTGATCTCTCCGACCACCGCGCAGCCGCAGGCATGGCAGGCGATGAGCCCTGAGAAGGCGAAGTCCCGCTTGCCCTTCTTCGCGCCGCGCGCATTGCGCCCGTCCATCACGTCCTGCACCCGTTCCCATAGCTGGATCGGCACGATAGGCTCGTAGCGGCCCTGATAGGTCTTGCCGTCCCAATCGAAGCGCCCGGTATAGATGCGGTTGCGCAGGATCGCGGCGACGGTGCTTTTCGGGATGCGCCCGCCGCTTTTCTTAAACACGAGGCCTGCCGTGCGTGCCTTCTTCGTGACCTCATGCGTGGAGAGGTCGCCCCGCGCATACCATTCGAACATCTTGGCGATGATAGGCGCGGTTTCCTCGTCGGGCACGATGATCTTGCGGCCATCGTCGCGCGTCACGTTGCGGTAGCCGAGCGGCGCATTGGACGGCCAGAAGCCCTGCGCCGCCTTCTCGGTCATACCCTTGCGTGTTTCCTCCGAAAGGTTGTCGATGTAGTTCTTCGCCATCAGCACCTTGATGCCGTGCATGAACTTTTCCGAGGATCGCGACTCGCGCGACAGCACCACGCCCTCTTTCGGGAAGTGCATTTCCACGTCGAGCTCATCGACCGTCACCAAG
>Ga0247832_1003764_pt1 | contig 20138 bp, 18 predicted proteins | sample LaCruzMarch2015__10_FD_192407 | JGI IMG/M metagenome (GOLD analysis project Ga0247832, IMG submission 192407) | Freshwater microbial communities from meromictic Lake La Cruz, Castile-La Mancha, Spain - LaCruzMarch2015_4m | ecosystem: Environmental > Aquatic > Freshwater > Lake | place: Spain... | reverse complement strand
TGATGAAGGACTTTTCGCCAGGGGCGGAGGACCGGTAGAAGGTGCCAACCATCGGGGAATTGATCGTTGGGCCGACGGCGGCAGGTGCGGCAGTCGCAGCCGCAACGGGTGCGGCGGCTACTGGAGTAGGCGCAGGGGCGGCGGCAGCAGGAGCCCCGCCACCATAGATCACCTGAGGGGGCTGTGGCGCGGGCAGTTTGCCCAGGAGGTCCTTGAGAGCGTCCAGATCATGCCCACGGCGGAGCTGTATGCTGGCGTCTTGGCGTTCGAGCTGGAAGAACGTGATGTCGTTCTTGGCCATCAGATCCACGATCTGGGTGATCTCTTGGAGGTCCAGGTTCGCGGTCTGCTTGTCGGGAGAGGGATTCTTGTCAGCCATGCAGTTGAATCGTGAAACGGGATGGGGGCGATGGCAAGGGCGGAGTTAGGGGAGGGAGAGCCTTCGGGAATGACAAATGACAGAATGACCAATGACGAGGGAACGCCAAAGTGCGCCAGAAGTGCGAAGGGATTGCGCCCTGCTCCCAGCTTTCGTCATTCCGTCTTTGGTCATTTTCTAGGGCACCGGCTCGCCCGAACCCGTGTAGAACCAGCCTTTCACACGGCCAGAGGCAACGACGCACTGCACCTCGGCGGGCTGCTTGCCGAAGACGGTATCGACATCGACTTGCACCTTGATACTCCAGGCGGGGCGGCCTTCAAACGTGGTGGTTTCAGGGGTGCCCCACTGGTGAATATTTTTGACCTTCACCTCCGTGACTTCGCCGCTGGTCAAGTGAGCGACGAGGAGCGGGTAGCTGCCGTCGGTGGCGCGCTCTGGCGGCGTGGCGGGATCGGTCGCAGGCGTGGCCACCGCAGCCGCGGGGGTGGCGGCTTTGCTCGCTAGGCGGCGCTCGTGGGCGCTTTTCAGTGCGGCGGTGCGCAGGACTTGCCAGTTTTCGTAGCCAGTCTGGAGCACTTTTTTCAGATCGGTGTCGTCCAAGGCGACCACCGCGCGGGCCGTGGAGGTGGCAGTGGGTGCGAGCTGGAGCAGGCCTTGGGCGAAGGCCAGAGCCACGACTTCAGCACCGGCATTCATGTTGGAACTGCCCATGCTCATTTTGAAAGGCACGGCTTTGTTGATGCGCACGGGGCGGGGGAAGGCGGAGGCGGGGATCGCGGTCCAGCCCTTGGTCAGCGTTTCCAGCGTGTCATACTTCGGCGGGGTGAATCTGCTGGCATCTGCCGCAGGTCCTGTGGGTGCAGGTGGTAGTGCCTCGGCCACGGGCTTGGTTTCCGCAGGCTTGGCGGCGGCGGGCATGTCTTGGGGAATGGGCGGAATCTCTCGCGCTGGCTCGTCGGCCTTGGGCACGGGCAGGGTGTAGGCGGATTCTTCGACGGCGACAGCGGCCTTGTTCAGGTCGGTGAAGATGATTTTTTCGCCAACGGGCGCGCCGAAGTAATCATAGGCGGCAAAGGCTGCGCCAAAGAACAAAAGGGTGAAGAACAGGGCTTTCATGGGGAGGAGGGGATTTCAGTGAAGCACAATGCTGCAACGTGGGATCAGGTTTTTGCTTGGGATTCTGACACAATTGATCGTTGGCGAGCCATTGGAGGGCCAAGTCGGCTAAATAATGGGAAAAGCTTGGCGCATAGACGGCGTTAGGTGCCGCTCTGTTACAACACGTTCCGATTTATGCTCCTCCCTCGTCTGTTCCTTATCGCCGCACTCTGCCTGGCCGTCAGTGCGCACGCCGAAGCTCCGAAAGCCGCTGCCAAGCCCGTCCCTGCGCCCGCGCCGAAAGGCCTTGGCCTGAAGGACGGTGACCGCTTCATTTTCATCGGCGACTCGATCACTCACCAGTGCCTCTACACGCAGTATGTGGAGGACTTTTTCTTCACCCGCTACCCCGACAAGAAGATCGCCTTCCGCAATGCGGGTATCAGCGGCGACCGTGCGCAGGATGCGTTGGATCGTTTTGATGACGACATCGCAGCCTTCAAGCCCACAGTTGCGACGGTGCTGCTGGGTATGAATGACGGCAGCTATCGCGACTTTGACGCTGCCATCTTCAAGACCTACGCCGACGGCATGATCCAGCTCTGCGATCGCTTGGACGCGATTGGCTGCCGCGTCATCCTGATGAGCCCCACGATGTTTGATCATCTGGCGTTCGAGCAGATGGTGGCCAAAGATCCGGCCAAGGGTAAAAACAAGCAGCCCGACAACTACAACGCCGTGCTCGCCTACTATGGCAAGTGGGCGCAGGAGACCGCCCGCAAGCGCGGCTATGGCTTCGTCGATCTGTATGGCCCGCTGAACACGATCACCACGCAGGAGCGCAAGAAGGACCCGAACTTCACCCTGATCGCCGACGCGATTCACCCCGGCCCCGACGGTCAGCTGGTCATGGCCTATGAGCTGCTGAAGCAGACTGGCGAACTGGGCAGCGTGCTTGGCACGGGCTTGCGCAAGGTCGATGGTGCGTGGAAGCCGATTGCTCCTGCTTTGGTCAAAGACGTCAGCGGCGAGCCTGGAAAAAGCGCGAGCTACACCGTGTTGCAAAAGTGCCTGCCCTGGGTGGTGCCGGTCGATGCCACGCTGGGCTATAAGCTGACCCGCGCCGGACACACCGGATCACAGGAGTCGCACGTGGTCGTGGGGCTGGACGCGGGTCGTTACGACCTGATTCTGAACGGCCAAACGGTCGGCACGTACGATGAAAAAATGCTCAGCGTTCACGCTGAAATCGAAGAGGACCCCGATTCCCCCACGCATCAGCAGGCGCTCAAAATCGCGGAGCTGAACAAGCAGCGCAACGCCGAGGCCATCAACCCCCTGCGCGGCCTCTACAGCCAGCGCAAAGGCAAGCTTCGTGCCGCCCGCCAAGCGAATGACATGAAGCCGTTCGAGGCCTGGGTCGCCACCGAGTTGAAGCCCAAGGAAGCCGAGCTGCTCAAGAAGGCCGAAGCCTTCGAGGCGCAGATTCATGAACTCAATGACGTCGCGCCTGTGAAGGTGGAGGTGAAGCCCTCGGCCACGCCTGCGCCCGCTGGGAAGGGCAAAGGCAAGGCCAAGAAGGCCGCCTAACGGGCCAGTCTGCGGCGCTGGGCGAACTGCCACAGCTTGAAACCCAGCGCCATCACGGCCGTCACGACTGCGGGCACAAACAGCGTTTTGTGCCCGATCTGCTGAAAGCCCAGCGCCCCGGCCACGCCGCCGGTGAAAAAGCCGCTGATCACCATTACGCACAGCGCTAGGCGCCGCCAGTCAGGCTTCAGCCCACGCATGGCGTGCCCCAGAAACATGCCGAGATCCGTGAACATGCCAGATAGGTGGCAGGTGCGCACCACGGCCCCACTGAACGTGGTGACCATCGCATTCTGCAAGCCGCAGGCGCAGGAGGCTGCGTAGTGCCCCCAGGCCAGCTGATGGTCCATCAGTGGCACTGAGATCCCCAGCAGCGCCGATTCCAGCAGCAACGCGAAGCCATAGGGCCGGTCCAGGCGCAGGGCACCGTCTTGAACGATGACTCCGCTGATCACGCAGCCGATCACGAACGACCCGAGCACACAGGCAAAGTGCCAGATGTCCGCTCGACTGCCCTCTGCCACCGCGCTGGCCAGCATGGAGGTAGTGCCGGTCAGGTGCGTGACCGCCTGGTGCTCAAAGCCCAGCAGCCCCACCACATTGATCACGCCCGCCAGAAAGGCCAGCAACCAGCCGCCCAGCCAGACCCAGCGCGGCAGCTTCGAGATCATGATAAGGGCGATTGTGGGGCTTAGGCCCTGATTTCGAAGATGGCCTCCACCTCGACGGCGGCACCCGTGGGCAACTGCACAAAACCGAGGGCGCTGCGGGCATGGTAGCCGTCGCCTTCTTTGCCGAAGATCTCATGCAGTAAGTCGGAGCAGCCATTGATGACCAAGTGCTGCTCCGTGTAGTCGAGTGTGCTATTCACGCAGCCGAGCACCTTCAGCACGCGCAGGCCGTCCAGCGTGCCATGGGTGTCCCAAACGCTGCGGAGCACTTTCTCCGCGCAGTTTTTCGCGGCGGCATAGCCCTGCTCGGTGGTTAGATCCGCTCCCAGCTTGCCTTTCAGCTCGCTCACATGGCCGCTGGTGAGCAGTTGCTGGCCGCTGCGGATGCACAGGTTCAGGTAGCCGGGTGTCTGTTTCGTGAAGGTGAGGCCCAGGGCTTCGGCTTTTTGTTGGGGTGACATAGATGGCGATGGAAAAGAATGGACGTGCAGTCTTCTCCGGGCCGCTCAGATCGGCAAACGGGATGTTCAGTTTCCAGGTCTTGCTTTGCGGGCCAATGCGGCCTCGCTTTCGAGGCGGCTGGACGAGAAGGGGGCGTCGCAGCCATAGCCTAAAACTGGTGGACAATTGGCACTGCAAACGCTCTAGCTAGTAAGGGTGTCAGATAAAAATAAGGGGAACCCTTATTTTATCTTGCATGCATTAAATACTTTTGGTTCTATAGCACTGATGACAACTCAACCTGTTCATATTGCTGGTCGTCCGGTAAAGCTCGGACTCGCCGGCACGGGCTTCATCGGTGGCGGCCTGATCGGCCTGCTCGAGTTCCGCGAGGACTTCGCGCTCTCCAAAGTCCTCACTCGCCGCAATTCGGTCCCGGGAGTGGACAGTGAAATGCTCACCTCCTCCAAGCAGGAACTGGCTGAATCGTGCGACATCGTGATCGAGTGCACGGGCGATGTCAGCCGCGCGGCAGGCGTCATCAACGCCGCTTTCGACGCTGGCAAACCGGTCGTCACCATGGGGGCTGAATTCCAAGTCACGCTAGGGACTTATTTTGCGGGCCGCGGTTTCATCACCGAGGCTGAGGGTGACCAGCCCGGCTCGATCGCTGCTCTGCGTGAAGAAGCCATCGACATGGGCTTCGAGCCGCTGGTGTATGGCAACATCAAGGGTTTCCTAAATCACTATCCGTTGCCCGATGAGATGCACCACTGGTCGGAGCGCAACGGCATCAGCCTCGCGCAAGTCACCAGCTTCACCGACGGCACCAAGCTGCAGATTGAACAAGCGCTGGTGGCCAATGGCCTCGACGCCGATATCGCTCAACGCGGACTTCTGGGGCCAAAAGATGAATCGCTGGATGTCTCCGCCGCGAACATGGGTCGCACAGCCAAGGCTATGGGCATCTCCATCAGCGACTATGTGTTGAACCGCACCTTGCCAGCAGGCGTGTTCGTCACCGGGGAGCACCACTCCTCCAATCCGAACGTGCTGCGTTACTTAAAGCTGGGCGAGGGGCCTTTCTACACCCTGATGCGCCCGTATCACCTCTGCCACCTGGAGATGTTCAAGACCCTGCGCCGCGTAGCCAGCGGTGGGAATGTGCTCCTGAACAATTCGGTGAAGCCTCGGATCAATGTTGCCTCTGTCGCCAAGCGCGATCTCAAGCCTGGTACGATCATAGGCACGGCCATAGGCGGGTTCGATGTCCGGGGCGAGGCTTTACGCTTCAGCGAAGATCCCTTCGCCGTGCCGGTCGGCCTTCTCACTAACGCACGTATCACACGCAAGGTCGATCGCGGTCAAACCCTGACCTGGAGTGACGTGGATCTCCCCGACTGCGCCGCTACCCACATCGGCATGGCCCTGCATGAGCAACGTTTAGCAGAAATGAAAATGCTTCCGCTTGCGCAGACAAAGTAGGTGTGATTGGTCAGGCCTGATGATTCAGGGAAAAAAAGTCGCCGTTGTCATGCCCGCCTACTGGGCGGAAAAAACTGTCGAGAAGACCTATGCCGAGATTCCGCGCGACATCGTGGATGAGGTGATCCTGGTCGACGATTGTTCCAAAGATCGCACTGTCGAGATCTCGCAGAGCCTGGGCATCAGCACCTATCGCAACGAGAAAAACCTGAACTATGGAGGCAATGTGAAGCGCTGCCTTCAGCTTGGCCTGGAATCAGGCGCGGATGTGATCATCCTGCTGCACCCCGATTACCAATACACGCCAAAGCTGATTCCGGCCATGTCGGCCATGCTGGCCACCGGCTTCTACGACTTGTGCCTCGCCTCCCGCACCTCCGGTCGTGGCGCGCTTAGCGGCGGCATGCCGATCTGGCGCTATCTGGCGAACTGGGGCCTGACCAACATCATGGACGTCGCCCTGGGCACCTACCACACCGAGTATCACACCGGCTACCGCGCGTATTCGCGCGAGCTGCTGCAGCGCGTGCCTTTCCACACCTTCCGCAACGACTTCATCTTCGACAATCAGATGTTCGTCGCTGCCCTGCGCTACCAGTGCCGCACCTGCGAAGTGACTTGCCCGACGAGCTACGAGGAGGACGCCAGCTCCATTCCCTTCAGGAAAGCGCTCATCTACGGCCTGCAATGCCTGAAGCTCAGCGCCGAGCACTTCGCCTGGCGCATCACCAGCAAACTCAGCGGTTCACGCTGATAAGCGCCGCTCACTCCACGTTCTGAATCTGCTCTCGCATCTTTTCGATCTCGCCTTTCGCTGCGACGACCAGATGCGCTAGCTCGGCGTTGTTGGCCTTGCTGCCCATCGTATTGAATTCGCGGAAAAGTTCCTGGGTCAGGAAGTCCAGGCTGCGGCCCACGGCGTCGCTGCTCGCTAGATACTTGTCGAACTGTCCAAAGTGACTTCGTGCCCGAGTGATCTCTTCGCTGATGTCACAGCGCTCCGCGAACAGGGCGATCTCCTTGATTAAGCGTTCGTCGTCCAGATTCACGGGCAGCCCGGCATCCTGAAGCCGCTGCAGCAGCGCCTTGCGATACAGCTGCGGCACGTCGCCCGCCCGTCCTTCGATTTGCTTCAGCAAGCTGGCCAGCGTGGCGAGGCGGGCCTGGATATCAGCCTTCAAATTTAGCCCCTCGGTGCCGCGCATGGCCAGGAAGCCCTTCATCGCCGCAGCCAGCGCTCGCTCAATCAGTGGCCAGGCGGTCTCGGCATCCGGCACGCTGCGCTCCAGCTCCAGCAGACCGGGCCAGCGCGCAGCCTCGGCCAGGGTAAACTGATTCGGCAGCTTCAGCGTCGCGCTCAGCCGGTCCAGAGCGGTGGCATATTGCAGCGCCAGTTCTTCGTTCAGCTTCAAGGCTGAGCCGGAAGCTTCGGCGCTGTCACAGCGAACCTGCACCTGCACACGACCACGCGAACAGGCAGTGGTGACAACGTTGCGGATGTTCGCTTCCAGATCGCCCAGTTCACGTGATAGGCCGACCACCATCTCCAGTTGCTTGCGGTTCACGCTGCTCACCTCGACCATCCACGTCACGCCCTCGCCAGCCGCGTCGCCCCGTCCAAATCCTGTCATGCTGTTCATGGCGCGCATGATGACGAGTGATGGCTTAGTTGCAAACCGCCAGCGTGCTCGCCATGCTGAGTGCGCATGGCCTCCCTGACTTCGATCTCAGACCTCGCTGCCTCCCTTGGCATTGCCTCGGAACACCAGCTGCCCTTTGGCACCGACAAGTGCAAAATCAGCCTGGGCGCGTTGAATGGCAAGCCCCAGCGCGGCAAGCTCATCCTCGTCTCTGCCATCACGCCGACTCCCGCAGGCGAGGGCAAGACCACCGTTTCCATCGGCTTGTCACAGGGCTTGAAGCAGATTGGCCAAAGCGTGGCCCTCGCTCTGAGGCAGCCTTCCATGGGGCCGGTCTTTGGTCGAAAAGGCGGAGCCACGGGCGGTGGCCTCAGTCGCATCACACCGGGCGAGTCGATCAACCTGCACTTCACCGGCGACTTCCACGCCATCACCGCCGCGCACAACCTGCTCTCCAGCGTGGTGGACAATGCGCTGTATCAAAAGACCACGCGTCTCGATAGCAGCCGTGTGCTGTGGAAGCGCGTGCTGGATGTCAACGACCGTGCGCTGCGCACCATCCGCACCGGGCGCAGCAAAGATGGCACCGAGCGTGCCAGCGGCTTCGACATCACCGCTGCGTCTGAGGTCATGGCCGTGCTCTGCCTGTCGGAATCTTTGAGCGATTTGCGTGCTCGCTTGAAGCGCATGGTTGTCGGCTTTGACGCGCATGGCGACGCGGTCTTTGCCCATGAATTCAAGGTGACTGGGGCGCTCGTCGCGTTGTTGCGCGATGCCTTGATGCCCAATCTCGTCCAGTCCTTGGAAGGCGTGCCCGCCTTTGTCCATGGCGGTCCATTTGCGAACATCGCGCACGGCTGCAACAGCGTGCTCGCCACGCGCATGGCCTTGGCTCATGCCGATTACACGGTGACAGAGGCTGGCTTCGCCTTCGACCTCGGCGGTGAAAAATTCATGCACATCAAGTGCCGTCAAAGCGGCCTCGCCCCCGCCGCCATCGTCATCGTCGCCACGGCACGCGCGCTGAAGATGCATGGCGGGGTCGCGCTGGATGCACTGACTCAAACCGATGTCCCCGCCGTGGAGCGCGGCTTGGCCAATCTCGCGGCGCACCTGGATGCCGCTGCACAGTTCGACCGCCCCGTGCTGGTGGCCATCAACCAGTTCACCAACGACAGCGCGGAAGAACTCGCTGCCATTCATGCCTTCTGCGCCGCGCGCGGCGTGAAGTCCGCCACGGCCAATGTCTTTGGCGAGGGCGGCGCCGGAGCCACCCAACTTGCCGAGCTAGTCGTGCAAGCGGCGGCACAAGATTCGAAGCCGTTGCCCATGCTGTATCAAAACGAGCAGCCTGTGCCCGATAAGCTGCACGCCGTGGCCACCAAGATCTACGGAGCCGATGCCGTCACGCTCACCAGCACCGCAGAGGAGCGCCTCGCCAGCTTCGCCGCCGCAGGCTTCGACAAGCTGCCGCTGTGCATGGCCAAGACGCAAAACTCCCTCTCCGACGATCAGACCAAGCAAGGCCGCCCCTCAGGATTTAACATCACGGTGCGTGACTTCGAAGTCGCCAACGGTGCCGGCTTCCTCGTCGCTCTCACCGGCACCATGATGCGCATGCCCGCCCTGCCCAAAGTCCCCGCCGCCGAGCGTGTGGATGTGAATGAGCAGGGGGAGATTGTGGGGGTGTAGCTGGCCACAAAGGAGCACAGAGAGCATGAAAGGATGGAGGCTTACCTTTGTGCTCTCTGTGCTCTTTCGTGGCTAAAACCCAAGCCGTTGCCGAATCCATGCTGGATCGCGTCTCAAATCCAGCACCGCATACACGCTGATAAACTCCTCTTCGACGAGGTAGTAGATGCCGAAGGGGAATCGGTTCGAGAGAACCCGGTGAAAGCTAAAGTGCTGCACATGAATGCCCGCAAAGAGCTTGAGCGATTCAATGTCAGACCCCAGCGATGCGGCGAAGTAGTCACCCAGGCCTGATTCAATCCCATCATAGAAATCGCGGCCTTCATCCAGGTCGCACTCGGCCTCATCGAGAAGTCGGATCTTCATGCCCTCTGAGTGAGTAGCCGACCCTTCACCTCTTCCCAGGCACGAAATTTCGCCGTTCCGTCGGCCACGCGTGCGGCCCTCGCCGCCAGGACTTCGCCATGCCAAGCGGGTGAGTCCACGCCTTCGGGGCTGCGGCAGAGATCATCCCAGAGTTCTTCCATCAAGCGAAGCTTCGCCAGTCGTGGCATGTCCTTCAGAGATGGGGTGGCAGCGACGCTCATGAGAAAAGAATACCGATGGGTTTCATGATTGGCAATGGCTCCTTGGCGACGAAAGAGCACTAAAGGAAAGGGGCTGATTTTGTGCTCTCTGCGCTCTTTCGTGGCTACTCCTTCACCACACTCCGCACCGAACCCTTCGCCAATCGTGTCGTGATCGCCTCGCCGGCCTGCACATCTTCGGCATTCATGAGCACGCGGCCATTGGCATCCGTTGTGTAGGAGAAGCCCCGGGCGAGGATGCCTTCGGGGCCGAGCAGCTTCAGCATTTGGCTCCGGCCTTCGGCGCGTTCGGTGAAGCTGCGCAAGCCGAGCGACGCCGCTTGTTTCAAGCGATGGCCGGTCATGTCCACCCGATGCCCGGCATCGGCGACGACCTTCACCGGGTGATAGCGCGCCAGCACTTGCTGCATATCGACCAGCTTGTCGGAGAGCGAACGCAGAGCTTGGTTTGCCGAGCTGCTCCAACGATCTTCCGCATCGTCCAAGGACTGCTCGGCTTCCAATAACAGGCGCGGTGGCTCGCGCAACAACGCACCTTTGGCGGTGAGTTCGATGACTTGCGCGTGATGCTCCAGCACTTTGGTCACGTGCAAAGTCATCGTGCGCTGCGTAGCCTCGAAGTGCCTGCGCAGCTCGGCTCCATCCGGTGCCACGAGTTCTGCGGCTGCGCTTGGTGTGGGTGCACGCAGGTCAGCGGTGAAGTCGGCAATCGTGAAATCGATCTCGTGCCCGACAGCAGACACGATGGGAATCACGGACGCGAAGATGGCGCGGGCCACGACTTCCTCATTGAAGTTCCACAGGTCTTCCAAGCTGCCGCCACCACGGCCCACGATGATCGTGTCCGGCTTCGGCAAGCCGAGGTCTTCCGCGCGATTCAGCGCGTCGATGGCACGGGCGATTTCCACTTCAGCACCGCTGCCCTGAACGCGCACGGGAAAGACCAGCACCCGCACCCAGGGCGCACGGCGGGTGAGAATGTTCAGCATGTCGCGAATCGCTGCGCCAGTGGGCGACGTGACGAGCGCGATGACGCGGGGGAACTTGGGTATCGGCTGCTTGTGCTCCTCGTCGAACAGGCCCTCGTCGTAGAGCCTGCGCTTTAGCGCTTCGAACTTCGCTTGCAGCACGCCCAGGCCTTTGCCTTGGACCATCTTGACGACCATCTGATACTGGCCGCGCGGTTCATAGACACTGAGTTCGCCAAAGACCTGCACCTGCGCCCCATCCATCAGCTTCACACTGCTGCGCATGGCCGCCCCACGAAACATGACACAGGACAACTGCGCCCCCGCATCCTTCAGCGTGAAGTATTGATGGCCCGAGGATTGCAGCCGGTGATTGCTAATCTCGCCCTCCACCCAAACCTGCCCGATCTCGCCCTCCAGCAACGCACGAATCTGCCGCGTGAGCTGCGAGACGGAGAGGACGTTTTCTTCGGGCATGGGGAACAGAGGGTCGAACGGGCACAGAAGCGATGCCGTGGGGTGCGGCAAGTGCTGGCTTGGAAGGTGTGCCTACTTTCCAGGAGTCTCGTTCCAATCGAATCATAAGCCGCTCTTTCCCCGTGACGAGTTTGCTTGCTTAACTGCCAAGGGATCAGATGGGCTATTCGTGAGGGGTTACATTTAGCCGTAGCGTTACTTAATGTCGCCACCTCACCCGTTTACGCTGAAGATTTCAGGGGCTGGCTGGTGAGAGCCGAAAGATGAGAAGCTTCGGCGCAGCTTTATGTCGGCGAGAGTTATCAAGCCGGGGAAGGGGTAGGCAAAGATGTCTTTCAAGCTGTGCAGTGGTATCGCAAAGCAGCAGATCAAAATGCGTTCCGCGCGCAATGGCTGCTGGCGTGAATTTTGAATCTGGTGACGGAGTGAGGCGAGCACAGCGATGCCGAACGCAGCGGCCCCCAAAGGGGCGTGCAGCGCGCGGTGGCGAGGGTTGGGCCAGCGTGGTCTGTGTCGGGGTGTAGCCAAACACATCCAACCCAAACTCACATATGACCCACCACAGCGATCCTGATCTGCTCAACACCGTTTTGCAACTCCTCACCTCTCAAGGTTCCACCAATCTCGCCGAATGCTTCCGCATCCTGCTCAACGAAGCCATGCACCAGGAACGCTCTGCCCTGCTCCAAGCCCAGCCCCATGAGCGCCTATGAGCGTTGCGAGGGGCGGCTCGGCCATGCCAATGGCTTCAAGCCTAAAACCCTCACCACCCGCATAGGCCAGGTGGAGTTGCCCATCCCACAGGTGCGTGACCGCGTCGACTTCTATCCCACTACGCTGGAGCGTGGCGTGCGCAGCGAGCAAGCACTCACTTTGGCCATGGCCGAGATGTATGTGCAGGGTGTCTCGACGCGCAAAGCCTCCAAGATCGTCGAGGAAGTCTGCGGCCATCAAGTCAGTTCCTCGCAGGTGAGCGCCTGCGCCGCCAAGCTAGATGTCGAACTCCAACTCTGGCGCGACCGCCCGCTGGGTGCCTGTCCTTACCTCATCTTTGATGCCCGTTACGAAAAGGTGCGTCATGGCGGCCTGCTGGTGGACTGCGCGGTGCTCATCGCCATCGGCATGGATGGCAAGCGCACCATCCTCGGCGTCAGCGTCGCGCTTAGCGAGGCAGAAGGGCACTGGCGCGACTTCTTCTCTTCGCTCGTCACACGCGGCCTGTGCGGCACCCAGTTCATTGTCAGCGACGCCCATCCAGGCATGGCCGCCGCACGCCAGGCGGTCCTTCCCGCCGTGCCTTGGCAACGTTGTCAGTTCCATCTCCAGCAAAACGCTCAATCCTACGTGCCACGTCAGGAAATACGCACTGAGGTCGCCGAAAGCATCCGCTCCATCTTCACCTCGCCTGACCTCACATCAGCGCAAGCACGGCTCAAAGAGCGGGTCAACTTTTATGCCAAAAGCGCCCCAAAACTCGCCGCCTGGATGGAGCACAATCTTCCGCAAGGCTTCGCTGTCTATGCCCTGCCAGCAGCCCATCACCGGCGGATGCGCACCAGTAATCACTTCGAGCGCGTAAACCAGGAACTCAAACGCCGCACGCGTGTCGCCGCCCTCTTCCCCAACGAAGCCTCGCTGCTGCGCCTCGTCTCAGCACTGCTCTGCGAGCGGAGCGACGGCAAAATTTACCTCAACATGAACCCCGCCGAACCATCCCAACCCTGATTGCCACTTTTACAGAATAAAAATTGCACCGCCCAGGCACAGGATGTCCCCGATCTACATTACACATTAGAAGAGCTAATAGGTCGCCAAACATGATCTCAGTTGAAGCTCTCTGCTACTCTTTTCGAGGGTGAGGAGGCAGGAAGAGCACCCGTTGCAGAACCCGTCATTGCCCTGGCCTGAGGTGCCCCCGAAAGCCCTATCCGTCCGCACCTGCCACCGGGCTTGCCAGAAAAGCATTGCGAAAAGTAGCCGTGGCTTCCGGGATGTTCCGAGGGTCATTCCGAAAACTCGGAGGCGCTTCCGGAACGTTAGGGGCTCGGCACCAGGGTAGCTTCGAGTTTCACTCGAAGGCGTGAGCCGAAACGGAAGCGCTTTTCCCCCTAACTTCGAGTGGAACTCGAAGCTACGCTTCCTGAGAATCCGTGCGGCCCGCAGACCTAGGTTCAGCCGGGTGCAGCCTTCGTTTTCGTTGCGGGCGTGGAGAACCGAACTCCAACGCGGGCTTGCAAAGCTCCCGAGAAGGCGGAACGGGCGCGCGCCACGCCATGAGAGGAGTCATCGCCAACAACCCACGCTTCCGCATCATCACGGAAACGGAGGACTACTTGGTGGTGGACAAGCCTGCGCCTCTGAAAGTGCACCCGAATGGGCCGAGCACGGCCCCGACCCTCTACGATGAGTTGCGCGGGCTGCTGGCGTATGAGTTACAGTTTGGCGGGCAAGTCAGCATCATCAATCGCCTGGATCGCGAGACGAGTGGGGTGACGCTGGTGGCGAAGAATGCGGAGACGGCGCGCCGCTTTGGCAAGGCGATGCATGCGCGCCAGTTTCACAAGACCTATGTGGCGATCGTGCATGGCTGGCCAGACTGGGACGCGCTGGACTTCGACGGGCCGATCCTGCGCAAGGGCGAGGTGGCGGAGTCGATCATCCACATCAGGCAAACGGTGCACCCTGACGGCGCGCTTTGCCGCACGTTGTTCCGCGTTCTGGAGCGCATCGAAAAGGCTAATGGCAAGCGCTTTGCCGTGATCGTGTGCCAGCCGATCACGGGGCGGATGCATCAGCTGCGTGTGCATCTGTCGCACCTGGGGTTCCCAATTGTCGGCGACAAGATGTATGGGCGCGATGAGACATGTTACCTGGAGTTCATGCAGACGGGCTGGACGCCCGCTTTGGAGGAAAAGCTCATCCTCAAACGACAAGCATTGCACTCGACCCATCTGGAGCTGGAAGGGGTGGGTGCCTGGGACGCTGTGCTGCCGGATGACATGCGGGCGTTTCTCGACAAGGAGTGATCATGCCACTCCGCATCCTGCACATTCCGGAAGACGCCCCCATTTCTGCCCCGCAGCAGTTGGGGCCGTATCAAATTGAGTCCTTGATCCCGGTGGCCGACGAGGGCGCGGGCACGGCGTATCGGGTGCGGATCGCACCGCACAGCACCACGAGTGTGAGTTACCACAAGCTTGCGGAGGAGATTTACTTCGTCATCAGCGGCAGTGGGACGGCCGTTTTGAACGGCATTTCCCACACGCTTAAGAGGGGCGACTTCCTGCGTCTGCCGCCGGGCACCACGCATGGGTTTGTCACCGAGGAGGAAGCCCTGGTGATGCTGGATATTCACAACCCAGGATCGCGACCGGACCGCGATGTTTTCTTTGTGGGCAAGGCACCGCAAGGTTTCGGGAAACCGCTAGGCTAAACTTGTTGGAAGAGGATGTGAATAACTATGAAAGACGATCTCCAGGCAGACATGCGCAACAGCGCAATGAAGTGACCATTTGGACAGGTTGAGCTATCCCGCTTGTTGCACCTACCCTGTGATCACGTGCGCCAAGATCGTCGCACAACACTGGAAGCCTTGATTTACTTTGGTTCCAGCGTCATGGGAATGCTCGCAGCCGAGCGATCTGTTTTGCAAGGTAATCGTCACAGTGAACACCGCTCATCCTTGGATCAGCGTATCCAACGAGAGGCGAACAACCTGTGAATAACATGTGAAAAGGTGTGGAACGCCCGTGCTAGCTGTCCTGCACGCCGAGGTCGGACTCCGAGGCCCAAATCTAGTGCGTGATACCCAAGTCGCGCTCTCAGCTACCTGTGGAACGCCTCAATACCCTGGGACCGAGTTGCCCGACGAACTCGCGCAACTCCTCCAGCGCCTGGGCTTCCTCCAGACCATCATATTCACCGGTCCGAGACTCAGGAAGTTGAATGAAAAAAGACACCAGCGCCCAGCGGTGATTCAGGTTCTTTAACACCGAGTCGAAGTAGGTGAGGAAGACATGCGTGTAATAGTCGGCGGTGTGCACGCCACCGTAGCCCTCATACCAGAAAAGGTTGATGCCCCGCACGCGCATGACCGTGCCGTCCTGGGTCGGGACATCGCGGTAGACACGCAGCATCATGGCCTCGTTCGCGGCATCATCCGGCAGCGGCACAGGCACGACCATGCGGTCCAGGATGCCCCAGCCTTGCCCCGGGAGGCAGACGTCGGGCCGGTGCAGGCCGCGCCGAGATTCGCCACTGAGCACGACAGTGGCGAGCACCGGGCTGCGGTTCGAGGCGAGGTATTGGTAGCGGCTCAGGGTGATGTCGGAGGCGAGCCCCCCGCGCTCGCGCTGCGTCATGGGCACCTCCAAGCCCTGCGCTTGGCCCAAACTGGACGGCAAGTCCATGGACACGCCGGCGGCACTGAGCACGGGCTGGCTAGAGAACGATGAGCACAGGACCAAGGTGATCGCACACAGCGCCAAGGCAGCGCTGATATGCGGCCCCAGGGCGGGTGCAATTGCATTGATCGGAGATGGATCCGCTGGCACTTGACGAGCCCTGCGTTTCCAATGGCTGTCCTCCAGCAAGGAAGAGATCGTGAACATGCCCAGCAGCGCCACGGCAAAGACGGCATAGCCCGCCAGCTCATGGAAGAGGCTGATGACCATGTGCCCCTCCTCCATACGCCCCACGGCGAAGTCCATGCCGAACCAGAGCGAGCCCACGGCCAGCAGCACCATGCGGACGAGATTGCCCAGAATGGCGAGCGGGATGGCGCAGGTAAACAGCACCAGCCGTGGCCAGACGCCGCGCAGGAACAGGTAGCCATAGAGCGCGGCCAACATCATCAGTGAATAGAGCGAGCGGATGCCGCTGCATGGGTCATCGACATCCAGCTTGAACAACTGCCCCTGCGCCAGCCCGCTGCCTGCATTCGCCGCTGACAGCAAGCCCGTGCCCTCGCGCAGCGTGTCGATGCCGATGCCGTTCAGGATCTTCGCCGACAAATTGGCCGTCATCAGCCGCAGCGGCAGAGCCAGTTGATCCTCCAGCGGAAACGCCGGCCACATGAAGACCAGGAACAGCCAGGGGAAAAAGAGCACCCGGAGCCAGCGCCCGCCCGCGAGCAGCAGGATGAAAGCCGCCACGATGAGCTGAAACGCCGCGAAGCCGGGATAGCCCGTGTCGGCGCGGTGCCCCACCCAGTAGCAAAACAGCGCGGTCACCAGTACGCCCAGACCCAGCCATTGCGGCTGCAACGGCAGACGGCGCAGCTCCTCACGCCGCGCCCAGGCCAACCAACCACTGACCAGCGGCACCAGCGGGCAGAAGACCCACTCATCATTCTCACCCACCGTCCGCAACCAGCCACCCAACACACTGAGCCGATCCGAGTAGGCCCAGTGTTGGTAGGGCCACAGGCCAAAGAGCAGCAGCATGGCCAAACCCACGAGTGCCCAGGCAAGAAGCCAGGGCTGACGTTTGATCTGCTGGAAAGACACGGTGGACACGCGAAGAAAACTGGTGAGCACGATAACCGAAGGGCCGTTCATTGCTCGGAAAAATCCTGGCAAGCCCCCTCCTTTCTTCCATACTTCGCCCGCACATGGCCATTGAAATCATAGACGTTTCCGCTGCCCCTCCCCTGCAGCCAGAGGACGAGCAACTGACCCTCTACCGCCGACACGGCAAATGGCTCACAGCTTCACCCGAGCAGGCAGAGAGCGGTCAACTGCCACCCGGCGACAAAGCCGAAGTCCTGGGGCTGCCTACCGGATCGCCAGAGATCAACCCAAGTGTCCGTGTTTTCGCCAATGAACAGCGCTCATTCGCAGCGCTACGGCTTTTCATCCTCGTGGTGGTGCTCATGCTTGCAGGCTTTGCCAGCTTTGGCGGCATGCTTTATTCATTTTACCAGAAGGAGGTGCTGCCACGCCTGGGGCCAGCCTCGGCTGGGAAGGCGGATCAACAACTGGTGGAGGATGAAACAACTGCCGACCTGCGTGCCGCACTCGACGTCGCAAGCACGAACCTCGAAAAGGCCAGCACCCAGATCCTGCGCCTGCAAATGCAAGTGGACCAACTGCGCAGCGGTCAAAGCGCTGCGGATCAACAGCTGAAGAGTCTGTCAGACAAGCTCCAGCAAGCCGCGGGCGATCCCGCGACCAAGCTAGGCCCGCCCACCGACGTGGCAGCCGCCATCCAGATTGCCTCCGTGATCCCCACCCAGAGTGCCGTGGGCAAGGAGCTGTGGTTGCTGAAGGAGCGCAATCGGCTCACGCTCTACGCCGATCAAGCGATCGCGGAAGGCAGCAGTGAAGCGATGGCGAATCTCTGGACCAGCCTACGCGATCCTGAATTGGAACCCATTCGCCAAGGTGTCCAAGCCGAAATCTTGCGCGTGCAGAAAGCCTACATCGACGAGTCGCGCCTTCCTGCGGACTACCGGCTGCCGGTTCGCGAGCTGGTGAAAGGAACGTCGCTACGCAGCGAGGCGGAACTGCGCCCCGAGGAACTCGTCGCCCTGCTGAAGGATCAAAAGCAGCCCGTCTTTGTGCGTGCTCGCGTGGCCTATGTCCTGGGTGGGCATCCCGTGCCCGTTGTCGGCCAAGCCTTGATCGATGCCATGAAAAACGATCCCTCGCTGGATGTCGCTCGAGAAGCGCACCAGACCCTGCAGCGCTTCTTCGGCATGAGTGCCCCGCTCTTTCACGTGGCCGCTGCCGAGGCCTGGTGGCAGAGCCAAACGAAGAAGTAACGCTTGCCCAGGGCGGCCCCGTTTGCCATGACTGGCCGCCTTATGCAGTTCGACAACGTCACCGCCATCGCCAAGGCCAATGTCTATTTTGAAGGCAAGGTCGTCTCCCACACGATCTTCTTCGCAGACACATCCAAGAAAACCCTGGGCCTGATTTACCCCGGCAGCTACCACTTCGGCACCGACGCAGCGGAGCGCATGGAAATCACGGATGGCACCTGCGAAGTGCAGCTCGACGGCGCAACGGAAACAGTCAGCTACACCGCTGGCACGCACTTTGATGTGGCTGCGAAGTCCGGCTTCACCATCGCGGTTAAGGAAGGCATCTGCCAGTATGTGTGCTCGTTTTTGAAGTAACGCGGACATTCCTGTCCCGTTACAGCTGGGCTCTGCGAGGCCGGACCTGAAGAGCCGGGTTATCGCTGAAGGCGTTGTGGGTCTAGGGTGGAATCTGCCATTGTGAGCAATGAAGTCCCACGCCTCCGGGGTCACAGACCCCAGCTACAAGATGAGCGGGACGTTACCCGCGCTTACACCGTCAGGCAGTGAATGCGCTTGATACCGTCAATGGCCTCCAACTCCTTGATCACCTCGGCGCTGGGAGCTGAGTCGAGAGTCAGCAACGTAAGCGCGAGGCCCGTCTCCTTGCTACGGGCCAGCGACATGTCAGCGATGTTCACCTGGTTCTTGCCTAGCGTGGTCGAGTAGGCAGCGATCATGCCGGGGCGGTCGATATTCTCAATCAAGAGCAGCGTGCCCTGGGGTGCCGCATCCACGTGGTTGCCATTGACCATAACGATGCGTGGCGCTCCGCCAAAGAAGGTCCCTGCGATGGTGGCACCATCCGTGTCGTTGCGCACCTGCACCTCGATCAAGTCATTCCACTCCGTCGGACCGGCGAGGCGGCTTTCCGTGAAGCGCAGGCCCAAGTTCTCGGCCACGCCCACAGCGTTGATATAGTTCACGCCCTCATTGCCGCTCGCGCGTTCAAGGAAGCCCTTGAGCACAGCGCGGGAGACCAGCGTGGTGTCGAGCGAGCCAACCTTGCCACTGTAGTTCACGCGCACCACATTGGCACGCTGCGGTGAGATTTGCGAAATCAGACGGCCCAGCAGTTCACCGAAGCGGAGGAAAGGACCAATCTCGGCCAGCACCTTGGGGTCGACGTTTGGCATGTTCACGGCGTTGACGATGGTGCCTTCCAGCAAATGGTTGCGCACGGCTTCAGCGATCTCGATGCCGACATTCTCCTGCGCTTCTTCGGTCGAGGCACCGAGATGCGGGGTGAAGACGGTGTTTGGCGCTTTCAGCAGTGGATAGTCAGCCGGTGGCGGCTCCTCTTCATAAACGTCCAGCGCGGCACCACCGACATGACCGCTAGTGAGGGCAGCGGCTAATGCGTTGTCGTCAATCAATCCACCGCGCGCGCAGTTGATGATGCGCACGCCTTTCTTCAGGATGCCCAGGCGACGCTCGTCCAGCATATGCTTGGTCTCCTTGGTCATCGGCATGTGCATGGTGATGAAGTCGGCGTCCTTCACGGCATCATCAAGATTGTCACGCAGCTCCACGCCCAGGCTCTCAGCCCGGCTCTGCGACAGATACGGGTCATACGCGATGACTTTCATGCCGAAGGCGAGGGCGCGCTTGGCGAACTCTGCGCCGATGCGGCCCATGCCGAGCACGGTGAGGGTCTTGCCATTCACTTCCGTGCCGCTGAAGCTCTTGCGGTCGAACTTGCCGGCCACCATACTAGCATGCGCCTGCGGGGTCTTGCGGGCGAGGCTCATCATCAAGGTGAAGGCCTGCTCTGCGGTCGAGATCGTGTTGCCGCCGGGGGTGTTCATCACCACCACGCCGCGCTTTGAGGCGAAGGGAATGTCAATGTTATCCACGCCGACGCCGGCACGGCCAATGACCTTCAAGTTCGGTGCGGCTTCCATCACCTTGGCCGTCACCTTAACGCCGGATCGCACGATGATCGCGTGGGCGTTCTTAACCGCAGCGGCAAAGTCTTCCTCTTTCTTCAGGCCGAGATTCACCACGACATCAAAAGAAGGCACCGCTTTCAGGGCTTCGATGCCTTTGTCTGCGATAGGGTCAGCGACGAGGATTTGGAGTTTGCTCATGGTGTCTGGTGGAAAAGGGGAATTCAGACTAGCCGCGAAAGCCCGGGCAGCAAGCACTTCGATTTCCCGGTTGACGGATGGCCGTTGTCCCCTATTCTAGGTGCCCTTTTTCTAACCCGCCCCACTATCGTAACATGCCTGATGTCCAAGTCCGCAAAGGTGAGCCCGTCGATCGTGCGCTCAAGCGTCTAAAAACCAAGCTTGAGATGGAGGGC
>Ga0247832_1003763_pt1 | contig 20144 bp, 38 predicted proteins | sample LaCruzMarch2015__10_FD_192407 | JGI IMG/M metagenome (GOLD analysis project Ga0247832, IMG submission 192407) | Freshwater microbial communities from meromictic Lake La Cruz, Castile-La Mancha, Spain - LaCruzMarch2015_4m | ecosystem: Environmental > Aquatic > Freshwater > Lake | place: Spain... | reverse complement strand
TTTCATCATACATATATTATGCAGGAATATAGAAATCAGTCAAGATTTTTTATTTTACAGTACTTTGTATTAACGCCTGTAGCATCTTTAACTGCTTGATGTGAGCGATAATTTAAGCTACCAAACCCTACTTGACATTGATAATCATCTAGATCTGCAACAAGCTCTGTAGGAAGCTTTTTGCGCTTATCATACGACTCATATTCTATGTCGTATATTAACACTGCTTTCATTGATTATAGTTCTTTATTATTAGTTAAGAATACTTGCTTTGGATGAGCTCCAAACTTACCAGCTAGATTTTCATCGCCTCTAAATGATTCAACTTGATCAATTTGAACCATTTTACCTCCTGTAAGGACTTGAGCTTCTTGATTGAGTTGATCCGGCTTAAGCATGTTCAAAACATCTCTTAGTCTTGCGTATGTCATAAAGTTATTTATTAATCTACCTCTACTAGGTCGTAATCTTTAAGGGTAACTGCTTTGGTAAAAGGATGCTTAAGAAAGGCTTTTGCACCAGCTTTATTAAAGAAGGCAAACTGTTGATCTCGCTTACCTGTACATAGATCTGTACCTCCCCCTACCGCTCGTCCATTAAACTCTTTACACAGCGTTTCTAATTGAACCTCTGAATCGGTATACTTGTGCTGAGCTTTCATAAACACCAATAGACTATATTCTTTGTTCGTTTGTTTTTTCATCATGTAAATATTATGGCTGAATCTAGGAATAGGTCAACTATTTTTTTCAAAAAAAGGCTGTTTTTGATTTACTTGAGAACAGCAAAACTCAAGATGATGACCAGTTTCTTAACGGGGAACCGGCTTACCCTCCGATTGCTCGGACAATAAACTTATTATGTAGGAACATTAGATATTATCAAGCTTTCCGTAATACATCTCTAATCTCCTACCATCAACATTTTCAATAGAATACTCCGAGGTATATACAATGGCTTCTGGAGTATTGTTAATAAAGTCAACAATCTTCTTAACTTCCTTATTACTAAGTTCTTCACTACCTACCGTGTTATCTATATGAGGAAAAGGACATGTAAATGCTCTATTCGAATTGGTGCATACTTTAATATAGAACGTTATGTCTTTATCTTCTATGCTTAAGTTATTATTAAACTGCTTAGGGCTATACACAGTAAACTCCTCAAAGTTGAAAAGATCTCCTTTCGGTTTTCTTTTAAACATTATTGTGCTTTTTTAACAAACTACTTACCTTAACTAAAATTTTATTAAACAGACTATTATCTTTCTCAAACCTAATTGTAAGTTCGTCTAATTTCTTATCAATCGTTTTTAGTTTCTCTGCACCCTCGGGGAATAAATGCTCTTTATTTTTAATAATAGTCATGTGCTCTATTGTAAGCCTATCACCTTCTTCTTCGTAAAACTTGAATTGATCTTGAATGAGGTCTAGCTGTTTGATTAGCTCAATCGTCTCTTGAATTTGTTTACTCTTATCCATTCAACCAGGTATATCTTTTTTGTAAGTTTTTAGCAGCAGTTTGCGTTAACCTTGAAATATTTATACAGATGTTAGATAAAAATAAGAAAAACGAAGAAATAATTACAATAAAATCAAATAAGATAGTTATAGAGACTGTTATAAGAAAGAAGCTAAACTCAAAGATTGAAGGTATAACACTTTTATCTGCAATACTTTTCATATACATAAGGATAATAATAGCTGCTTTAATAAAGACAGTCAAGCCTTCTCTTACTATTCGTACATATGCATAGATTGAATCACGAATAATATCAAGCAATGATCCTATCAAATCTGTAATAATCCATAACATCATATTTTTATTATACATTACAGAGGTCTTTTTTAAAGAGTATATCTTCATTTTTTTATTAAATATTTCTATGTTCGTCGACCTGATTAATAAACACCTAGGAGAATTAAATCATCCTGGGGTTGAAGGTATACATTACGAACAATATAGGATTGTTGAAAAGAAAGGCTTCCACTATATATTTGAAAACAATAAGATAATAGGAAGCGCGCAAACTCTAATTAAAGCTAAAGAACTTATTAATACAATTGTTAGTGGTTGCTAACATCAAACCCTTCATCTTCGAGAATAACAACAGCGCTGTCTTCTGCAATACTAATGGCGTCTTCATAATCTTTTTCTTGAATGCATTCAACAATAGCATCCACTTCACTAGCTACAACGCTAGTATCGGCTAAGTCATCTAGCTCCATTGGAACATATTTGTTAATGTTTAGATTGATCAACCAACGAGCCACATCATGCTCGTCATGACCTGAATTAATATAGTCTTGTACTTTAGAAGTTGTAATCATAAAACTTAACAGCTTGCTCACCTTTCCTATGTAAGCCGAACAGACTATACTGAGTCCTTTGTCCTACTTCAGCCCAGCGTTTAGCTTTAGAGCGCCAGCTAAGTACCTTTACTTGATTTTTAGGATTACTTGTAAATTTATATTCCTGTGAATGATTATCAGCAAAGTGACCACAGAAGCCTCCAGGATGAAAATCTTTAGGTTTAAGGGTACACTCTGCATCAAACTCTCGAATTTTTATCCTTCGAGGGCTCATAACCTCAATTACCTCCCAAGCATCACGATCTGTATAGTGAAATTCTGTAACGTGCTGGCCTACAAAAGGCGCTTGTTCAGGTAGTTGTGCGGTCTTAAGGTTCATCATTTAAGTAGTATAAAGGTAATTTAGTTCTGTGCAACAGTAATCTGAAGCTCGTTCTTCTTCCAGATCGAATCCGCTCCTCTACCATCTTTGACCAGCTTGCCCTCATTCTGTAACTCACGAAGAAGGAACCCAGCACGAGTACTATCAATACTAAGTTGTTTACACACTTCAAGGAGCGTAATATCGCCATTCATAGACAAAATCTTATTACGCTGATCTTTCTTACGAGCAGTTTTAGAAGTATTTTCTTCTTCAACAATTACTTCAGATTCAAAATCATACCCACTATACTGAATATAACACTCTACATCTGCAGAAGGACCAAAACGGTTCTTATCAAAGGTTATGACACGAGCATTTGCTTCTGCTTCCTTGATAGGATGAATACTAACGTTAACATCTACAGCATGAATAATAAGAGAACTACCCTTAATTCCACCCGCTTTAGTATTATGACAGATTAATACAATCGCGCATTCAGTCTCTTTAGCGTTAACTACAAGTCTTTCAATACAATACTTCTCTAGCTCTCGTCCTCGAAGATTACCTTTTATAAGACCTTGAAACGAATCAACAACAATAATATCGAGATCTTTCATATGATTAGAGATCTTATCGACATTACCCTCGTTACATACCTGAACGTTCTCGACATTTAGTCGTTTACAGGTCATAGCAAGCTGGGCAATAGATTCTTCTGAGGAGCAGTAACCAACACGTTTACCGCTCTTTACCAGTCTTTCTAACATTTGCAGTACAAGCGTGGTCTTTCCGAGACCAGCTCGTGCAGTTAATGTAATAGAAGAACCAGGAAGAATACCTCCCCCAAACATTGCATCGAGTTTCTCGATACCCGTTTGCATTCTCCGATAGAAAACATCGGGAATAGTTACATCTTTAATTGATACGAATTTAGTGCTTTGTAATTTAACGTTCATTGTCCTTATATTATGTAGGAAAACGTAATTCTGTCAAGAACTTTTTATTAAACTTTAGTAAGGAACGAATAATATATAAATGCCAGAGCTAATACACTATACAAACTAAGTGCGTATAGCTTGTCTCCGTCTATCATAATATAATTTATTTAACCTCTAATAAATTCAACCTTTTTGCTTTATATTCTTTATGTAAATTCATAATCTTTATAATACTATCCCTTCTATCCTTTGGAAATAGAATTAAAGCTTCAGATATACCATTAAAATAATAAGGTTTACGTATATATATTTCTTTCTTATAATGGTTTTGAAAATACTTTTCCTGCTCAAGAGCTACATCAACAGGAAGATAAGCACTAGCTAGAGCACGCACACGGCTAAACATTTTATACTCAGGATGATAATCACTAACTTCCATTCTTTTAATAACATCAAAGTAAGATGTTACTCCAAACTTATGGATTTGTTCGCCTGTATCCTTAAAAGTAAGTTCAAGCAGATATAGCTTTATATTTTTAAGATGTTTATATGTTTCTTTTAGACGAGAGTTGTCATACCTTTTAAACTTGTAATTTACAAAAGAGACGATTGGCTCCATACATCTATTATCTTTGAACAAGTATAATAGTCAAGCTTTTTTTCTTTTGATTTTTTATAAACCTATGTAAATAATATTATGAAAGTAAACTTCTCAAAACAAGAACGAAAAGATAACAAAAACACATTCAATGATTTAAAGAATGGAGATATATTTAGTTTTGGAGACCCCAAAGCTTGTATTGTTGAAGTTTACATGAAAACAAAATCACCTAAAGATCAACGCGATTTTAAATATGATGTAATTGCTCTAAGCACAGGGCTGCTCAGTAATTACAGTGAGTTAAAGAAAGAAGCTGTTGCTTCGAATGATCAAATGTTTGTATATAAGCTAGAAGGCAAGCTGGACATTCAAGTAGAAGAATAATTTATTTCTTCTTTTTAGTTGTCTTTTTCTTTTTCTTCTTTTTTGGCTTCTCTTCTACAACTTCATCGACAGGATTAGAGTAATCAGAATAATTATATTCGGTGTCATCAAAACCGAATTTATCTTTTACCTTATAGTAAAGATCTTCAACAGCAAACCTTAATGAATAATATAAGTCGACTACTTTTTCTACGATGTTCATGTAATTACTTATTCTAGCTTGTAGGATTTAAATAAAAATCCGTCATTCTAGCATAGTGTTCGTAGTCGGCATAATAGTATCCGACTAAATCTTTCTTTGATTTAACATCTTCAATAAGAACAGTCCTAGCAGATTTCATAAACTCTTTCCATTTTTCAAAGAATACTTTGCCATGAAAAGCTAATACATCTTCTGATAGAATATAGTCAGTTGAACAAACCTTACCACAGCTCATATAACTGTTGCGCTTTCTTTTACAAAACTTCATTTATTGACAACTATTGAGTTAGCTTGCTTTTCGTTAGCTTTCTGAACATCATGCACAGATAAGCGTGAACAAGGCAGACCGACGTTAAGCGCCCATATAATACAAAACACACTAATTGGATCCCACATATTAATCTTCAAACCTCCTATAAGGAAGCGGGTAAAAATAAGGTTCTACTTCACTGGTAGAATATGAAAACCAGGTACCTGGATACTCTTTCATTTGCTTATTACAATATGTAGCTGCAGCTTTTACCGCAGCATTCATATTTGCAGCTTTTACCAACTTCATAAACGTAATATAGGGGTTTATAGAAAATGTGCAATGCTCATCTTTTACTTCTATTTTTACCAGATAGTTACTTGGTAACGTACTTACCCTCTTGACCTTAGCCATTAGAATCTTTTAACAATGCTAGATATTAAAGTAAAGATTGACTGTGACATCCATCCTAGAAGAAATCCTATAACAATTAAAAACATACCTACAGAGCAATCATTTACTATAATTTTAGTTACTTTATAGAGCCAGTTTTTCATAAAATCGATTATTAACTTCTAGTATTCTTACATGCTGTAGAGCTTCTTCATAAGTCTTGAAATCTTCGATATGAAGATTATCTTCTGCTTTGGATACCTCAACCACCTCGTAATAAGGTAGACGTCCTTGGTATTTTGTAGTGATAACATAATGTCTGTTCATTAGAATCGAATACTTGCTCCCATACCATCTCCAATATATGAGCTCCCATCTGGTGAGTCAAGCAGATTATTATTCATATTACGTGTACTCGGACGACTATCTGTTCGTTTATCCCATTCCCATGTAATGCTATCTTCTTGCATTCCATTGCGGTAATTGCTTGTGGATGAACAAGAGCATAACATTAACGGTACAATTAATATCAGAATCATTCAATCAATATATAGTAAATAATAAATAAATCAAATTAAATATTATAACATATGGCCGTTTTCTATCCAAGCTTTCAAGATTTGAACCGCGCACGAGTCCGAGCTGCTAGTAATCTAACTTCTCTTGAAAGAGTATTAAATTTAAATTCTGCTGCTAATAAGAGTAGAGGAGATGTTCAACCTGCTACCCCCACACCAACACCTTCTATAACTCCTACAATAAGCTTAACGCCAACTATTTCATTGACACCAACTATAACGCCTTCAGAAACCCCTACTTCAACTCCTCCTAATACTCCAACTGTTACTGTAACACCCTCTTCAACTATTACACAAACCGTTACTCCTACTAGTAGCATAACCCCTTCGGTTACTGTTACCCCAACAATCTCTTTAACTCAAACTCAAACACCTACATTAACCCCATCCGTAACACCTACAATAACAAATACACCAACTATCTCTCTTACACCAACCATTACACCCACAAACACCATTACCCCTTCTTCTACACCCACAAATACACCTACAACTTCTATAACTCCTAGCATTACACCTACTCTTACCTTGACTCCAACTATAACGATTACACCCACTATTTCTCAAACCTCAACAATTACACCAACTCCAACAATCTCTATTACCCCCACAATTACTTTAACCCCTACAATTACACAAACAACTGGAATTACTCCAACACCAACTATTTCTGTAACTCCTACTATTTCGATAACACCAACTGGAACTCCCACTCCAACCATAAGTCTTACACCATCTATTACTCCCACTATTACTCCTACACAAAATAACTTTAACCCGATTGGACGAGGTAGATATTTTGTTAATTATCTTGGAAGTGGTAAAGATGTATATGTAACTGTAGGATATCAAATATCTGCTATTTTTGATAAAACTCCAGGCTTTAGTTTAGCCACAACAAACACATTTTTATCTGCCATAGATAGGTGGGGAAATGTATTAGCAGGTAACACTTTTGCATTAAGAACACAAGACTCAACTATTAGTAATGGCTATGAACTAGTATCTAATCCTATGAATGGTAATCCTAATACAACCCTTGTAATGTATGTTAGTAGTTATTATGATAGTGTAAGTTTAACGCTAGGAGCTGCAGGTATAACCGGTACACGCAGAGTAGGAGTAACAAGTACAACTCAATGGGATGTTCCATTTACAGCATCAATTGTTTTTAATTCATATTACACCGATTTAGACGTGCTAGAAACTACAGTTAACAATAGAAATACATTTTATTATACCGCCCTTCATGAAATTGGACATTGTTTGGGCATAGGTACTAATTGGTTTAAATTAGATTCTACTACATCGCCTTCTATTTTATATAGGGGCTATCGAGTAGGAGCAGGAGATAACAGTACAAATCCCTTAGGATTAGGAGCATCAAAAAATTTATTTTATACATGTAGTGCATTAGGAGGAACAAGAAGTTCTTCTGATTATGGTTCTTCTACAACAATTGATGGGACAACAAGATACATAGGAGACGGAGCATTTCAAGCAGCTCGAGATTGCTGTTCTTCACTAATTGGAAGAAGTGCAGCAGTTTCCGCGTACAACTTAGCATTCAACCTTTCATTAACAGCAATACCTATAGAAAATGGAAGGGGATTTGGATCCATAGCATCTCATTGGGATGAAGGGTACAATACAGATGCAACATATGGTTCAGATAATAGAAATTATTATGGTAATTCTTTTCCGGGAGCCCCTGGGCTGAATGATGAATTAATGACCCCGCAGAGTGAAGGAGCTTACGATCAACCTCTATCCAGAATTACATTAGGTAGTTTATTAGATTTAGGTTATCAAGTAAATGATGATCTTGCGGATACGTATCAGCCCTTGGTTTTTAACATCTATTCAAATGGAAGCGGGCAACCTCTCGATATAGGCTTTTACGGTAACACGTATAGAGTTGCAGGTAAAGTTACATCTAATTCTGGAAAGCCTATAACTTGTAAGAGAGGACTAACCTATACATTTAAATTAAATTTAGGAGCCTCTCATCCTTTATATATAGTTACAGTAGAGGGGCAAACAGGCTATTACGGACCACCTGCCTCTAGGGTAACCGCAGGAGTGACAGGAGACGGTTCTGGTTCTGGAGATTTAGTTTGGGTTATATCGCCCGGACAAGCTCCTGGTAATTATTATCTTCAATGTGGTAATCATTCAGCAATGTCTGCATTAATAATCTTAGAATAAATAATCTTATGATAACTGATAAAAATACTGCTTACCAATATTTAAGAAATAAAGCTAAAGGGCTAATACAAGCAAATGAAATAGATGATAATGAAGTTACAAAATATTTTACTTCGGATGAATTACAAGAATTATCTTTTAATCAAATACAAATATCAGATTGTAAAAAGGCTTGTAGATAATAGTCATCTTTTATAAAGCGCTTTGCTTGTGATTCATAAATTTATTTGCCGCAAAAAAAGTAAAAACTGTTTTATATTTCAGGAAATAAACAGTCCTGAATGAATACTCTGATATCATCTTCCTTTAGACCCAGCTTGGCCATAACTCGGGGGGTATGAGGATTTTCTTTTTGATGGGTAGCATAATAATTTTGAGCTGCTTTACTCAGGTGTTACAGTTGAAGTAACATTAACTCTGCACCACAGTGACTTGAAGTTGTGACTTGATCCATCTGGCTTCTACACCACGGCCTTCTTTGACAATCTTGCCCTCGTTCTGAAGCTCGCGCAGCAAAAACCCTGCACGCGTTGAGTCAATGCTCAACTCTCTGCAAACATCAGGCAGGGTGATGGTATTGAGCTTGAGAATGCATTCCCGCTGTTCCTTCTTTTTGTCTGACTTGGAGGTCTTGGTTGCTTCGTCCTTGTCAACTACAACCTCAGTTTCAAAGTCGTAACCACTGTACTCAATGAAACATTCCAGTTCAGATGCAGGACCAAATCGGTTTTTATCAAATCTGATGGCTCGAGCATTCATATCTGCATCCTTGATCATGTTGATGCTAATGTTCACATCCACAGCATGAATGATCAACGAAGATCCTTTGATGCCACCAGCTTTGGTATTGTGACATATCAAAATGACTGCACACTCAGTTTCTTTGGCACGCACAACAAGTCTTTCAATGCAGTACTTCTCAAGTTCACGTCCACGCTTGTTGCCTTTGACCAGGCCTTGAAATGAATCAATGACAATGACATCCATGTCATCCATGTACTTGGATATGGTATCCACATCTGATTCATTGCACACTTGAACATTTTCAACTTGCAGACGCTTGCACGTCATTGCCAGCTGGGCAACAGATTCCTCAGAAGAGCAGTAACCAACTCGGTGGTTGTTGTTATGCAGACTTTCAATGAGCTGCAGCACAAAAGTAGTTTTACCCATGCCTGCACGAGCAGTCAAGGTTATAGAACTACCAGGCAAAATGCCGCCGCCAAACAGAGCGTCAATTTTTTCATTGCCACTCTTCATGCGCCGACTATACACTTCAGGGATCACAACCGAATTAACCGGTTGAAACTTTGTTGAGGTCATCTTAATGTTCATACTTTAAGTATAATGGAAATGCAGGTTCTGTCAAGTCAAAATTTAAATTTTATTTTGGGTATGAGCTCAAACGACTTACATCTATCAACAAGTTCCATCATCAAAATCCTTCTGTATCTAACAAGATCTTCTGGATACCAGTACCTCATGCTCTCCAATGCATTAGAACCGGTAATCACAGTCCACAAAGGGCGCAGACCTGTTTTGAGATACAACTCTATGTCTTTGTGACGTTGTTGCAGATCATCTGTGCTCAGATCCTTGATCTCGTCAGCAAAGTATCTGGTCTGCGGATCTTTGTAGTCTGGTGTATAGTCCATATGCATAATATTTTGATTCAACCTCTGTTATATTTGCTGCCAGTTTCTTTTGTAACTCCTTGGCACACTTAAAATCAATGTAAACTTTGTGCCCACCCAACCTGTTGTGACCAGAAGTTTTGAAAACCAATTCCAACACTGGTTCTCTTTGGCCTCGAGCCATAACCTGCTCAATGTGAACAATTTTATTTGTTACTTCAGCATACTCCTTGCGCTTCATGTTAATTTGACAGTGTTTTGTCGCGCTTCTCTTGCTCTTCAAGAGCCTCATCAATGGATGACATGCTGTCGGAATAAATTTTGTCTGCAATAATCAACTTGCCTGATCCTTGCTCACCAAAATAAATGCCTTTGTTGCGTCTCACCTTGCTATGCAATATGGCAGTCCAGGTGTTCTCTGGCATGCCCAACATGCGCAGTGCATCAACTCTTGAGCCAGGAAGCGGTTCGCCTGACACCGAACAGTAATATATTTTTTCCATGACCTAATATACCTGACTTGCCATTAACGTCAAGTACTTTTTGAAAAATTTTTCACACAACTGCGAGCCCCATTGGGCTCAAAGTACTTCTTGTTTGAATCCCAACATGCTTTGGTCATGACTTCAATGGCTCCCGCAGTTTTATGCCCATACACCATTCTGCCAAATCGGTTGCGTAATTTTTCTGCAGGCAAATTGAACACAGGCTTTTTAAAGCCTATAGGAAATGGTGGCTGGTTATACATTGTAATACTTGCATGCTTCAGTCACATGCATTTCATTGGGAACATAACATGCAGCAGCATTTAACTCATTCTTAATATCCATGGTGCTTCTTTTCAGTTTGAGAAGTTTCACAGCTTCACTGCTGATATAATTATTGACGAAATTATCCACAGAACCAAACTTATCCACTTTGGTTTTGAGATAATCCATGCTGGTCATTCTTTCCAAACCAGTGACCAGACACTTGAGCTTGGGTGTTTTGCCTTGCAGCTGTCTCTTCAACCGGGCATTGATGTCATCTTTATTAAGCATACATCCATTATAAATGAACTTTTATAATCAACAAGTAGATTTTTTAACTATTTCCCTTAATTGTTTATACAAAAAAAGAACGCCGTCCCCTTGCGAGTGACGGCGTTCTGATTCCAACGTTAAAATTAGGCAACGTTAAGACCACCAGTGCGATTAATGGCGCGAGTGAGATCGCGGGCATCAACACGCCGGATGGAGCGAGCATGCTGATTAGCCTGCTCGAGAACCTTGGCGCGCTTGACCGTGAATTGGCCATTACGACTGCGTTCGATCTTAACGAAGAATGTCTTCGGCTTAAGATCAGTACTGTTATAATTGATCATGTGTTTATTACCTCCTCTCATATTTTTAATAATAGATTATTAGTTAGAAGAGTCAACTGGTTTTTCTAAAGATATAGGTTCAGAGAACGTGTAATTCTCATTTGCTTTGGAACTTCTACTGTTTTTGCGCCTGTAACCCACAAGCACCTTGTTGCCTTCATTGTTTGTAGCTATGATGGGCACCAGCCTGCCTTTAGCTATTAGTTTCTTCAATTTAGTTGGGGATAATTTAGCCATATTTTTATTATAAAAGGAAAATGCTGTAAATCAAAAGCTTTTTTCTGTCATTATCTTAAAAAACTTGGTCTTGTCAACTTCGTCAAAGAGTTTGTCTTTAAAACATTCAAACAACTGCTCTTTGCTGAATCCCTCATTTAATGCATATCTCACAATTTTATTATTCAGAATGAAGAAACCTATTTTAACTTTCTTATTTTCAACATATTCACCCACAGCTCCAACTATGCCTCGATCATTTATGATGGGAATGAAACTATGATTAATAACAGTTTCATCTACAAAAATTTCCACACCATTAAAAGATGCTTCTTTTTCAAGCTCTTTTGCTACAGTCTCCAAGCTCATGTTATAATATTAAATGTATTTTTTGTTAAGTCAAGAAAAGCTTGTATTATTTTGAATCACCTGTATACTGTGGTCATGGAAAAAGAAATGCCTCTGGGTTGGTTGAATTATGGATGCAGGTTTGTCATACCAGGTCTCAGCAATTTGTACAGAGACTTGAGACTGGTACGCAACACAGATTGTTCAGCGGTGGTGAGTGGTGATCGCAAACTACGGGTGAATGACAAAGAGATATGGGCTGCCATTCCTGCAGGCTACACCATTTCACCATACACCATGGTGGTGCCCATTTAAAGCCACCAAATATCAATTCCAAAACCCAACAATTGCAGTTTGAATGCATGTCCATAGTCATAATGACTGTAGTATATGCCTGTGTCTGCATCTGTTAAATATGGCCCACATTCTGTGTCACCAAAATCGCTCTTGCGATGCAACAACAATTTGGGATGTGTTATTTTGATCATGAATTTGTCTTGGTTTATTATATTCATTTTATTGTTCAATAACCATCATATGTCTTCTTAAACATAGCTACTCTAACTGGCATTGCAACTGGCTCTATGTGAGGCTCTTCTTTTTTTTCCTTCTCATGACGAATCACATACACAATGACAATGTCTCCTATCTCCATCAAGAAAGCCAACAACAAGCACACCAGAGCAGTCACTTCCAACTGCATAAGAGAGCCAAATGAAAGTCTGATGATGTTGTCTGAACCTGCTATTTCTGTGGCTCGGAATTCCACATTAACTTTGGAAGCCACTGTGGATAATACCCCGTTTGCGTTAATAACAGATAACTCTAATTCTTTAAAGTTATGAGCTTTGTTAACTTCTTTCTTGATGTCTGCAAATTTCTCATCAATGAGCTTGCTCACTTCTGCTGACTTCTTCATGGCATCCTTGGTCTGATCTTTTACCACATTGGCATCACGTTCAATCTTGTCACGAGCATTGCTCTGCTCAATGTCTGCTTCACTTTGCAAACGTCTCACTGCAGCCACTAATTCTTTGGAACGAGGGCCATCTCCAGGTTTACCAGTAGAGTAATCAGCTTTGACACCAGACTTTTCATCAATTACCTTTTGATTGGCTTCATTAATTTCTTTCTTAATGTCTGTTAGTTTGCGAGAAGCTGCAGCCTCTATATCTGCTATTTTAGTTCTTTCTTCTTCTTTAATTGTATCTGCATCTATTTGTGCAGCTTTCTTACTATTAGCTTCAAAATCATTGATCTGTTCTAGTATTTTTACTTTGCTCAATTTCAAACTGTCTTGCAATCCAGTTTCTGAATACAAGCCAGCAAAGTCAAATATGGTGGGAAGCAAGCTAAGAAATGCACAAAGCAATGCAGCTTTGCGAGGAAACTTGTCTCTGCCAAACAGTATGATTTTAACACAGTAAGGCAATCCAACAACACCCAGAGATGTTAATCCTACCAGGAACCAATTCCATGATGTAAGAATCAAGCTAAGTGCATGAAATGCAAAGCAATATGCAGCTGCAATAATGATCCAATATATGATATCAATGGCTTGAGCTGAGATTTTATGTGAAGTATCAAAGCCAAAAATTGTATGATATTTAGGTTTATCTAACACTTGCATCATAGTATTTATTCTGAAATGACGTAATCATCAATTGACATTAAGGCACATAATTAAAGGAGAAATCTGTAATTAGCACTTCAAAATCACTCAGATATGAATATGCAGTGCTATGATTTCTAATAATACAAGCTGCAGTTGGTGCCACTGTGGCAGTGCATAATTTGCGATATGTTTTGGTCAATTGTCCACCAATGCTTCGGGTCACTGTTTGGCCTGCTCCTAAAGTGAATGCACATAAAGGAAAAACCATGCTGGTATTAGCCAAGGAAAATCCATTGTGCAACCGGTACTGAATATGGTTTAAAAAACTATTGTAAGTGGCAGAAGTCATGCTGGTAACTGTGGAAGGAAACAAATTATAGTCACCATTTTCACACCACAACTCTATATTGAATGCAGACAAAGATCCAGCATGAGCACTCACTGGACTATTGCCATACAGAGTCAGCATGTCTGATCCATTGATGCCGCTCAGTCCTACATAAATCAAAGGTGGTGGTATCTGTGTGTCATTTAAATTTCTACTCAATCTCATTCTGCCTCGGTCCAATGATGTCTCGGATGCATCTGCAGAGGATTCTGGGCTGTTCACCCTTTCCATGATTTGCTTGTGCTCTCTGCTTATTTGTATCTTATCAGAGAGATCTGAAATGAAATTAAAAAACGGATCCTTTTCCACCTGTATATTTAAGGAATTATAATTGTAATCAATGAGTTATAGGACATAATCCAAAGGTTCTTTGTTGAGCAGCCTTTCAAAATAATCAAAATTACCAGCCAGCAACAAATCCATGGGAGCTTTCCCTCTAAATAGTTTATTGGGAAGAGAAAACCATGTCTCCATTTGAGCAGCATTCTCAAACATGAGCTCAACTCGTTTTATGATATCTATCTGTTTTTCGGAGAGAATTTCGTAATTCATATGAAATGTCTAACAATTTATATGCACACACAAGAAATACCAGTGGTATGGCAAGTGCCATATTCAAGATCATCTCCAAAAGACTGCGATTTGCATTGGGCTTTATCCAACATGCATTAGTATCATCAATCATAACAATACTTATCAAAAATATATTTAATACCAATTAAAATATGTAAATCGCTAAACTGGTGATAAATACTTGTTAATGTCTAATGTAGTATTCCGTGTTATGCAGAATGATGCTCTTGTGGTCAAAAGAGGCATCGGCATGCTGCCCTTGACACCCATACTGCCTTCTCCTACACCCACGCCCACTGTGACTCCCACAGTCACACCCACTTATTCTCTCACTCCCACACCCACCACTACAGTCACATGCACCAATACACCCACGCCTACAAACACCATCACACCCACCAAGACATCAATTACACCTACTCCCACCATGACACCCACCAGTACCTTGACACCCACATTCACCAAGACGCCCACTCTCACACCCACAGTCACCAACACCATCACTGTGACCCCCACCCACACACCCACTGTCACCAACACAAACACAGCAACACCCACACTCACATTGACAGTGTCCATAACTCCGACACAGACTCCCACTGTCACAGAGACACCCACCACAACTCCCACACCCACAGAAACTGTGACTACCACACCCACCATGACACCCACAGTCACAGTGACAACTACATGTACACCTACTATAACTGAAACACCCACTGAAACACCCACTCAAACCCCAACTGTAACAATAACATCCACACCCACAGAAACTGTGACTACCACACCCACCATGACACCCACAGTCACAGTGACAACCACAGTCTCGCCAACTATAACCACTTCTGTAACTCCAACTGAGACACCCACAGAGACTCCTACTACTACACCCACAGTCACACCCACAGTCACAGTGACACCAACTATCACACCAACTGTAACAGAAACCATCACTTTGACTCCAACTGAAACACCCACTGTGACACCCACACGCACTATGGGCCCCACACCCACCCCCACAGAAACGCTCACAAGCACTCCAACTGTGACTCCAACTGAAACACCCACTGTGACGCCCACACGCACTGAACTGATCACCCCCACCCCCACTGAAACGCCCACTGAAACGCCCACCTTGACTCCATCTGTGACGCTCACACCAACAGAAACACCTACAGAAACACCCACTGAAACACCCACTGTGACACCCACACGCACTGAAATGATCACACCCACGCCCACTACAACTGAAACGCCCACTCAGACCCCCCCTGTCACACCTTCCATCACCCTTTCTCCTACCATCACACCCACCATAACTCTGTCACCAACTGTCACACCCACTGTGACAACCACACGCAATATTGTTTGGGATGGAACTTATGTGGCTTCTGGAACTGCAACACCCAACGACTTGTGGTACAGCATGCAAGTGCAAAACAACTATACCGGTGTTTCAGCTTACTTCCAAGCCATTGGAGCAGAGGATAATAGCGGATTTCAAGGTACTCCATACTCTTACACTGTGTATCTCACTGGGGGCACTCGCACCACCACATCCAACTATATTTCAGCATGGAATTTTATATTCCTAAGCGGCTTGCCAAAAAGCATTCAAGAAAACAAGTATGTGGGCATAAGGTATGCATATGACAACAAAATTTACATATTCCAAATCCCTACACCTCTGATAGCTGTAAACACCATTGTGATGCCCAGAGATGCACTGTATATTGGATAAGATTGTAAAAAAATCAGTAAAAAATGAGTAGCGTAATATAAATATTAGTATGGCAACACCTCCTGATTTTAGGAATTTACAGCGCTTGAAAAGTAGCAGTTTATTGCGAGTAGCATCAATTCAATCCAAAGTTGCTGCAGGAGCAGGCGCATCAGTTGGCAGAGGCAATTTCCCTCCCACACCTTCTGTGACAGCAACACCCACTGTGACACCCACCTTAACACCATCAGTGACACCCACTTTTACTCCCACCACCACCGAAACACCCACTGTGACACCCACATACACACCCACTGTGACACCCACATACACACCCACCATGACGCCCACAGTAACCCCCACATGGACATTGGCTCCACAAGACACATGGGTAGCAAATATTTTAGGACCTATAACGCCTACATTCCCACTGTTTCAACAGAATGGCGTGCAGGTCATGTATGGCATGGATGATGCATCATATCTTTACTTTGATAGAATTGAAGCAAGTGTTGTAGAAAACAATACGATGTTTATTAGAGTGGATAACGTCATGAGAGCCATTATCAGATTCAACTCAAGCAGATCCAATGATCCATTTGCATATCAAGTGCCCTTTGGACCCACACCTTCCAAAAAGTTCTACCAAGTGTTTTCTAACAGTGCCACATTCAGCTTCTACACTTCTGCCTATCCCAGACAGCCTGGTGAATAATCATGGTTATTCCTGTACCTGAGGGAAAGTCAGACTTAGTTTATCCAAGCACTATTTCTGCACAATTGAGTGATTACGATGATTCATTGGAAATAATTTTTCTCATAGATCCAAGCAATCCTGGGCAAGCATATGTGCCTCATGAACCTCTGGCATCCAGCTTCTGCACATTGGATTATGAACTGTCATATCAGATAGTTGCAACTAAAGCATTCGAAATTGTTGTATAACAGTGTAAATTTAAGCTTGAAACATAAATACTAAAGTCATGGCAACTGTCTCCATAGTCAAAATAAAGATAAGAAGAGGAGCGGACACAGAACGCAAGCAAGTCATATTGGACATAGGAGAATTGGGATACACAACTGACACGGATTCCAGAAGACTCTTCATAGGGGATGGCAGCACACTGGGAGGCAATCCTGCAGGCATGAAATTGTATGTGGGTGATTTTACACCTGCCAATGCATTGCCTCTCAAGACTGCACAAGTGGGAGACATAGTCTTTAATCCGTTAGATACCAAATTGTATTGCCTCACTGGACTCGATTCCAATTTTTTCCCAAACTACAATGAACCTTCAGCTTATCAATTCATAGGAACAAGAACAGATGACAGTTCCATTGAATACAATACCAGTGGCAAAATACGTGTGAAAGATGCAAGCATCACAGCTATAAAGTTAGGCAGTGATGTGATATTGTCCTCTGAAGGATTGAGTAAACCATCAGGTGGTGCAATTCGCGTGAAATATGATAGCTCCTCCATCACAGTCAATGGCAGTGGACAGCTCAGTGTGATACAAAGTGGCATCAAGCTGGGTTCCATTGACAGCATCTCTCAATCGTTAAATGCCAGTGCACTCAAACTAGTATCATACAGAACATCACCTGGATTAGTGGGCACAGACACAGGTCTGTTGTGGGTGGATGGTTCAGGATATGTGAGGATGACCACATAATATGGCCATAGAAATCTCATCAGACACAGTTGTCAAGATTCTGGTACGAAGAGGCACAGATTCTGAACGTCAGTTGACCACCCTCACAGAGGGTGAATTAGGATATTGTGTGGATACACAGAGAGTGTTCATAGGTGATGGCATTACCACTGGCGGCATTGTGGCTGGCAACAAATTTCTAGGATTGGCTGGTGATAAATTAGGATACAATTCCATCTCACAAGTGGGTGATTATGTGTATCAAACCACAGACAACACTCTGTATTCATATTCACCTGGCACCACACTTGGTGACCCATGGTTGGATGTGCATCCCAAACCATATGTGGGATCTTTGGAAAAAGGACCATTGGGCAAATGGAGACTGGCCAAAGAATTTGCTGGTGATGACTCTTTTCCCAACAGTGGGTTCACTATTCTATACACAGACACCAATCCAAACACTTTGCGCTCCATCACTAAACAATACAATAGATTGGATTTTGATGCCCGTTACATATCTCTGTGTGCCTATGGTGATGAACCCAGCCATGATTGCAGTTTTTATCTGGGCAATATCAATCAGAAAACAGTAACAAACAACTTGAGTGCCACATTGAATGTGCACAATTCATTGTTCTTGAACACACATCAAGGTGCTCCAAGGCAAATAAAGTTTTATGCAGAGAATCCTCTGAAGAGTTCTTTCTCCACAATGGAATCCATAAGTGGCGGTTTTGATATCATAGCAGATAAATCTTTGAACTTCTCAGTGCAGAAAAAAGATGCTCTGTCAATAAGACAATCTGCTGGTTCTGGCAACACATTCAACATAGTATTTTCTTCTGCTCCCAACACAGGCAGCATGTCCAATCCAAATTTTGACTTCACTGGCAAAACCTTGTTCCGGGATGATGTGTACTTTGATGTAGCAGCTGATGTCACCATCATGGGCAATCTTTCAGTATTAGGAGACACAGTTTATCTGGACACAATTGTCACAACCACCAGTGCATTGAGCGTCATCAATAGGGATTTTAATTCTCCTGCACTGTTTGTGGGTCAATTTCAAACAAGTGATTCAAACAATCAAACCATTGGATTGTTCACTGATGATTTAAAGTACCTTCCTGGGAGTACTAGAAGACCTGTGTTGCAGCTGAAAGAGCGTCAGTTCTTGGCAATAAATGCACCAGAAGCATATAATATTGAATCTGGTTTTCCCAACTACAGCATTGTGGCTTTTGGTGATGCTGTTTTCAAGACCCATCCCAATGTGAATAATGGTGGCATAGGAGTAGGTAACTTCGGCATAGATGTAACTAATGTGTTGGATCTTTCAGGCGCACAAGGTGTTAGAATAGAAAGCTCTTCTCAAAGCATTGCCATCAAATCTGCTGTGGCAAACACCATCAAATCTGCCAGCAACACCATTACTGCCACCAACAATTACATTGTGGGAGACACCACTCTGACAGGGTTCTTCAGAGCCACAGGTACTGATCACAGTCTCACCACCACAAACAATGGCAATGTGTCAATAATTTGCAATGGCAGTGGTGATTTTATTGTATCATCTGGTGATTTCGACATAGACCAGAATGGTCATATTGATACAAATGGATATTTTCATACTCAAAATGTAGCAGATGCAAACGGCACAGATAATGTTGGTTCAATAACAACTTCAGGGGGTGCCTTTATTAAAAAGAATCTGTATGTGGGTGCAGATGTTGTTGCCTTCTCTAGTTCTGACAAAAGATTAAAAGACAACATCAAGCCCATTGATAATGCATTAGAGAAATTAGAAAAAATATCTGGTGTATTATTTGATTGGAATGACAAATCTGGTTACACTGGCAGAGATTATGGTGTCATAGCTCAAGAAGTTGAAGCCATAATGCCTGAAATAGTGGTTACAAGAGACGATGGTTACAAGGCAGTAAGATATGAAAAAATTATACCTCTCTTGATTGAAGCTATAAAACAATTAAATAATAAGAAATAATATGGCAAGTAGTGGCATACCAACGACAGGGGCAGTTAGCATAGGTGATACTGCTGGAGCATCCAGAGGAATTAATTCATTAATGACATTGGCAGCTAATACCCCTAATACATCATTAGACGCAAGAGAGAAAAATTATATGAACGATCTCTTGACTTATGGTGTTTGTATGCCAGGGCAAATACAGAAGAACGATGTATGGGCCCCAACTGGACCAGGAGGCTCTTATAGATATACCGCCATGAGAGAATTCAGGGGCAGTTACAGATGGCCTAATATACCAGCTGGTAATACCATGGCAATTGCTTTTGATAGAGGTGCAACAGGTCCTGGTAATGGTAGTCTGACATGCACTGGTCAAGGATCTCCTGCGTACATTTCTGCTTCAACTCCA
>Ga0247832_1003760_pt1 | contig 20155 bp, 13 predicted proteins | sample LaCruzMarch2015__10_FD_192407 | JGI IMG/M metagenome (GOLD analysis project Ga0247832, IMG submission 192407) | Freshwater microbial communities from meromictic Lake La Cruz, Castile-La Mancha, Spain - LaCruzMarch2015_4m | ecosystem: Environmental > Aquatic > Freshwater > Lake | place: Spain... | reverse complement strand
AAGAACTTCGGGATTATCTTCGAACAGCGATTGCTCAACGAGTTGACTATATCGTGGCTCTGCGAGGGGATCCGCCAAAGGGGCAAACGGAATTCCAACAAACCGCGGGCGGTCTCAAATATGCAAACGAACTGGTCGCCTTGATCGATGCGGAGTTTCCGGATCTAGGGATCGCAGTTGCTGGATATCCTGAAGTCCACCAAGAAGCCCCAAACGCAGAAGTTGACCTGGATAACCTGAAAAGAAAGGTGGATGCCGGCGCCGACATTATCGTGACTCAATTGTTCTACATCAACGAAGACTACTTCCGGTTTTGTGATCGATGCCAGGCGGCCGGAATTCATATCCCCATCGTGCCTGGCATTTTGCCTGCTACCAATCTGGCTCAGATCCAAAGAATCGCTTCCATGTGCCGTGCGAAACTCCCAGAGGCATTCCTGAATCGACTGGGCGAAAGCGACGAAGCTAGCTGGCAGTTCTCCGCAGGTGTTCAATTTGCCCAAGAACAGGTCGCGGAACTACTCAGCCACGGTGTTCCCGGCATTCACTTTTATGTGCTGAACAAATCGCAAGCGACCAGCGAAGTCCTCAAGGCACATTGGTTCGTTTCATGAGCAAAATCTCCTTCGGATTCTTGGGTGGCGGCCAAATGGCAATGGCCATTGCCAAGGGAGCCGTAGTCTCAAATCTTGCTTCTCCTAGCGAGATAGGTTTCTTCGACACCAGTGAACAACAAACCGCCTTGCTTTGTGAAAAGTTTCCGGGCTGCACGGTATTCGCCAGTGCCGAAGATCTATTTCGAAATTGCCAACGCATTATCTTGGCGGTGAAGCCTCAAACTCTCTCTGCTATAGCCTCGGGATTGGCTAGCTTTGTTTCTCCAAATCACTTGATTGTCTCGATCGCAGCAGGCGTTCCGACGGCAAAGCTTATCAGCTGGTTCGGAACCGATCGAATGATTCGTGTTATGCCGAACACTCCTTGCCAATCACTGCAAGGGGCAAGCGGGATTGCAGCCGCGAAATCAGCAACCGCAGAAGACTTCCTTTGGTGCGAGAGTCTTTTCTCGGCAGTCGGAAAAGTGGTTCGAGTCAACGAAGAACAGCTGCATGCGGTCACCGGCCTGTCCGGCTCGGGACCAGCCTACGTGCTGATGATGATCGAAGCACTCAGCGACGGCGGTGTCATGGCGGGACTTAGCCGTGCTGCTGCTTTCGAGCTTGCAACCCAGACTGTTCTGGGTGCCGCCGTTATGGTTCAAGAAACAGGAGTCCATCCTGCCATTTTACGAGAGCAAGTCACAAGCCCTGCGGGGACCACGATCGCGGGATTGAGCACCATGGAGCGGGCTGGCTTTCGATCCGCAGTGATTGACGGCGTCATGGCCGCCGTCAATCGATCTAAAGAACTTGCTGATTAACGAGGGTTACTTGCAGAATAATTAAGCGTTGTCCAAAACGGACTCGAGCTTGCTTCGCGGTGGGACCCCTTGAAAACGCTCGACGATTTCCCCGTCCTTGAACAACAACAGCGTTGGAATCGCATTGATTCCATACCGTTGAGCCAGCTCCGGTTGCTCTTCGACATTGACCTTGCCGATCGATACGCGACCTTCATACTTCACCGCCAATTCATCGATAACGGGAGCAATTTGTCGGCATGGACCGCACCAAGTTGCCCAAAAATCGACAAGAACAGGAGTCTTCGCTCCAAGAACGTCGGTGTCGAAGGCATCGGTGGTAAATTCTGCGGCCATTGTAGTTCTCTCTTATTCTAAAAAATCTAAAAACGCGGATAGTCAGTGGATCTGGCTGGGTTCAGATGGGCGATCGCTCAAGCACTGCCAAAATAACCGAACCCTGCAAGGTATCAATGTACAGCACGAAGTATGCCAAGCAAAGGGATTCCACGCACATCGCCAGAACTTCGTGGCTCCACGGCCGGATCATCCGTAAGGCTTAACCCAAGCCGCTACTAGACGATTTGAGCTTCAACAATGCCGCCATCTCCTAACATCGGCTCGAACGCTGGCGGACCACCTCGCGAGACAAAGATGTCATGAATCTGAGCGGTCGCGTCAGCAAAAACCAAATACAAATAGGCTTGAACCACAAAGATGCCAACAAAACAGAATAGCAGCCCAAGCAGACTCAAAGGCACCGAAACAAGCCCGACGACCAGGGCGGCAACCAGACAAACGCCTGACATTCTCGAAAAGAACAAGCCGATCCATCGCGTATCCGCCCCCTTCATAAAGTCATTTCCCAAGGCCGAATGCATCATGGACGCCATCATCATCACGAGGCATGCCCAATAAATGACAAGCGATATCACACCTCCCACAACACCAACCAAGATGGCGGGCACAACTTGATCGTTGTTCCCCAAAGCGCTTGCAAGTGCCACCGTAATCAGCATGGGGATGCCACCGACGATCATAAGGATGAAAGTCCAAATCAAGTTCCAAAGAAACGGCCATAGCCCACGCAGCAGATAATCCGAAAGTCGATTGATGTCAAAATCAGGCCAGTTTTCTTTGCGACCGCCAGTTCGTGCCACCGCAACTTCAGCAACATATCCAAACAAGACCAGAGTCCCAACAACCACGGAAGAGAGGACCACACAGCCTACACACCACAACACGTTCATGACCCAATTGGGGCTCTTGAAGGGTGCCGAAAAAACTCGTCCATAGTCAAACGACTCGACCGGTTGATAATAACCTTGAGGATATTGAGAACCATAGCCTCCCATCGAGTTGCTAGCATAGGAATTCATGGAAGAGGCTGCAAACGGGTCGGCATTGGACATAGTGTTTTCAGATGGTTTTATGTTGGAATGCTTGGTATTCGTAGCGAGTTGCAAAATCTTGGTTTAGGAAGAATCGATGAGGCGTGGGCGTTGGTTTACCCGTTTAACAGCAATACCGTTCAATGTGGTTAGAGTGGATCATTCATGAACCTAGTACGGTTTGGATGTAAGTCAAACTCAAATAACTTGTTACGTTGGGTTGCAAACAATGCAGACTGCTTTCACAACCCGAAGCGTAAGCGAGGGGCAATGTAGCACCCCCTCGCTTACGCTTCGAGTTATGAATCATCCGCGGCTAGTGCCCTGCGGTTCAGTTTGCTGGCGTACAACCTTTGACCAATCGCCACAAGTACATTGGTTACTCAGTACATTCATCCAATAAATGGAAAATGCTTCTCCATGGCTTTTCGCTGCTGCTGCTCAGCGATATGGCGCACGAACGAGCGTTAGTATAGCCCGTTTCGCACTTGGATTGTTGCATGGATTCAGCAACGTTCTTGGTCGCGCTCAGGGCAAAGTCCGGTATCTCAAACCCTCGATCACCACCCATGCCGCAGCACTTTCCTTCGTGCGGTGAATGCACTCGGTCGGCACAAGCGTTGGCAACCTGCATCAACGGGGCCTCCAGTCCGAACTTATGATTGGAACAAACCGAATGAACCGCGACATTGGAAATCTTGCGGGTGATTTGCAACGATGGGATGAACTTCGCTGCAAGCTCCAACGAATCCAAGACCTCCATCCGCGATAAGCGCTCTTTGCGAACCGCATCCAAATAAGGGAGCCCTGCCTTCAAGAACGAAGTGCAGGAACCCAAATCAAGCACGACCGGACGCTCGCCATGTCGACTCCATTCCCAGATTGCGTCCAACAACTCGCTTTGCTTTTCGATCGCAACGTTGACGTACCCCTTGGATGAAAATGCTTGCCCGCAACATTTTCCTGAAGCATCGCGAGGAATGTGCACATTGGCATCTGCTTTCGCGGCAACTCGCATCAGCACGTCGGCTGTCCCACCCATCATCCGGGACATGCAAGTAGGCCAATAAATGAACTCGGCATCCTCAAAGCTACATGAAAGTTCCCTATCGGGACGGCCGTAGTCGCTCGACAATCCTCGGTGCCATTGTGGAAAGCCCGGTGCTACTTTCGAAATTGTTTTGGTGATCCAACGCAGCCCATCGTCACCCACCAAACCACTGGTAACGCGACCAGCTAACAGACTTGCCCTGACAGCGTGTTCTGCCAATCCAAAGTAATTGCCAAGTATCGAAGCGGCTTTCGAATCGACAACCCCCGTCGACTCTTTGCGGAGCTGCTTCACAAGATCCCCAGTATTGATGGCAACCGGACAGTCTAAAGCACATAGGCCATCGGTAGCGCAGGTTGCCTTGCCCGCGAATTCGTAATCTCGATCTAACTGTTTCGCGAGTTCAGTCTTTCCAGCCGCAAGCATGCGTTGTCTTGCCCTTCGAAGGACGATGCGCTGCCTTGGCGATAGCGTAAAGTCGCGACTTGGGCAACGCGGCTCGCACGCTCCGCACTCGACACACTTATCAACCACATCCTCGACTATCGGCAGATCTTTGATGTTCTCTAGGTGAAGCTTTGGCTTGTTCGTTAAAATCACGTCTGGGTTGAGCAAACCATCCGGATCCACCGCTCGCTTGAGCCGACGCATGATTTCAACAGCTTCCGTTCCCCATTCCGTCTCGACAAACGGAGCCATGTTGCGCCCCGTTCCATGCTCGGCCTTAAGAGCACCATCAAAACGGTGAACAACCAAGTCAACCATGTCATCGATAAAGCGAGCGTACTTGTCGTTGTCCTTAGCGCTTGCCATCGGCTGCGAGATCACAAAGTGCAAGTTCCCGTCCCGAGCGTGACCAAAAATGATTCCATTCGAATACGCATGCCGCACAAACAACTGCTGCAGTTCTTCGATGGCTGCTCCTAAACGTGGTAACGGAAACGTAACATCTTCCAGGATAGCAGCCTCACCTTTACCCCGGACTGCCGCCACCGCAGGGTACATCCCCTTGCGAAGCTTCCACAAATAGGCCTGCTGCTTCTTGTCTCGCGTGAACTCGATAGGGCTAAGTGATTTCGCCTGCGGCTGAACTTTCGTTCGGAATTGTTCCAGCTTGAACGCAATCGAATCTTTGTCGGCTGCTTGAAACTCGAACAACAAACCCATTAACTTTTCGTGCTCATTCAGCCGTTGCGGTAGCTCCGCTGGAACCCCTTCCAGGTTACGAATCGATTCCATCGACGCTCGATCCATGAACTCAACCGCGTCGCAGTGAATATCAATCAACTCAGGAATGATCTCGCACGCCGAATTCGCATCGGGAAAAAAGGCCAGCGCGGTGGCTTTCTCTGGCAGCTCCGGAAGTGTTTTGAGAACCGCTTCCGAGATGAACGCAAGAGTTCCTTCGCCACCAATCAGCAAATGTGCCAGAATCTCCAAAGGCTTTTCGTGGTCCACGAAAGCGTTCAATGAATAGCCGACCGTATTTTTTTGTTGGTACTTGCGACGAATCTTTGCCAGCAAATGCGGTGAAGCCAAAATGGCCGCTCGAAGCGAACTCAATTCACGAGCGATCGCGGGCTTTTCCGCCTCAAAGCGATTGGCCTCACCCAAAAGTGAAGTGTCCCACACGGAACTGTCCGGCAAAATGAATCGAATCGATTCGACGGTGTGGTAGGCATTGTTCGCAACGCCACAGCACAGGCCGCTCGAGTTGTTCGAGAGGATTCCACCCATCATGGCGGAATTGATGCTGGATGGGTCTGGGCCAATTTTGCGTCCCATCGAACGTAAGGTGGCGTTGACAACGCCACCAATCGCCCCACCTTGTACTCGGACTTTCATCCCAGAATCGATCGGCTCAATTTTCCGCCAATGCCGCCCGATATCGACCAGCCATCCATCCGTAACCGATTGCCCGGACAAGCTTGTTCCGCCCGCGCGAAACGAGATGGGCATGCGCTGCTCGCGCGATGCCTTGAAGATTGCTTGAACTTCTTGTTCGTTCTGCGGTTGCATGACCGCTTGAGGGATCAGCAGGTACGGACCAGCATCGTTCGCAAAAGCATAGCGTTGCCAGAGCTCCGTAAGCACGTCAGTGCATGGATGAGACATTCGAAGAGAACCAGTCTAAAATTGGTGTCCGCGTTTTGGTCCATTGACTGTTTGAGTCAAAATCTCAGGACCATCTTCGCGCATAAGGATGGTATGTTCAAACTGAGCCGACAGGCGACCGTCACGAGTTCGCACGGTCCAATTGTCTGTTGGATCCAGTTTGGTAAATCGAGTGCCCGCGTTGATCATCGGCTCAACAGTAAAGCACATACCAGGCAACAAGCGTTCTTGACGACTCTTGCGATCTGGCACGTGAGGAATATTCGGATATTGATGAAACCGACGGCCCAGCCCATGGCCAACATACTCGCGAACCACGGAAAAACCACGACCGGTAGCTTCTGCAACCACGTTGTCGCCAATCACACTGACCGGACAACCTGGCTCCAAAGCGGCTATCGCGCGATGCATGGCATCAAACGAACATTGAGTTACCTTACGAGCTTCTTCCGAGACTTCGCCAACAAGAAATGTTTCGGATTGGTCGCCGTGCCAGCCATCGACGATGGAAGTGATATCAACATTGACAATATCACCTTCCTTGAGAACGTATGCATCAGGAATTCCGTGGCAGATTACTTCATTCACACTGGTGCAGCAGCTTTTGGTGTAGCCAAGGTATCCAAGCGTTGCAGGAACATGCTTGTGTTGTTGAGTGTAATCAAAAACAAGTTTGTCAATTTCCTCAGTCGAAATCCCTGGCTTGATGTATCCTCGGACGTAATCCATCAATTGAGCGTTGAAATTACCAGCGACACGCATCCCCATACGTTGAAGTTCTGTCAATTGAAGCTTGCGGATATTTTGTAGCATGCCACCCTCGGAACCGGTACCTTTCCCTTAATTTCCGCCCTAGTGTATCCACTTTGCTTGGTTTCTTCAAATCGGGAATTCTCTTTGGTCAAGTTAGAACAGCTGCCCCCCAACTGTTCCTGAATCTTGCAACGATCCTCTTGCTCAAGCCCACGCTTGTCGGCACGTTACGATCGATTCAGCATCGAAAAACGCATCGGGAGCGTAGCGAGGCACCATTTCTCCGGTCCTACTCCGACAACGCGAACGCAACGAGAGTTCCACCAAGGCGACGCCCGCTCTTGCCTCCTCCGGCGGAAATAACGACATACTGTTTGCCGCCCACCATGTAGGTACTTGGACTTGCGTTTCCCCCAAATGGCAAACTGCCTTTCCAAAGCAGCTCCCCTGTTTGTTTATCGAAGGCTCGGAAAGTTTCGTCGGCTGTCGCTCCGATAAAAATTAATCCTCCTGCCGTGGCAAGAGGTCCGCCATAGTTCTCCGTCCCTGTTGGCGGGATTCCTCGCGCTGTCAACTCGGGATACTCCCCCAACACCACTTTCCACTTCAGTTCCCCGGAATTGAGATCCACCGCGTTCAAAGTCCCCCACGGTGGCTTGATCGCTGGATACCCTTCTTCATCGAACCAACGACGAAATCCACCGAAGGCATAGGTCGGACGCGCATTTTTCGCTTCAATATCCGCTGGCTTTATATCCTTGGGTGCGGGAATCGTTTCGTTGGGCAGAATGCTCTTGCTGAGAACGTAATCGAGAATTGCATTGCGTTTTTCCTCGGGCATCGATTCGTACGATGGCATGCGACCACGTCCTTGCCGCGTCATTTGATCGATCTCAGCCCGCGTTTTACGCTTATCGATCTCAAGCAACGACGGAAACTTCAATTCGTGATTGCCTTTCAGATCCAAGCCGTGACACACGCCACAATACAGCATGTAATCCCGCTCGCCGAGCCCAAGTTCGGTTCCATCGGCATGTCGGGACTCAATCATTTGCAACAACCAAGGCATCTCATTCACATTGACGTAATAGATCCCGTCGGGATCCGCCGCGCCACCACCCCATTCCATCCCGCCATCAAACCCCGGGAACATCACCGTTTCTTTAAGCCCGGGAGCAGGAAACGGTCCGAAGTTAGGGGCCGCTCGAATTCGATCCAACGTCATTTGGTACGTTGGAGCTGAAATGTTGGAGGCGTCTTCTTCCGTGTAAGCTTGTCGCATCAGCGGCGGAGGCTTGGTCGGAAATGGCTGAGTTGGCCAAGCCTGCTCGCCAATCAAATCGGATTGCGGAACCGGTCGCTCTTCGATCGGCCACAACGGTTCACCTGTCACGCGATCAAATACGAATAGCAAACCGTGTTTGGTCCCCTGTGCAACTGCATCGATCTGCTTCCCTTCGTGAGTCACGGTCAGCAAGACTGGTGCGCATGGCAAATCCTTGTCCAACAGATCGTGATGAACGATCTGAAAATGCCATATCCGCTCACCGGTCGCTGCATTCAACGCAACTATGCTGTTGGCGAACAAGTTGCTACCATGCCGATCGCCTCCATAAAAATCCGGTTCAGCCGTTTTCGTTGCAGCATAAACAATTCCGCGTTTTTCATCGAGCGATTGCCCACACCAGGGCATCAAGCCAGATGCCGTTTCGTGCGATCCCTGTGGCCATGTGTCGTAGCCAACTTCGCCAGGTCGAGGAATGAAATGAAAGATCCATCGCTGCACGCCGGTAAGAACATCCAAGGCCCGCAGCGCCCCCTTGCCACCCAATCCGCCCAAGATCAAAAGATTTTTATAAATAACACCAGGCGTATTCAGTCCTGAACCAAGATTGATCGAGCCCTTCTCACCAAAACTTCGGATCGATTCGCCGGTTTTTGGGTCGATAGCAAACAAGAATCCATTAACCGCAGTAAACAAGCGTTGTTCTCCACCCGTTTCGTTTTGCCAATAGACCAGCCCACGCTGACGAGGGCTTCCGGGGCCGGTGTGTTCGTTCGCAGGATCCCATTTCCACAGTTCCTTACCCGTGGCCGCATCAAGTGCGATTACGGTACGTGTCGCGGTTGGCGTATAAAGCACCCCTCCAACGATCAAGTTGTTCGCCTGATACTCGGCTCGATTGCCCGTATCGTAAGTCCAGGCAATTTTTAGCTTGCCGACATTTTCACGGTTGATCTGATTCAGCGACGAATAGAGATTTCGCTCTTTACTGCCAAGATAGTTCGGCCAGTCAACGTCTTGGCCACGAGCCACCCCCAAACAGATGCAGATCGTAATCGTCAGGACTTGTCTGAAATATGCGTTCATGAATCCACTCTTGAGCATCTATCGAAACCGGAACCAGGATTACCGAATCACGGGGGCATCGGTCTCTTTGGCCATGATAGACCAAAGGTTACCAAAGCGAAATGTGTAGCCAAACAGCCGTCCATGGCAACCTCATGTCACCACGTCCTGTCAAAAGGGGAACGGTATGGCTTGAACTGAGCATCACCCTTTGGCAGATGCGGAAGAGATGATCACGCCGTACCAACCCAATCCATCAAATTCTTGGTATCCAATCGTTTTTGCGAATGCTACGACAGATCCATCTTCACGAATGTAACTCCCATTGTTTCGCCCCTCGTGTCGCAAATCGAAAGGCATGAGCAAGTCTTTTTCACCGGAGTCCGCAATGATGCGTAAGTTCTGGTCCAGCAACAATACGCGACTGCTTGCCCACTCCAATTCCGAAAGGCTTGGCTCATCCTGAACGATAACGCGTGCCTGCTCCTGCCAATCGAAAAATACACCTAACACCCCAAGGGTTTCGCCATGCATTTCCCCCCCCTTGCGAATCGCAGCCGAATAGACGGCAACCGAACGATTTTGATGGTAAGGGTCGACAAAGATATCGTCAGCGAAGTATTCAGAACCATCCTTCGATTGAATTGCGTTCTGGAACCAATTTGTCTCCGAAACATCTGACTTTTGTATCTTGCTAAATCTCTTGGGCTGCGCGTTGGCAACCACTTTACCTGCTTCGTCTACAAGCAACAAATCGATATAGACGCTGTAGAATTTATTGATCGTAGCTAAACGCTCACCGGCTGTTTTCAAATCAAAACGTTGCAAACTGTTTTCGACGGATGTAGCACTTTCCTCGTTCTCGGATCGAAAGATATTCCGAATCAGATTTTGTAGTCTGAAACCCTTCTTCCTGCCCTGCTTCTTCTTACGAATCGCAGCATTTTCTGTTGCCTTAAGGAAATCAAGATGCTGGTAGAAGGCTTTATCGGTTGCCCACCAGCGCACATCGGCGGTCCGTTCGTATAGGTTGCGAACGATCAACTGCACCAACGTCTGGGCCATTTCTACCAATCGCACTCGGTCCCGATGCTCGAGATCTACAGAAACGTCGTTGGCTTGGGAAGCCATTTCAGACAACAGACAGGTTTGATCGTCAGTCGCATGCGCAATCGACTTGCAGCTTGTATCGACACGTTCTACCAACTCGGATAACGCGTGCAAACCCGACAACACATCTTGGCTCGTCGATTGGACGCTGGAAACGGTGGAACGAATCGACTTCGTTGCATCCGATGTTTGTTTGGCAAGCGTTTTCACTTCCTCCGCAACCACAGCAAAGCCTTTACCCGCTTCACCAGCCCTAGCCGCTTCAATGGTGGCATTCAACGCCAGCATGTTGATTTTGGCTGCCACCGAATCGATGGTTGCGACGACAACACCAATCGATTGGGATGCAGTGTAAAGCGATCGAACCTGATCGCCGGACTTACCAAATCGGTCAACAGTCTCGGTTACCAGCGATGCAGATTCGCGGGTTTCAGTTGCAATCTGCTGGACCGAGTTTGCGATACGGTCAACTCCCACTGCTATGGACTGGATAGAATGAGGGCTTCCAAGGTTTTTGCTTGTCATAATTGCACAGAATGGACAAAAGATATTTTTATAAAAAACCACATATAAATCTCTACAACTGCACCGAATGATAGATTACAAAATCAAAATGAATTAAAGTTTATTGTTAAATTTCGAAAGGGATTTTAAGGTGCAAATGCTTTGGCCGGAACCAAAAAGAGAATCATTATACAAACCAATAGGGTACGGATAGGTACTTGCTGATCACCAAGGCATCCGTTCAACGCCCGAAACAATTTGAGCCGTGGGCGCTAGCCGCGAATCTCCAAGCTTTAACCATTCCGTAATGCAAAAAGCAATTACGCAAAAGCGTTAAAATAATTTTTACGAATGATCAAGCAGCACGCTGATAGAATTGGTTTTGCTTGTAACTAACAGGCACCAGATCCGTCTGAATGTTGACCATGGATTCGCCTCCGCCCAAAAACAGGAATCCACCTGGATTCAATAGCCGAACCGCTTTCCGAATGATTTCTTCTTTAGTCGGCACGTCAAAATAGATGAGCACGTTGCGAAGAAAAACCACGTCCATTTGGGAAATACGAGGCCATGTCTTCGACAAGTTAACCTGTTTAAATTCGATAAGGCTTCGAATATCTTCATTCGCAACGAGATTGTTGCTATCCGCGGTAAAAAATCGAGTTTGTTGAACCGCTGTCAGTCCTCGGAAAGTATCTGCCTTGCTGAATTTTCCGATTCGCGCTTGTTCCAATACCGTTGGGGAGATATCCGTGGCCAAGATCTTCGTATTCCAACCGCCGATGGAATTGGCAGATTCCCTAACAGTCATTGCCAGGCTGTAAGGTTCTTGCCCAGTCGAACATGCTGCGGACCAGATATTGATGTTTCGATCCGAGCCCTTTTTCGAAGCCAGTTGTGGAAATACAAATTCCTTCATGCATTCAAAGGGCCATAAATCGCGAAAGAACCAAGATTCGTTGGTCGTCATCAGATCTATAATCTGGTGTTTCACCGGATCGTTTGGCTTGGTTCGGATGTGCTGAACCAGCGATCGAAAGGTTTGGAACTTCTCGGCGATCAGCGGTGCTAGCCGCGACTTGACCAAATAGCCTTTTTCTTCTCCTAAAGCGATTCCCGATTCGCGATGGACTAGGCCTCGAATGAATTCAAAATCTGCATCTGGAAGCGGCATGATAAGACGGGTTCTTTGTCTTCAGAAAGGATTATCGTAATGACAGATTTGCGAAATTGGTTGGAAAGAACATATTGATTTCGAGGGCTATTTTCGAAAGGGGCAAAACTTGATTGGCTGTTCCGGCTTCGGCCACGGCACCTGGCATACCCCAGATAACACAAGTGGCTTCGTCTTGGATCCATACTTGGCCGCCGCCATCACGGATACATTGCGCACCGTCCACACCATCCCGCCCCATGCCGGTCAAGACGATCGCCAAAGCGCGATTACCGCAGTACTTTGCAACAGACCGGAAAAGGACATCTACAGCGGGACGGCAGGAGCTTTCTTTTGGCCCTTGGTGCAGGACGGTTCTGAGATGAAGTCCTGTCCTTTTGACTTCTAAATGTTGGTCGCCTGGTGCGATATAAATCTTTCCACTTTCCAGAACGGTGTCATGCTGAGCCTGCAATGCAACCAGCGTGTTCTGTGATGAAAGTCGAAGCGCGAGCTTCTCGGTGAAGCTTGCTGGCATATGTTGTGCAACCAAAATGGGAGCACGAATGGAACGATCTAACGCTGAAACAATTTGCATCAACGCTTCGGGTCCTCCCGTGGAGCTACCGATTGCGATCAGCTCAGGCTTCCAACTCCCCTGTCGGATCTTTGACTTCATTCGATTACGCAGCCCCGCATACTTCGAGCTCAAAAGTCAACGCACGTTCGACATCTAGAACCAGAAGCAATCGGTTTTCGAGTTTGTAAACACCGGCGACAATCCTGCGAGTTTCCCCTTGAACGGTAGCAGGTGTTGGTTCGAACGCTTCCTCCCCAATTTCTACGACGTCACCAATCAGATCGACCAACAAGCTTACCGGCCCATCTTCCGAGGTAAGTACGACGCACATCGGCAAGCGTTCGGTGCTGGTGGGTAGCCCCAAACGTTCGCGAAGATCGATCGACGGGACAATCTGGCCCCGTAGATTCATCAGTCCGCGAACCACCTGAGGTGCCAGCGGCACTGCGGTGATACTGGGTTGAAGCATCACTTCCTGAACATTAAGTACCTCCACGCCAAAGTCGAGGCTTCCAAGCTGAAAAGTGCAGTACTGTTTCTTCTTGACTGGAGTATTCATGTTATCGAACTGTTTCTATGGGAAGTAGTTGCTCTAAGTAATCGTTCACATCAGGAATGCTTGGAAGCTCTCGCGCGGTGAGACTACAAGCTTTGTCCGAAAATTCCGGTGCGTAGTTTTGGATCAATTGGCAAACATCAATAATCTCGGTGACCCGACCTTGAACCACGGCCGTATACGCGATCCCCGGCCGCGTGGAAGAAGAAATGATCTTCAGTTCTTCGTGAACGATGTCGGAAATTCGATGCACCATGAGCCCGATTGCTTTGCCCTCGCCACCGTAAACTAAAACTTGTGTGGTAGGCTCATCGCCCGAGCTTGCAATGGAACACCCGCCCAATGCCAAGCTCATATCAATCAGAGGCATGATCTGGTCTCGATACTGGATCACCGTCTGCCCACCAGAAGTCTCTAAGTTTGCTCGCTCAACTTCCTCTAAACGAGTTAGCGAAGATAACTGTACGGCACATGCTTGTCCATCGCTGGACTCAAAAACTAGGAGCGATTGAGTCTTTGCGGAATGTGTATCGACGTCACTTGCGGTGTCCACGTCGGAGGTATTTGCGTTTCGTGACTCAGAGACAATATTGGCCCGATGCGCCAACTGCATTACATCCAAAATCAACGCAACTTGTCCATCACCCAAAATCGTAGCTCCTGCGTAAACAGGAATTGCCTTAAGCCGTTTGCTCAACGGCTTAACAACGATTTCACCAGTGTCCTGAATTTCATCGATTACCAAACCAAATTGTCGATCATCCGCTTGCAAGACAACCACATTGATTCCCGATTGGAAAGCCTTTTCTTGAGAGCACAAATTGAGCTCTTGTCCCAGACTTACTAGTGGCAGCAAATCTCCACGAAGGCGAATAACAGGCGTTCCATTGACCCATTCGATCTTAGTCGACGAATCTTCTGGTTCCACGCGAAGCAGTTCTAACAAACTAACCTGCGGGATTGCGAATCGATTACCTTCGCAGCTTACCATCAAGGCTGGAATAATCGCCAGAGTAAGCGGTATTCGAATTCGAATCGTGGACCCAAATCCTAGATTGCTTTGAATATCCACCAGGCCGCCAATGCGTTCGATGTTGGTTTTGACCACATCCATCCCCACACCACGACCTGAAACATTGGTAATCTTTTCCGCTGTGGAGAAACCAGGCAAGAAAATCAAATAAATGGCTTCGCGATCCGGTAACTTATCTGCTTGCTCTTGAGTTAGCAGCCCACGCTCTACCGCTTTCGCTTTGACGCGTTTCCCATCGATTCCATTCCCGTCATCGTTGATCTCAAGAATGACTTGTCCACTTTCGTGATAAGCACGAAGTGATAATCTTCCTTCAGCAGTCTTACCTCGTGCGATTCGTACTTCCGGCGATTCGATTCCGTGATCTACAGAGTTTCGAACGATATGGGTGAGCGGATCCTTGATGGCCTCAATGATTGTCTTATCAAGTTCCGTCTCAGCTCCCTCCATTTCAACTCGAACCTGCTTGCTGCAGCTTAGCGCCAAATCACGCACCACCCGAGGGAGCTTGCTCCAAATGTTTCCTATCGGCTGCATTCGCGTTTTCATCACACCCTCTTGCAGTTCCGTCGTGATGAGATTGAGACGCTGAGTGGTTGCAATCAGAGTCGGGTTCTCGAGCGTAGCCGAAACTTGCAGAATCTGATTTCGAGCAAGTACCAATTCGCCAACAAGGTTCATCAACTTGTCAAGCAATCCAACATCCACCCGAATGTTATTGTCAGCAGCACTAGGCGATTTTGATTCGCCACTGGCGGACGAGACTGCGGCAGGCTTCGTAGAATCGGCCAAACTATTCATTTTTAAAACATCGACGGCAGCTGCTAACTCAGGAACTACCGGCTCGCAAGCCACGCCCGAGACTGGCTTCGCGCTCATTTTGGGCTCAGGTGTAGAACTTTCAATAGGCTGGGTATCGTTGTTGGCAACAGACTCGACGGAAGAATGGGCTTGATGCGAATTCTCCAAGGCCTGCAACCGCGAAAGTTCTGCTACCAGCCCCGAATACTCATTGCTGCCGTCTTTGCCAGTCTTTTCAATATCACCCAACATCGACCGAACAGCGTCCACGAGCGACAGCAAGCTGCTGGTAATTTCTTCAGTGACGCTGAGCTCGCCAGTTCGCAACTTCGACAGCAAGTTTTCCCCAACATGAGATACGGATTCTAATCGAGTGAATCCTAAAAAACCACACGCCCCCTTAATGCTGTGGATAGAACGGAACACTCCTGCCACAATCGATAAGTCGCCTGGTGATTTTTCCAGAATAACCAAATCCCTGTCGATCCGGTCTAGGTTCTCACAGCTTTCAATAAGAAAGTCCTGCACAAGTTCATCAAGTTCAAACATAGTCATGTGAGCCGTATAAAAATGACGAATTGTGTCACTCTCAAAGTGACGCCGCCACGGATGCAACTGGATTAGAGTGATGTCACAATCATTGGTTCAAAAAGATAACTTCTGAATTGGAGACAGCTGAAAGTTTTACCATAAAAACGCTGACAGTTTACGTAAAGGTTTCCGGTTGTACCGTATCCTAACAAGTGACTGATGGGTGGTAACACTTCCATACAGTCAGCGTGAAAAGCCAAACCAAATCGCGACACGCATCTCTCATAAAGTTTCTATATCACGGCTAGCCTGAAATGCAAAAAGCGATCGTCTTTTAGACGATCGCTTGTGTTTTCTGTTGAATCGATTCTATCGGACACTAAGCACTAAGCGATGCTTCCTCGTCTTCAAATTCATCTTCTGATTTGCGTGCTACCGCCTCTTGCACGAACTGGAACTTATCCAAAATCAATCGCAATTGGCGTGCCATTTGCTCCAAGTCGTTTGCACTTGTCTTCGTTCCGTCTGCAAAATCGGACGTACGACGTGCAGCGTCGGCCACGCCACCGATGTTGGTCGTAATGCCCGTGCTACCTTGTGCAGCATTGCCAACACTTCGGCTGATCTCGTTCGCCGTTGCCGTTTGCTCTTCGACCGCACTTGCGATCGTATTGAAGATATCATTCATGTGATCGATGATCGTGCTGATCTGAGCGATCGCGCCCACTGCACCTTGTGTGTCAGATTGGATTGCTTCCACTTTTTGCCCAATCTCTTCAGTCGCCTTGGCGGTCGCCTTTGCCAATTCCTTCACTTCGTTTGCTACCACAGCAAAACCCTTGCCTGCTTCACCAGCCCGTGCAGCTTCAATGGTTGCGTTCAATGCAAGTAGATTTGTTTGCTGCGCAATCGTGGTAATCACTTTCACTACATTACCGATATCGGTGCTGCTATCTCCCAGTTTGCGAACAATACGATTCGTTTGCTCGGCAACTTGGACCGCTTCGGCTGCAACCCGCGTAGCTTCACCCGCATTTCGGGAGATTTCCACAATGCTCGTGCTCATTTGGTCCACGGCGGTTGCAACGGTATTAATGTCACGATTGATCTCGGTGCTTACCTTCGATACAGCGTTCGCTTTGTCAGATGTTTCAGTGGCATTGAGCCCCAGCGATTGACTGACCGAGCTCATCTGAGTGGATGAATCGTTCAGGTTAATCGCATTTTGAGCAATCGATCGAAGCATGTTACTCATGTTTTCTATGGCCCGGTTGAGCGATCGCCCGATTTGACCGATCTCGTCCTTCGACCGAACTTGAACACGTGTACGGAGATCTCCTTCGCTCACTCGGTCAAGAACTTTCACGGTTTCTCGTAGTGGATTGATAATTGCTCTGCTGGTCAGGTACGAGACCAAAGTTACAATCACGCACATTGAAATTGCAATAACAAGCATATAATTCATTCTAGACGCAACCCGAAGGCTCGATGCGGCTTCAACTTTCGCACTGTGCTCTTTAGCGGCTGCACCAAGTTCTGTTGCCGCTGCCTCACAATCAAGGTAGCACTGCCGGAGTCTTATCATAATTGGCTCGCAATCATCGAATCGCTTTTCGCGAACTGCGGGAAACAATTCTGTTTCCGCAATTTGGAAGAACTGTTCCGAAGCCGGAATCAATCGCTTTTGCAAAAGTTCTTGAAGCGAATTCTGACCTAGAGAAAGGGTCCATTCTTGTTTAGACCGTTCAAATGCTTGCTGTACACCCTTAATTGTTTGGATGAGCTTCTCTTGACCATTCGGCTCCGTAACATCTTCCAATTCATGACATTCGAGATAAGCCTCTTGGATAAAAAGTGGCGGTGGCAGAACATCCGCTAGGAAATTCTGAAACAACTTGATTTCGGAATACTTTGGTCCAAGAATGCGTAGCTCGCTAAACGTCAAATACGACAGTGCGGCAAACGTCGCGAATCCTACAAGAAAAACCCCAACTAAGGAACAAAGTTTAAACTTGACTGACAATGACTTCATGGCCTTTTCTTCTCTTCGCAACGGAAGCTTAGACAAACATGTTACCGGCTCACGTCGAGCCAAAAAATCAACCAAGAAAGTTAGCCCTAAGTTCTAGTAGAGGCCGGATAATCAATAAAAGTTGGCTAAAACATTTTTTTTCAAATTCAAATTGTAGCGGTTTTTCTGTTTTCTTCGGCGAACGGATGGAACATCAATAACCAGCCTTCTTCCAAGAAGGCCTTGCAGAGATTCACCCCCTTTGTTTCCTTAACTTTGCCCCTACCTACGCTACGACCCATCGATCTCTTTAGAATTTCGTGAATCCTATGCTTGTTTCGTTAGCGGGAATGCCAGCACTCATTCGATGACGATCACACCCCTACCATTGAATGTGAGCTGTGGATTCAAGGATGAATTTTATTTAGGACGTTTGCTGATGAAGAATGGATTCACGCAGCTATCAGTTGCTCTATTGGTAACCCCTATCCATTTTGGACTATTTTCGTCCTTTTCGAACTTGCATGGCCAACAAAAAGCGGCCACCCCTGCGCCAGACTATTTCGAAAGTTCGACGGATATAGACCAAGCGGCTTCTCCAGCAACGCTGCCAATTCCTCAGCATCCGGGTAGATTGCCTGAAGACCCCTCAAGCAGCCTTCCTAAAGAATCTCAGCCGAAACGCGATGAACGCTCAAAGCGACCCGTTGCATCCCATCGGACGGCCCCATTGCCAATGCCTGGACGTCCGAGTAGGAATTTAGCACCTCCCGGATTTACTGAGGAGGAACTTGAAGGATCCGCCGAAGGAAACTCCAGCCCCGAAGATGCGGCTGAATCCATTGGCTTTTTGGGTTTTCTTCCCCACGAATTTCATAACGGGGGGCTTACCTTCGAATGCATTTACACCGGCGAGACTTTTACCAAAGCTCGTGGCGGAATCACTTCCAGCCGCCCAACCAACTACCGAAGCAATCTGGATTTGGTCGGAACTCTGGATACCGAGAGAATGGGCTGGTGGGACAGCGGGCGATTCTTTGTCTACGGACAAAATCTAAGCGGTAGGCCATTGTCTGCCTCCGAAGTAGGCGATGTGCAACTGTTCAGCAACTTAGATTCTACGATTAACGAAACAGAACGGCCCTCGTTTACAACGGTAGCAGAATATTGGTACGAGCATTTCGTGCTCGACAACCGCATGCGAGTGAAAGTGGGCAAACAAGATGCCAACGCGGACTTCGCACTAAGCGATCTGGGGGGCGATTTTGTACATTCCTCGTTTGGATTGCCTCCGATGATTCCTCTGCCCACGTTTCCAAGTCAGGCATTAGGAATCGCATCGTTTTACAACGTAAACGAAACCGTTGCACTCGGATTTGCTGCCTACGATGGCACATTACCCTCGGGACCGCAAGGCGTACGATGGGGATTTGATACCCTCGGCCAAAACGGAGCCATCTCGTTGTATCAATTGGAGTTCAAACCACAACTCGGACCCAATGGCGAATTACCCACCACGGTTCGAACCGGCTATTGGTACCACTCCAGCAATGAATCTTGGGTAGAATTCGATGACGTTCCAGACCCACGAACCTTCCGACGCAATTACGGTTGCTACACCACGATCGACCAAATGATATGGAAAGAAGAATTCGGCAGCGACAATGATCAAGGACTAGGTGTCTTTTTCCAGTTCGGTTGGGCTCCCAGCAATCGAAATCTTCTGACGGAGTACTATGGTGGTGGTTTGGTCTGCAAAGGATTGGTACCAGGTCGCGATGAGGATTTGCTTGGGCTTGGTATCGCGAGTGCTCGATTTAGCGACCATTTCCGAACCGCTGAAGCAAACGGTGGTACCGATATTGCCCCCTCCGAAACAGCGATCGAACTTTTCTACAAAGCCCTTGTCGGCAAAAGCCTATCTCTGCAACCAGATATTCAGTACATCGCGAACCCAGGTGGACAGTTTCAAGACGCTTTGCTGCCTGGTCTTCGGTTCGAGGCGATTTTCTAAGCGAGACTGGACAGGATTGGACTACTTAACAATCGCCCCTTGGCTTAGACGCAACAACCGGTTCTTCTCGTCGGAGATCAGCCAAGGATCAATCTTGAGAGGGCGGAGCGCTAAATGCGGTTTGCCCAATGCTCCGGCTTCTTGAACATTCAAAACGACTTCCAAATCGTCCTTCAATTCCGCGATCGTTTTTTTGACGGGCACAAGTCCGCCGCGGTTGTCTTTGCGATCCTTTTCAAGTTGCGCCAATTGGGTACGCAAGGTAGCGTTTTCATTATCAATCTCTTGACGACGCTTTTGCAGTTGGGCTCGTCGATTCGAATCCAGTTTATTCCATTCCGCCAAACTTTTTTGATACGATTTGTAGAGAGCTAGCTGGCTGTTGTAGGACGCCATCTGAGACTGAAAAATGGCGTCGCGTTCTGTTTCGACATCCCAGCTTGGACGTCTTTCCTGGATCTGGTACTCGATGAGCCGTCCGTTCACGATGCTAGTCACCCAGCGGATTTGAAAAAGGTCGACGAAAATCCATTCGCGGATAGGGGCGACGGGTACAGCCATCGGTAAAGGTTGGCCGGCTGTTGGCGTAGCCCATTCCTGTTCAAATTGACGGAGCCGTTCTCGATTGGCGGCCAAATCCAAACGGACCGATCGTGTTGCGGAGTTATTCTCTGCAGCAATGTCACGCCTCTCTTGAAGTTCCCCGTTCAGATCGATTTCCATTTGACGCAATTGCTGCGCTAACTCGAGACGGATCTTTTCCAACCCATCATCGCCAAGCTCTCGGTGCTTCGCGATGCATT
>Ga0247832_1003757_pt1 | contig 20167 bp, 16 predicted proteins | sample LaCruzMarch2015__10_FD_192407 | JGI IMG/M metagenome (GOLD analysis project Ga0247832, IMG submission 192407) | Freshwater microbial communities from meromictic Lake La Cruz, Castile-La Mancha, Spain - LaCruzMarch2015_4m | ecosystem: Environmental > Aquatic > Freshwater > Lake | place: Spain... | reverse complement strand
TCCTCCGCAGCCGCGCCGGCGACGACCCCGTGAACTGCCTGTGGGTGATCGATCTGGCCACCGGCGACGAGCGGCTGGTGGGTGACCCGCTCGACCTCCTGTCCTCGGCGGCGTTCGACGACGCGGCCCTGCCGCCCGAGGAACGCGCCCGGCGCGAGCGCATGCGCGAAGGCGCCGGCGGCATCACCTCGTACGCCACCGACCGCGAGGTGACGGTGTGCGCATTCCCGTTGGCGGGCCGGCTGTTCGTGGGCGGACTGCTCAGCGGTCTGGCCCGCGAGCTCGTCGTCGACGGGCCAGTCTTCGATCCGCGGCCCGATCCGATGGCGCAACGCGTCGCCTACGTCAGCGGTGCGTCGTTGCGCATCGCCGAGCTCGACGGCACCAGCTGGGAGCTCGCCGGCGATCCGGTCGCCGACGTCACGTGGGGAAGTGCCGAGTTCATCGCCGCCGAGGAGATCGGCCGTTTCCGTGGCTACTGGTGGAACCCCGACGGCACTGCTATCGCTTCGTGTCGCGTCGACAACGCCGGCGTGGAGCAGTGGTACATCGGTGACCCAGCCGACCCCCGCAGCGAGCCCCGCTCGATCCGCTACCCGGCCGCAGGCACACCCAATGCGAGGGTGAGCCTGCACGTGCTGGCGCTCGACGGTGGCAGCGTCGAGGTGCAGTGGGACCACGACGCGCTCCCCTACCTGGTCGACGTGTCGTTCACGGACCAGCAGCGGCTGCTCGTGACAGTGCAGTCGAGAGATCAACGCACCGTCGTGGTGCTCGAGGCCGACGCTGTCAGTGGCGCCACGAGCGTGCTGCACACCGAGCGCGACGATGCCTGGGTCGAGCTCGTGTCCGGCAGCCCGGCGCGCCTCGACGACGGGCGGCTCGTCATCGCCGCCGACCGCGACGGCCACCGGTGCGTGCTGGTGGACGGCGCCGTCGTCACGCCCGACGACGTGCAGGTGCGGTCGATCGCCCACGTCGATCTCGACACCGTGACGTTCCTGGGCAACCCACTCGACGACGCGACCGTTCAACACCTCTACCGTTGGGACGGCACCTCGGTCGAGCAGCTCACCACCGAGCCCGGCGTGCACAGCGTGTCCGGCGGCAATCCGCTGGTGGTGCGCGCCGCCCGGCTCGACGCACCCGGCGCCGTCACTGCCGTTCCCGGCGGCGTCGCACTGGCATCGCTGGCCGAACGTCCGCTCGTCACCCCGAACGTGCGCATCAGCCACCTCGGCAATCGACGGATCGCGACGGCGGTGCTGCTCCCCCACGACCACGACGGCTCACCGCTGCCGGTGCTCCTCGATCCGTACGGCGGGCCGCACGCGCACCGCGTGCTGCAGTCGCACAACGCCTTCCTGTCGTCGCAGTGGTTCGCCGACCAGGGCTTCGCCGTGGTGGTTGCCGACGGCCGCGGCACGCCGGGCCGCGGCCATGACTGGGAGCGGTCGGTGCACCTCGACCTCGCGACCGCACCGCTCGACGATCAGGTCGAGGCGCTGCACGCCGCTGCCGCCGAGCACGCCGAGCTCGACCTCACCCGCGTGGCGATCCGCGGCTGGAGCTTCGGCGGTTACCTCGCCGCGCTGGGCGTGCTGCGCCGGCCCGACGTCTTCCACGCTGCCATCGCCGGCGCTCCGGTCACCGAGTGGCGCCTGTACGACACGCACTACACCGAGCGGTACCTCGGCGACCCGCTCGACGACGCAGCGCCCTACGCGGCCACGAGCCTGCTGCCCCTCGCCCACCAACTCACCCGGCCGCTGCTGCTGGTGCACGGCCTGGCCGACGACAACGTGGTCGCCGCACACACGCTGCAGCTGTCGTCGGCGCTGCTGGCAGCGGGCAAGCCGCACGAGGTGCTGCCTCTGGTGGGCGTGTCGCACATGACGCCGCAGGAGGTGGTGGCCGAGAACCTGTTGCTGCACCAGCTCGACTTCCTGCGGCGCAGCCTGGGCCTCACGCCGGCAGGTTGAGCAGGACGAGCAGCAACTTCGACGGGTCGGGCACCACGTCGCCGAGGTTGCCCAGCTCTGGGTCGTCATAGGCATCGGTCGTGATGGCGAGGATGCTGAACAGCTGCCCGTCCGGCGCCGAGTACACGACCTGCTGGCCACCCTCGAATGGTGACGGCCGGCCGAGCTCGGTGAAGCCCTCGGCCTCGAGGACGGCGCCGTACGCGTCGAAGACTGCGTCGGGATCGAGCGCCGACTGCCGGATCTCCGAGTAGGCAAGGGTCGACGTGATGCCGAGCGCCAAGGTCACCTCGGGCGAGGTGATCACGTCGTCGACACCGGCAGGGACCGGGAGATCGTCCCACCACGCCGGCCGCGGGATGTCGGGGTCGGGGTCACACGACGTGCCTTCGGCGGGCAGCTCGAGGTCGCGGAGCACCGCTGCCTCGATGTCGGTGACGCAGGTCGAGGTGAGCACGAAGCCGTGACCCTCGCCCGTGTAGGTGACGAGCCGTGCGGTCGACCCCATCACGGCGGTCATCTCCTCCGCCCATCGCACCGGGGCAGCAGGGTCGTTCAGCCCGCCGACGACCACGACCGGGGCGTCACCCGAGTAGGCCAGGGCCAACGGCTCGACCGACGGCATGAGCAGAGCACACGAGTCCTCGAAGTCGTCGACCGTGACTCCCTCGGAGAAGCGGGGCGCCACCTCCTGCAGGCTCGCGATGACGGCTTCGGCGTCGTCCGGCACCGCTGGGTCGAGACCGCTCGCGCAGTCGATGATGCTTTGCGACTGGCTGCTCGTCGAGTACGACCCATCGGCCTCTCGTTCCATGTACTGGTCGGCCAGGCTCAGCAGCTCATCACCACGACCGTCGCGAGCGTCGCGCAGAGCGTTGCCGAGCACGGGCCACAACGACTCGCTGTACAGCGTCTGGATCGTCGCGACGCCCATCACCTGCTCGTTGGCCGATCTGCCGTCGGCGGTCGGTGCCGGCGAGTCGTCAAGCTGCTGGCGCAGTGCATCGAAGTCGGAACCGACGTCGGCGGAGTTGAACCCGCAGTCGGGGCTTGCTTGGCACCACTCGGCCCACGAATCGAAGGCGTCCTCGAAGCCCTTCGCCTGCGTGGTGTACTGATCGACGATCGAGTCACCCGTCGGCTCGTACGCCGCGTCGAGCACGAGGGCACGCACCCGCTCCGGGAAAAGGGTGGCGTACGCAGCGCCGAGGTACGTGCCGTACGAGATCCCGAGGTAGCTGATCGTCTCGTCACCCATCGCAGCCCGGATCTCGTCCATGTCACGGGCCGTGTTCTCCGTGGAGTAGAGGCGGAGCGTGTCGCCGTACTTCGCGAGGCACGCCTCCTCGAACTGGCCATCGGCCGCGTCGAGCGCCGCCTGCTCCTCAGGCGTGTCGGGCGACGAGTCGAGGTACACCGTCGCGTCGATCTCGGCGTCGGTGAGGCACCGCAGACCGTTCGAACGATCGACGCCACGCGGGTCGAACCCGACGAGGTCGAACGCCTCGAGGCCCATCTCGGACTGGAGGGTCGAGGCGGCGTTCGCTGCGAAGTCGAAGCCGGAAGCGCCGGGACCACCGGGGTTCAGCAGCACCGCGCCGACGCGGTCGTCGGTGGCCGGCGCCCGAATGAGCGCAAGGTCGATGGACTCGCCGTCGGGCGCAGCGTGGTCGAGCGGCACGGCGAGCGTGGCGCACTCGAGCGCGTCGTCCGTCACCGCATCGTCCGTGCACGGCACCCACTCGATCGTCGACAGGTCGACCGGGTCGACGGTGTCGTCGTCGGCCGGCGTGGTGGTGGTCTCGTCGGCAGCGGGGTCGGTCGCTGCCACGACGGTCGAGGTCGCGCCATCGCCATCGCCATCGCCGGAGCAGGCCGCCATCAGCAGCGCACAGCAGAGAGCGAACCCGAGCCTTCTTCTCATTCGTGCGATCGTAGCCAGACCGCCGAGCGGCCGCCCGGCGACCACGGGGTGTCAGAATCGGCTGATGATGAACCAGCGCATCAAGGACCTCTACACCAATGTCGCCGTGCATGCCACGGCCGACCGCGAGCACGAGGCCGCGATCGAGCTGCTGCTGCTGGTCATGGTGTCCGATCACCACATCACCTCCGACGAGCTCGACCAGATCCGCGAGATCAGCGAGGACCAGGGCTTCGAGAGCGACACGTTCTCGTTCGACCAGTACTTCGGTCAGGCGATGGCGTCGGTGCGTGGCGCTGTCGCGGCGCACGGGGTCGACGAACTGCTCGACAGCATCGACGAGCGGATCACCAGCACGGTGCTCCGGCACTCGCTGTTCTCGGCCGCACGCGACGTCGCCGGCGTCGACCACGGGATCGACCCGTCCGAAGAGGGCCTCCTCGCCCAGGTGGCCGCCCGCTTCGCCTGAGCCGCAGCGTCGCCACGGCCAGGTACAGCTCGTGCCGCGCCAGGCTACGTTCGCCCTGTCGCCTACCGGCACTTCTGCCACGCGTCAGACAGCGCCGACGACCGCTTCGCAGCCGTCGTTATGCGCTCCTCGAGGCGGTTGACCGGGTAGCGCCTATCGGCAGTTAGGCGTGGATCAAGCGCGTAACGATGGCCTCAGCCTGGGCGCCTCCACCGAAGGCGTGGACCGCCTCGTAGAGCGCCTCGGCTGCCGACTCGCGGTCAATGGGCCCCATCGATCGCGACCAGGCTTCCGCTGCCCGGGCTCGACGGAACGCCGCCTCGAAGCGGACATCGTCGCCACGTTCCTGAGCCGCCCACGCGAACTCGTCCAAGCTGGCGACAAGAGCACTCGGATTCTCTGCCGATCTGCACTCCTCGTCAACGGAGCACGACCTTGCCGCAGCGAACGCCACGACCCGCACCACATCACCGAGACGCTCGATTGGCAGTCCCTCGATCGCCGCCGCAACCGCTGGGTGTTGAGCGCTGAGCCGATCCACTGTCACAGGAGCCGCAGCCTGCCCGCTGACGAGCTCAATGTCCAGCGCCCTAACGACGCTCCTATGTTTGTCAAGGTGCTTGTTGCCGGTGTTCGGGCAGGCCAGTGATGGGCCACTCTGGTGAGGGCAGGCTCTTATCAGGCCACGTTCCGGCGGTGGTGTGCGGTGGCGGGACGGCATGTCGTTATGAGGACAACCGTTGGTGGTGTCAGGCAGTTCTGGGGCCAGTCCCGCCACCGCGTTCTTGTCAGCGCGGCAGCGCCTGGAAGACCTCGCGGGCGACGTAGCGCTTGAGGCATCGCACGATGGCGCGCTTCGATTGGCCTTGCTCGAGACGGCGTTCCATGTAGGCGACCGTGCGTGGCTCGCGTTGGCCGAGACGGGTGATCACGATCCGCCAGATCGCGTTGTTCGCTTGGCGGTCGCCGGCATGGTTCAACCGGTAGCGCCCGTCCCTCAACCCCGAGGTCGCTGGGACTGGGGCGACCCCGCAGAGCATCGCCCACTTCGCTTCCGTGGTGATCCGTTCGGTGTTGTCGCCGGCGGTCACCAAGAGCACGGCGGCGGTGTCGACACTGACACCGAACACGTTCAACAACTCGGGCGCGGCAGCTTTCACCAATGGTTCGATCTCGGCGTCGATCACGGCGAGCTCAGCATCGAGCGCCTGAACCCGGCGAGCGAGGATCACGGCGGTCGTCTTCACACCGCGCAACACGACGTCACCACCCGGTCGGGGGCGCAGCTTGGCGGCCTCGTTGACCAGCTGTGCAGCGCTCAAGCCGCCCAACCGGGCGCGGAGTTCGTCGGGCGCGGTGAACATCAGATAGCGCAACTGCACGATCGTGCGGATCCGTGTCGAACGCGCTGACCGCTTCGCAACCAGCAACGCGCGCAGTGCTTCGGCATGACCGTCACCGGACTTCGCGATCGCTTCGCAACGACCCGACAGGGCGCCACGTGCTGCCTCGACCGCGTCGATCTGATCGGACTTGCCGCGCTGGCGTCGCGTCTGGCGGTTCGGGCGATCGACCTCGATCACCATCACCGACGCCCTCGCGAAATGGCGGGCGATCCCGGCCCCGTAGACGCCGGTGCCCTCGATCCCGACACGCTCGATCGTGCCGAACCCGACCATCCACGAGGCCAACAACTTGTGCCCTTCGCCGGTCGTGGGGAACGACTGGATCCCCAACACACCACCATTCATGTCGACGACCGCAGCGACGTTCACATCGCGGTGCGTGTCGACCCCACCCACGATCAGACGCGGGGAATCTACGATGACCATCGGCCACCCCTTTCCAAGTTGAGGGGCAGGCACGCACGTCCCGTGAAGGAGACCAGTGACCGAGCAGCTGTTACCGCAGCAGCTCGAGTCGCCCTCCGGAACGGGGCGTGACGAACCCCGATAAGACCCTCAGCCTGACACCCCCCGCCAACCCGGCGAAGGATGCAAACCGACAGAACGCATTCTCACTGGCAGATCTGCGCCGTCAGCCGAGCGTTTGAACGCGCAGCGATCACCGGGCGTTGACTGCCTGCCCGTAGCGCTGCCTTGCGGCCTCTCCCGACGTGCCGACCATCGCTCCGATCGCAGCCCACGTGTGTCCGTCGTGCCGTGCTCGGATGACGGCATCGCCGAGCTCGCGCTCGGCAGCAGCGCGGGCGAGAAACGCCTCCCGAACGGCCTGCAGAGCCATTGCATCGCGCACGTCAGAGGGTTCAGCTCGCTCGAACCGAGCTGCCAACTCATCGGCATGGTCGAGGATCTCTTGGGCGGTGCGGGGCATCTCGATCACCTCAGGTACTTCGGTCGTGCTGTCATGGCGTGGACGATGATCGGGCCATCAGCGCTGTCAACCACTCCGATCTCGAGCAGGTTGCCGGCGACGTCGGCCCCGACGAACATCACGAATCCCTCATCGAGGTCCTCAACGAACATCGGGTGATTGAACGCGTGCAGCATGTCGTCGTCGTGGATGCCGTGCTTTCGCGCACTGGTTGCGATCAGCGGCGCAGCCACGCTCACAAGGTAGCTTGCACCCGCTCACTTCGCAAGTTAGCTTGCATCGCCTGTGGTGGCGCCCATCGGCAGATCCGCATGTCGATCCGGAGCAGGCGCGACGAGCTGCGGTCAGTGGTTGACGAGTCGTTCGAAGCGTTGACGAGCGCCCTGTCGTGTCATGCCGAGCTGTGCACCGATGGCACCCCACGACAGGCCGGCACGATGCGCGGCGAGCGCTGCGGCCTCGATGCGGGCGTCAGCTTCACGCCGTGCGGCTGCGGCGGCGCGGAGTTCGCGCAGTGTCGCTGCGTCGGCTACCGAGTATTCGTCATCGCTGTGATCGTCGAACGCGGACACGAGCGCGTCGGCTTCGTCGGCGGTGAGGTCGCGTGGGTGCTTCTTGGTGGTCATGGTTGGTCGCCCCTGTGCGGTCGGATCAGTTTGAGGTACTTGGGTCGGGCGGGCATCGCGTGGATCACGTAGTCGTTGTCGTCGTCTGCGACGACGCCGATTTCGAGGAGCCGTCCGGTTTCGTCTGGTCCGATGATCATGGAGAAGTCGGGTTGGTGGGGACGGTGATGGAGGCCACGGCGTTCTCGAATGCGTGGCGTATGTCGTCGTCGGAGATCCCATGCTTATGGGCGCTTGGAAGGATCTCCACGGCGACAACCCTAGTTGTCACCGTGTTCGTTGGCAACGGCCGAGAGGGAGTCGGCACGGGTAGCGCACTCTGCCTCGACCTGGCGGCGAACGCAGAGCGTCGCGCCGTGCCGATCGGCAGTTCTGCACGCTCCACCGTGCTCGATAGAAGGCATGATGATCCGATGCGTCGCTGGCTGTATGCGTTCGTTGCGATCGTGACAGTCAGCGGTTGCGGCACTGAGGCGGCGTCGTCGGACCACGCGGGAACGCCGCGACGAGCCGAAGGTTGACTGATGTGACTCCTAGGGTGCTGCCGTAGCGGGCTCGGCGACGGCAGTCGCGATCTCACCCGCACCGGGCATCCCAGGACGGGTCGCCAACCAGCAGCCGCCGAGCACCAGCACGAAGCCCCCGGCGATGGCGAGATCGAGTCGCTCGTCGAGGAACAGGGCGCCGAGGGCGACCGCCACGAACGGGTTCACGAAGGTGATGACGCTTGCCCGTGCGGCTCCGACCTCGTCGATGAGCCGGAAGAACACGATGAAGGCCAACCCCGTGCACACGAGGGCGAGGATCACGACCGAGGCCACCGCGCCCGCCGACGGCGCAACGGCGGGCAGCATCGTCGCTGCGATCGGCAGGTAGAGCAACGCGACGATGCTGAGCGAGATCGCGATGACACCGAGCGCCGGCACGTCGGCCAGTTTTCGGCTGATGATGAACGGGGCCGTGCCGTAACAGACGCACACGACGATGAGGAACGCGATGCTCCACCACGGCGGCGCGCCGTCACCGGCCAAGTCGTTGCCGACCAGCAGGGTGACGCCGGCGATGCCGAGCCCGATGCCGGCGAGGCGCACCGGACGCACGGCAGACCGGTCACCCAGCGCGAACGCGGCGAGGGCACCGAAGATCGGCACGGACGAGATGATGAGGGCGGCGAGGCCGGAGGCGACGTGCTGCTCGGCGGTCGTCAACAAGATCCACGGGATCGCCATCTCCACGATCGCAAAGGTCGCGACCCACCGCCACTCGCGCAGCGCTGGGCGCAGGCCGCCGGACCGACCGGCGAGGAACAGCAGGACGAGGGCTGCCAGCGACGTGCGACCGAAGACGACCACCGCGGGCTCGAGCTCGTCGACAGCGACACTGATGAAGAAGTAGGGCATCCCCCAGATGAGGCCCAACGACCAGAACAGCACCCACCCACGTCTACTCACCCGTAGATCCTGCCTGCTCGGCACGGAGAAGCAACATCGGGGCGTGCTACGGGCGGCGGCCCACCACGAAGCGGTGCAGGCCGGCCAGGTCGGGCAGCACCACCACATCCGCCAGGCCGGCACTGCGCAGTAGCTCCTGCGCGACCGCACCCTGGTCGGCACCGATCTCGACGATCAGCCAGCCGCCGGGCGCGAGCCACTCGGGCGCGCCCGCGGCCAGGCGACGGACGTCGTCGAGCCCATCGCTGCCGCCGAACAGCGCGGAGGCCGGCTCCCAGTCACGGACGATCGCCTCGAGTGCGTCGGCATCGTCACGTACGTAGGGCGGGTTCGACGCGATCAGATCGAACGAGCCGCGGTAGTCCTCGGGCAGGGCCTCGAACCACGATCCCTGCGTCACCCTCACGTGGGTGGCAGCGCGGCCGATGCCGGCGAGGTTGGCACGCGCGACGTCGAGCGCGTCGGGTGATGCGTCGGTGATCCACACTGCGAGGTCGTCGTGGCGGAGCTCCATCGCGAACGAGAGGCCGATGGCACCGCTGCCGGTGCCGAGGTCGGCGAGCACGAGCGGCCTGGGGCGGTCGGCCAGCAGGCCGACGGCGTGCTCGACCAGCAGCTCGGTCTCGGGCCGCGGAATCAGCACCCGACGGTCGACCAGCAGGTCGAGCCGCCGGAACGACCAGTGGCCGAGCACGTACTGCGCCGGTTCGCCGGCCCGCACCCGCGCCACCATGGCATCGAGGTGCGCAACCGAGCGCTGGGTGGCGGGCGAGGCGAGCTCGTCGAGGAACTCGGACCCGTCGGCGCCGCTGGCCTCCTCGCACAGCCAGCGGGCGACCGCCCGGTCCCCGACCAGGGCCGTTGTCTCGAGCCAGAGTGCCTGCCAGGTGATGGTGCCGTCGTCACTCATCGGATCAGGCTCATCGGATCAGGCTCATCGGATCAGGCTCATGACGTCGCGAGTTGCCGTGACCGCTCGTCGGCGAGCAGGGCGTCGACCACGTCGTCGAGGTTCCCGGCCAGCACATCGGCCAGGCGATAGATCGTGAAGCCGATCCGGTGGTCGGTGACCCGGTTCTCCTTGAAGTTGTACGTCCGGATCTTCTCGCCGCGGCCACCACCACCGACCTGCGACCTGCGCTCGGTCGACAGCGCAGCGTCCTGCTCGTCCTGCGCCCGCTGCAACAGCCGAGCACGAAGCACCTGCATGGCGCGGGCCCGGTTCTGCAGCTGGCTGCGCTCGTCCTGCATGGTGACGACGACGCCGGTGGGCTTGTGCGTGATGCGGACGGCCGAGTCGGTGGTGTTCACGCTCTGCCCCCCTGCCCCGCTGCTGCGGTACACGTCGACGACGAGATCGCGATCGTCGATCTCGACCTCGACGTCGTCGGCCTCCGGCAACACCGTCACCGTGGCCGACGAGGTGTGGATGCGGCCCTGGCTCTCGGTGACCGGCACGCGCTGCACGCGGTGCGGCCCGCCCTCGAACTTGAGGTGGCTCCATGCGGTGTCGCCGCGCACGACGAACGTGATCTGGTTGAGGCCGCCGAGGTCGCTCGGGTCGCTCGACAGGACCTCGAACTTCCAGCCCTTGTTGGCGGCCCAGCTCTGGTACATCTCGAACAGGTCGCGGGCGAACAGGTTGGCCTCCTCGCCGCCCTCGGCACCGCGGATCTCCATGATGACCGCGCGCCCGTCGTTGGGATCCTTCGGCAGCATGAGCGTGCGGATCTCGTCCTCGAGCCGCTCGACGTCGGCCTCGGCCTGGTTCGCCTCGGCTCGCCAGAGTTCGCGCTCGTCACCGGACGCAGCGTTCATGACCTCGCGGGCGGTGGCCGCATCGGCCACACGGATCCGGTACGCGCGAAGCGCCTCGACGAGCGGGGTGAGGTCCTTGTACCGCTTCGACAGCGCACGGAGCTGCGGGGGGTCGGCCAGCACCGCCGGGTCGCCGAGGCTGGTCTCGAGGAGCGAGTACTCGTCCTCGATGTTGCCGAGCCGCTCGATCACCGTGCGCCGGCCAGCGGGTCGACCGGCACGAAACGCGTGGGGGTGACGAGCAGCGCGGCGAGCCGCTGCTGGATGTCGAGCACGTCACGGGCCGGCGCGGCGATGAGGCACTCGGACGCGCCGTGCACCGCGATGGCGTCGGCAGCCCAGGGCACGGCGTCGAGATCGACCCCTGTGGTGCACACCACGATGCGGTCGCCGTCGACCTCGCGTGCCACGCACGGCACCTCGTCTTTCAGGTTCGAGCGCGCGGCCGGGGGCTCGGCGCCGACCAACGCCCCCGCACCCACGAGCGACGGGCTCGCCATGATGCGGGCGCGCAACAGACGGCTGGCTGCGAGCTGGTTGAGCGGATGCTGCAGCGCACCGACCGAGCGATGGGCACCGACGGCACGGACCACATCGGCCAGCGCTTCGACCGTCGGGCGGTCGCCGTGGAGCAGCTGGAACGTCTCACGGTCGTGGGCGCCGACGCCGACCTCGAGGCGCACCTCGCCGGTCTGAACATCGTCGACCACGCGGCAGACCTCGAGCCCTGCGACCTCACCGACGAGCACGCCGTGCTCCTCGACCGGCTCGGCACCGCCGGCGATGATGAGCGACACAAGGTCGCGGTGCCGCTGCGGCAGGGGCTCGGATGGTGTGAGCGGCCGGGCCACCGCAGGCACCAGCGTGCGGCCGTCGAGGTGAGAGACGGCGATCGGCAGCATGAACGAGGCAGCCCGCCGGGCCAGCACATCGGTGCCCTCGGACGCCAGCACGTGCAATCCCGTGGCCGACTGGCGGACCGCCCAACCCAGCGCACCACCGAGGCTGCTCGCAGGCCGGTCGACGAGCAGCACCCACGCCGTGCCGTCGTCGGACATGATCGCAGCACCGGTGCCGATGCCGGCAGGCTCCCCGACCGGAGTGGCCCCCGTGGCCGTGACGAGCGCGCGCAACGACGAGCCCACCAGTGCGGCGCGACGTGCGGGATCGATCGAGGACGACATCGGGGGCAGGTTACCGGCGGGCCCCGCACGACCTGCCGGGTGCCGGCTCAGCCGACGAAGTAGCCCATCACGTCGGCCACCACGTCGGTGTCACCGTCGTTGTTGAAGATCGTCGCGGCGCCGTCGGCACCGAGGCGTGCGATCACCATGTTCGGCACCACCTGGCCCGAGCTCGCGTTCAGGTTGGATGCCAGCGGCCGCGGTGCGTCCGACGCGAACACCGTGAGGTAGGTGAGGGCCGTCGGTGCCACGGCGGTCACGTTCAGCAGCACGGCGCTGACGCCACGCGCCGGCACCCCGCCGCGTCCTGCGAGCGGCACTCCGATCGATCCGCGACCGAGGCGGGCCCGCAATGCACCGTTGCCCTCGCGCGTGTCGAGCACCCGTGATGGCGAGATCGTGACGAACCGCGAACCGGTCCCCGGGGTGAAGGCGCTCAGCACGTCCACGACCACATGCGCACTGCCGGAGTTGTTGAACACGCTCACCTTGCCGTTCGCCCCCACCTGGGCCAGCACCATGTTCGCCACCGTTTGGCCCGGCATCATGTTCACGCTCGAGGCGAGGGGCCGAGGCTGGCCGGTCGGCCAGATGCTCAGGTACGACCCAGCCGAGGGCTCGACAGCGGTGACGTTGAGGGCGACCGCGGTCACCCCGGCCGGCACCCCGCCGGCCCCGATCACCTGGATGTCGGCGGTCTGGCCCGGGCCGAGGGCACCGAGCACGCCGCCCGTGCCGTCACGGGTGTCGAGCAGACGGGCCAACGGCAGCGGTTGCATGCCGACGGTGCTGCCGGTGGTGAACCAACCCACGACGTCACCGACGAGGTGAACAGTGCCGTTGTTGTTGTAGAGGTCGATGGAACCACCCACGCCGACACGAGCGATCACCAAGTTCGGTGTGGCGGCACCGGGTACCGGGTTCAGATTGGAGGAGAGCGGGCGCGCCTCGCCGGAGGGGAAGACCGTGACGAACGAGGCCTCGGTCGCGTCGACCGCGGTGACGTTGATTGCGACGGCGATCGCATCGGTGGGGACACCGAACCTGCCGGTCAGCGGAAACCGCCAGACCTCGGAGGGGCCGAGGGCGCCGCGGCGACCCCCGGTGCCGTCACGGGTGTCGAAGGCGCGCGTCGGTGACGTCGGCACGAACCCACTCCCCATTGCCGGCGGCAGCACCACAACAGGTGAGGTCGGGGGCTTCGGGCCGGTGCTGAAGAGGCCGAGGTTCTCCCCGGTGCCACCCAGGATGGTGCTGGCGCCACCGCCCATCCAGCCGTCGATGACCGTGCCGATGACCGACCGGAAGTCGACCGTGTGCTGCAGGCGCGTCCAGCGATCGCGCACGGCCAGCGACGGTGCCTGCCCGTAGAGCCCACCCCGCACCTGGGAACCGAGGACGAACATCGGGCCCGCCGTCCCGTGGTCGGTGCCGTTCGAGGCGTTCGAGTACGAGGTGCGACCGAACTCGGACATCGTCATGATCGTCACTCGGTCGCGGAAGGTCGGCGACAGGGTCGAGTAGAAGGCGGCGAGCGCGGCGTCGATCTGGCCGAGCAGGTCGGGGTGGCTGTTGGGCTGACCATCGTGGGTGTCGAACCCGTCGAGGCTCACGTCCACCACCCGCAGACCGATGTCCGCGTTGATGAGGCGAGCCGCGACGGTCATCTTCTTCACCAGTTCGGCGGACGGCAGCGACTGCACGAACACCGGTGCCACCTGCTGCGCCATCGCGACCTGCGTCTTCATGGTGGTCGCGAACATGTCGTGCCACTGGCCCCGGCCGGCGGGCGACGCCATGTTGTTGAGGCCGGCGTACATCCGAAGGTCCGGGGCCGACGACGTCGACCCGAACATGTCGCCGTAGGGCGAGATCGCCACGGCACGGCGCTGGTTGCCCTGCAGGTGCAGTGCCACCGAGCTGTCGATCGTGGCGACGGCGAGCTCGGCCGCGGCCGGCGAGAGCCCGTCGAGCCATCGACCGATCCAGCCACTGGTGGCAGCGCCGGTGCCGTAGCGGGCGCTCATCCAGGTGGCCATCGAGGTGAAGTGCGAGAGGTCGGGGTTCGGGTAACCGACGCCCTGCACCACGGCCACCTGCCCCTGGTCGTACAGGCTCTTGAGGTAGGGCAGGCGTGGGTGGAACCCGATCTGGCCGTCGATCGGCAGCACCTGCGCCGCTGGCACCGCGATGTTGCCCCGCTGCGAGTAGTAGAGCCCGTTCCCGTACGGGACCACCGTGTTCAGCCCGTCGTTGCCGCCGTAGAGCATGAGGGTGATGAGGATCCCGTCGGTCGGCCCGATCGGGGCGGCCGCGAAGGCGTCACGCAGATCACCGGGCACGAGCATCTCGCCGAGCGTGCCGAGCGCGGCCCCGCCGATGACGCCGGCGCCGATCGCCTGCAGGAAACCCCGGCGGGACCAGCCACCGGGACCGCGACGGTCACCGCGGTCGTCGAGGCCGGGGGTGGACAGCAGCCGGAGGGCGTCTGCGGTGGAGATGTCGGGGTCGAGCATGATGGTCTCCGTGGCCGTCAGGCCATGTGGAACTCGGGCGTGAGCATCGCCATGGTGAGGAGGTTCGTGGGCGACCAGTAGCTCTTCCAGGTCTGGGCCGATCGTTCGGCCTGCTGGGCGGCCACGAGTGCGTTGCGGGTGGTGGCGCTGAGCGTCAGCCCGAGCATCGCGGCCACGCGGTCGACCGCTGCGTCGACGCTCACATCGTTCAGGTCGTTGTAGCCACCGAACTCGCGCATCTTCCAGACGGCGCGGCGGGCCATCTGCGCCCGGCCGCTGATGGCGCTGGTGTTGAGCCATGCGGCATTGGGCTTCCAGCCGGCCACGTTCGGCGGGTTGAAGACCGACTGCCCCAAGCGCTCACCCATCCACGACATCGCGAGATCGCTGATGCTCACCCGGGTGTGGAACGACAGGGCCACCGCGTACTCGATCGGCGTGCGCACGAGGCCCTGCTTGGCGGTCGCGCTGTAGAACTCGGGGCGGTTGAACATCGCCCGCAGCAGCGGCGCGATCTCGAGGTCGTTGGCCATGAAGACGTCGGCCAACTGGTTGATCAGCGTCGACGACCCGCCCGGATGGGCGAAGAAGTCCCACAGCTTCCTGGTGATGTAGCGGGCAGCGATCAGCTTCTTCGCTGCGTTGTCACGCAGGATCTCGTTGATGATGTCCGGACCGTCCCAGTTCTTCGTCGTGCCGAAGAACGTCTTGTTGCCGTTGTCGTGCCTGGTCGGACGGAACACGTACGCAAAGGTGGGCCACGGCGCGTTGTGCCCGGTCCAGGCCCGAGCGGCGGCGAGCACGTCGTCCTCGGTGTAGTTGCCCACCCCGAGGGTGAACAGCTCGAGCAGTTCGCGAGCGAAGTTCTGATTCGGCGCCGCGGCCACATTCTCGGCGTTGTTGAGGTACACGAGCATCGCCGGCTCGAGCGCCATGCGCTGGGTGAGCGTGCGGAAGTTCCCCATCGAGAGCTCGCGGTACAGCTGGTTCTGGCGCATCATGTAGTCGGAACGGCCGATGCCATCCCACCACGAGCTCGTGAAGTGGCCGTGCCAGAACAGCGTCAGCTTCTCCTGGAGCGGCCGGGGCTTGGCCACCATCTCGCCCAACCACCAGTCGGCCGCCGCCACGTACTGCTCCCAGCCGCGGTTGGGGTCGGCCACCGTCAGGCCAGCGGGGACGGTGGTGGCGCCGTTGCGGGCGATGTCGAGGATGTCGTCAACGGCCTGGGCGATCGTGCCTGCCGACAGCGCAGCCACACGGTCGGGACGCGCCACGAACTCGGTGCGTCGCAACAGGTGCGCGATGTCGGCGGGATCGGCCACGGTCCTCCTCGTCTGACGTGTCCGTCCCAACGATCGACACCCCCGAACCCGTGCTTGAGTTCAGGAACCGGCAAAACGACGACGACCCGCCACGGTGGGTGGCGGGTCGTCGATCGAGACCGGGTGTGGCCGGCTGTCGCCGGACGCTGTTACTTGTTCTTGCGCTCGCCGTAGCGCTTGTTGAAGCGCTCGACGCGGCCACCGGTGTCGACGAGCTTCTGCTTGCCGGTGAAGAACGGGTGGCACTCGTTGCAGAGCTCGACGTTGAGGTCGCCGGGCTTGGTGGAGCTCGTGGTGAACGTGTTGCCACAGGAGCACTTCACGTTCATATCGGCGTACTTCGGGTGGATCTCGGTCTTCATGGGGCGCTCCAGCGGAGAAATCGGACGCCGAAGTGTATCCGCGACGTGTGGAAAGAGGGCAGGCCGGTGAACCGGCAGGTCACATCGAGGGCTGCTTGGCGATCTCGTTGAGGAACTCGTCGTTCGTGCGGAACGTCTTGAGCCGGTCGACCAGGAGTTCGAGGCCCGGGGCGGAGTTGCCATCGGCAGCGAGGCCCGAGAGCACGCGGCGCAGCTTCCACACCATCTGGAGCTGCTTGCGGTCGAACAGCAGCTCCTCATGGCGGGTACTCGAGGCGTCGACGTCGATGGCCGGGTAGATACGGCGCTCGGCCAGCTTGCGGTCGAGGCGGAGCTCCATGTTGCCGGTGCCCTTGAACTCCTCGAAGATCGCATCGTCCATGCGGCTGTTGGTCTCGACGAGCGCCGTGGCGAGGATGGTCAGCGAGCCACCCTCCTCGATGTTGCGGGCCGCGCCGAAGAACCGCTTCGGCGGGTACAGGGCGCCGGCGTCGATGCCACCGGAGAGGATGCGGCCGCTGGCGGGTGCCGCCAGGTTGTAGGCACGGCTGAGGCGGGTGATGCCGTCGAGGATGATGACGACGTCCTCACCCATCTCGACGAGGCGCTTGGCCTTCTCGATCGCCAACTCGGCCACGTGCGTGTGCTCGTCGCTCGGCCGGTCGAAGGTGCTGGCGATGACCTCGCCCCTCACGGTGCGGCGCATGTCGGTGACCTCTTCGGGCCGCTCGTCGATGAGCAGCACGATGAGCTTCACCTCGGGGTGGTTCTTCTCGATCGACGTGGCGATCGTCTTCATGATCGTGGTCTTGCCCGCCTTGGGGGGCGACACGATGATGCCGCGCTGGCCCTTGCCCACCGGTGAGATGAGGTCGATGATGCGCGCCGTCATGTTGTTCGGGTCGCTCTCGTTCTCGAGGCGGAGCTTCTCGTCCGGGAACAGCGCCGTGAGGTCCTCGAACCGCTTGCGGTTGCGAGCCTGCTCGGGGTCGCCGCCGTTGACCGTGTGGATCTCGAGCAGGGCGGGGTTCTTCTCGTTGCGGCCGGCCGGGCGCGAGAGGCCCGTCACGTGGTCGCCCTTGCGGAGGCCGTACTGCCGGGTGAGCTTCACCGGGATGTACGCGTCCTCCTTGCTGGCGAGGTAGCCGTGCACGCGGAGGAAGCCATAGCCCTCGTCGCGCAGGTCGAGGTAGCCGCTCACCTGCACGGGCTCGGTGCTGATGGGAGCATCGCTCTGTTCGCCGCCACCACCGCGCTGCTCGTTGCTGTACCGGTCGTTGCGGTCGTTGCGGCCGCCGCGGTCATTGCGGTCGAACCGCTGCGAACGCTGCTGCTGCTGCGGTTGCGGTTGCGGCTCGCTCTCGTCGCCAGCGACACCATCGCCACCACGGCCCTTGCGGCGGCGGCGCCGACGACGGCTGTTGCGACTCTCACCCTCGAAGCCGTCGCCCTGCGGTTCGTCGTCGCCATCATCGCCGTCGTCCTGCGCGGACGACGCGCCGGCGGCCTCGCCGGCGGCCGGGACGATGTCGGGGGCCTCGCCGGACTGCAGGAGCTCGATCTCCCAGTCGGCGAGTGGCTCGCCGTCGGGTCCGAGCAGAACGGTCGGAGCGGCCGGCTCGGCGGCAACTGCGGCGGGGGCTGCCGGTGCAGCAGGCGCCTCGGCAGGACTGCTCGGGCCGGCGGGAGCGCCACCGGTGGACTCGAGGATCTTCGTGATGAGCGTCGCCTTCGCGGCGCGCGCCGTGGTCTTGATGCCCAGTGCCTGGGCGATGGCGAGGAGCTGGTCCTTGTCCTTGGATTCCAGCATCGACTGTTCGAGAGCTTCCGCGGCCACCGGCCACCTGCCTTCTGACGGGGGCGTGGGACTCGGCGTGCGTCTGGGAATTCGACACCGCCGGCGGCCCCACCGCCTGAGATCGACCTCGCATCCTCGTCGGGCACAGCAATGGCCAGAGACGGAGCGGGGGCGGTTCGGGAACCCGAACGTTTGGCACTGTACCCACAACGCGACCCCGACACAACGCATGCCCGTAACGCCTGCCCGGCCGGGGGGCGCTCAGCGGGCGAAGGTGGTCGACACGTAGTGCTGCACCGCAGCGAGGTCGAGCGGCAGATCGACGACGTGCTCGGGCAGGTCGAAGAGGTTGGCCAGATGCGGCGGCAGCGCCGGGTCGATACCGGTGGCGCGGTGCACGGCGGCCGGGAACTTGGCCGGATGCGCCGTGGCGAGCGTGACGACCGGGTGGTCGCCGCGCAACGCTTGCGCCGCAGCGGTGCCAGTGGCGGTGTGCGGGTCGAGGAGCATGCCGGCGTCGCGGTACACGCGTCCGATCTCGGCGAGGGTCTGGTCGTCGTCGAAGCAGGCGGCACGGAACGAGCCGTCGATGAACTCGGCGCGCTGGTCGGGCTCGACGTCGAGACGGCCGGTGCTGCGGAAGCGGCCGAGTTGCTCGGCGGTGAGGCCACCGTCACGCCCGTTCATCTCGAACAGCAGCCGCTCGAAGTTCGACGACACCTGGATGTCCATGCTCGGACTGAGCGTCGGCACCACGTCGCGGGTGGTCATGTCGGCGTCGTTGATGAAGCGCGTGAGGATGTCGTTGCTGTTCGATGCGACCACGAAGCCGGCGATGTCGGCACCCATGCGACGGGCGATCCACCCCGACAGAACATTGCCGAAGTTCCCGGTGGGCACGCTGAAGGTGACCGGCCCGCGGAGCGCTTCGGAGGCCGTGACGTAGTAGACGACCTGTGCCATCACTCGTGCCCAGTTGATGGAGTTGACGGCCGACAGCCGCACCCGCTCGCGGAACTCGACGTCGGCGAACATCGCCTTCACCATGTCCTGACAGTCGTCGAACGTGCCGTCGATGGCGACCACGCGCACGTTCGGCGAGTCGACCGTCGTCATCTGCTTGCGCTGCACATCACTGGTGCGGCCGCGCGGGTAGAGGATGACGATGTCGACGTTGGCGCAACCCTTCACGCCGTCGATCGCCGCCGAACCGGTGTCGCCACTGGTGGCACCGACGATGGTGACCCGCTGTTCGCGCTGCGCGAGAACGTGGTCGAACAGCCTGCCGACGAGCTGCAACGCGACGTCCTTGAACGCCAGCGTCGGGCCGTGGAACAGCTCCTGCACCCACTGCCGGTGGCCGATCTGGACGAGCGGCACGGTGGCCTCGTGCCGGAAGGTCGCATACGCCTCGGCGCACAGACGGTCGAGGGTGGCGCGATCGATGTCGGGCTCGACGAACGGGGCCATCACCTGCGCGGCCCGCTGGGCGTAGGTGGCAGGAGCCGGCGAGGCAGCCGGCAACGTCGGCCACTCGACCGGCACGTAGAGGCCCCCATCGTTGGCGAGCCCGGCGAGCAGCACGTCGGCGAAACCGAGCTCGGGGGCGGCACCGCGCGTCGACACGTACCGCATGCCGGGGCCCGTGCTCATTGGCCGATCACCCGGAGGAACCCGCCGAGCGTGCTGACCACATCGAGGTCGCGCAGCTCGCGCATGGTGGCCTGCACGTCGGACTCCTTGGCCTCGTGGGTGATGAACACGAGGCGAGCGTCGGACGCCATACCCTCCTGCTCGGCGGCGCGGATGCTGACGCCGTGACGCGCGAACACGCCGGTGACCGCGTGGAGCACGCCGGGCCTGTCGACCACGGACATGCTGACGAGGTACTGCGCCGACGTCTCGTCGATCGGCAGGGTGACGGCCTTGCCGAACGTGCCGAGCGCGCCGTGCGTGCCCTTGCTGAGGTTGACGGCTGCGTCGATGACGTCACCGAGGACGGCGCTGGCCGTCGGGAACCCGCCGGCGCCACGGCCGTAGAACATCAGCGAGCCCACGGCGCGACCCTCGACGAACACCGCGTTGTAGCTCTCGCGCACGCTGGCCAGCGGGTGGTTCACCGGCACCATGGTGGGGTGCACACGCACGGCGACCTCACCCGTGGGGTACTGCTCGGCGATGCCGAGCAGCTTCACGACGTAGCCGAGCCGCCTGGCCACGGCGATGTCGTGCGCGCTGATGCGGCTGATGCCCTCGTGGTAGACGTCGCCCGCCACGATCTTCACGCCGAACGCGATGCTGGCGATGATGGCGGCCTTGGCGCCGGCGTCGAAGCCCTCGACGTCGGCAGTGGGGTCCCGCTCGGCGAAGCCCAACGC
>Ga0247832_1003755_pt1 | contig 20188 bp, 14 predicted proteins | sample LaCruzMarch2015__10_FD_192407 | JGI IMG/M metagenome (GOLD analysis project Ga0247832, IMG submission 192407) | Freshwater microbial communities from meromictic Lake La Cruz, Castile-La Mancha, Spain - LaCruzMarch2015_4m | ecosystem: Environmental > Aquatic > Freshwater > Lake | place: Spain... | reverse complement strand
AGCTCGGGGGCGACGTCTTTGTGCCCGCCGCCATTGACCCCCTGCTTGCAGTTCCCGATCGCGTACGGCACGCCGGGCTCGCCGGGCTCGCAGCGCAGCGAGTTGTTCCGGCCCTTCCGGTTCGACGTCCCGATCGGGTGAATCGGCGGAAAGTAGATCACGTCGAACCCCATCGCCTTCGCGTCGTCCACCCGCCCGAGGGCGTCGCGGAATTTTGAGCCGGCATCCGGCTTGCCCTCCGCCGAGCGGGGGAAAAATTCGTACCAGGCGGCGAACGTCGCGCGGTCGCGGTCGACCCAGACCGGGTGGAATGGCTCGGCGGTCGTGGCGATCGACCGGTCGGCATAAACCGTCATCAGGCCGCAGAGCTCAGGGTCATGAGCGATCAGGTGGGCCTGCTCCGCATCGGCCGATGTGAGAAACCCTCCGAAGGATTTTAGGATTTTGGCGTCCTCCTTTCCGGCGCGCGCTGCGGCGGCGAGGACAAACCCGGCCCCCTCAAGGATCTCGCTGGAAAGCTCGCGCAGGCCGGCCTCAAACTTTTTATCGAACTCATGCTGCCACGAAAAATAGACATCCCCCCATGCCTCGATCGTGAACTCCCACGGTCCCGCCTCGGTGACGCAGAGCGTGCCGGTCCACCGGTCATTGATGAGCGCCCGCATCGGGGTCTCCCGCCAGGCCTCCCCGCCGCGCCGCCTCCATTTGAGGACCGCCGCCACCTCGTCGTGGCCTTCCTTGAAGATGTCCGCCTCGACCGTGATTTCTTCGCCGATCGCGCGCTTGATCGCGTAGCGTGCGTTGTCGAGGGACGGAGTGATGCGCCGGATGATGGCGGTTTCGGGCTGTTTGTTCATGGCAGTGAGTCAAGTATGCGGGCAAGGTCCTGCACTCCGTCAAGGCGGGAGATGACCTCCCGGAGCGATCGTTTGGCCGCCGGGATGTGGGCGAGGAAGTCGGCCCGGCTTTTCTGCAGGCCCAGAAACCCATAGGCCCCGAGGGCCTGCATGAGCCGCTGGAGCGCGCACCAGTCGAAGATCTCCCGGAAATCTCCGGAGACATCCGCCCCCGAGCGCCGGCCGAGGTGCTCGTAAAACCCGAGAAGCTCCTCGCGCTCTGAGGCCTCCAGAGAGACGTACGGGTCGTGGAGGAGCGAGGCGACGTCGTAGGCCGCGAGCCCCGGCCGCATCCCCTGGAAGTCGATCAGCCACGCGGTTCCGTCGAGGATCAAAATGTTTTGCGACTGGAAGTCGCGGTGCACGAGGACGCGGGGGAGGGAGGAGAGCCGGGAGGCGGCGGAGAGAAGCGCGGGGAGCGCGGCGAGGCGGGCGACCTCGGCCGCCGGCACCTGGAAGTGGTTGCCGAGGCAGTGCTCAAAAAAGTACCCCTGCTCCCAGAGGTAGAGCGGCTCGCTGAACTCCCGTTCCAGGGTCAGGCCGGTGCCGCCCAGGTTCCGGGTTGCGGCGCTGTGCATCTTAAACGCCTCGATGAGCGCGGATTCGTAGAGCGGGCGCCGCTCGGTCCACGGCCGGTCGCGAAACGCCCACAGGTCGTTCTCGCCGAGATCCTGCATCCAGATCAGCCCCTCCTCCGCATCGTGGAGGTAGATGTGCGGGACCTGCACGCCGGAGCTGGAGAGGAACCGGGCGATGTCGACGTAGTGGCGGTTTTCCTCCTTGTGCCCGGAGTACTTCACCAAAATCATCGAGCGATCGCCCGCCCGGATCCGGTAAAACTTTCTGTCCGAGCCGCCTTTTTCAACCGCGCTCACTTCGAAGTCCTCCGCCGAGTAGCCGGGGAACCGTTCCATCGTATGGTCGATCACTTGTCGAATCGCGAGCATCGTGGCAGTCAATACGTGCGGGCGCAGGAATTCAATCCTGCATGCGCACCAGGCATTCCTGCAAAAACCCGTAGAACCCGACCTGAAAAAGGGCCATGCCGCGCGGGTCGCCCGGGTCGGGCGCGACCTCGGCCGCCATATCCGCCTCACCAAACCCGCCCTCCTCGGCGATCGCGAGGCGGGCCTGGTTGAGTGCGCCCATCCAGGCGTCGGAGTGGTTTTTCGGGATCCGCAGGGCAGCCCCCATTTTTTTTGCGGCCACCCCCCGCAGGTCGGCCTGCACGGTCTCGCGGTCAGATTGAAACAGTGCCATGAGCTCGGGCTGGACCAGGGCCTTCCAGTCCTCCCGGATGCCGTCATCATTTGCCGGGTCCGGCAGGAACCGCTCCTCGACGCCCGGGTGTTTCGAAGCCGCCCGCACGGGGATCTCGCGGAGGAGCTCGAGCAGGAATGCCGGAATCTCCTCGATGAGCAAATCGCCCTCGGCCGTGGGTTGAAGCGTCATGGCTGGGTGCGCTCTAGGGTGGCGAGCAGGAGGTGGGAGTGGAGCTGCTGGACGTAGAGCTCGGCCTTCTCGCGGGCTCCGGTCCAGACGATCGAACGCCCCCGCCTGTGGACCTCCATCATGTGCTGCTCAGCCTTCTCCTTCGAAAACCCGAACACCCTCCGGAAAATCAGGCTCACGTAGCTCATGAGGTTAACCGGGTCGTTGTGGACGACCACGTTCCAGGGCGTGTCGAGGCCGGATTTTGTCTCCTGTTCCGGACTGTCGAGCGATGGCATCGGAGAATTAAAAGCTACTTCCGACAAAAGTAAACGAACGCCGGCGGAAAATTTGCCAGGACGACCGGCGACCGGCGGATCTGGCGGAAGTGCCCGCCGAGCTTATCGCGGAATGCGCACCCCGCCTTGAGCCGGTGCGGCCCGAAGTAGGCGAACGTGGCAAACGTGCCCTCCGGGTGCAGGGCCGCGGTGATCTGCCGGAGGAGCGACTCCTGCAGGGGCTCCCCGAACGCCGCCCACGGAAGCCCGGAGACAACCGAGTCCGGCGAGCCGTGCCCGTCGAGGTGGACGTCCAGCTCGGTGGCACATCCGGCGACCACCTGCGCTGCCGGGAACCGGTCGGCCACCCCGCGCGCGAGCTCCGCGCATTTCTCGATCGCCAGGAACCTCGCTCCGGGACGCAGGCTGCTCAGGATTTCTCCCGTGAACGCCCCGCTCCCGGGCCCGATCTCGAGCACAAAGTCTGCGGAACCGACATTGGCCGAGCGGATGATCTCTCGCGCCAGGGCAGGCGAGGAAGGCCAGACCGCCCCGACCGACCCCGGGGATCTTAAAAACTCACGGACAAATCCCCAGGACATCCCTTGTCCGGGCTAGGACTTGCCGGCGCGCTTGCGCGCGTTGGCATCCAGGATTTTTTTGCGCATGCGGAGCGACTTCGGCGTGACCTCGACGTATTCGTCGGGCGCGATGTACTCGAGCGAGCGCTCGAGGCTCATCACGAGCGGCGGCGCAAGCGAGATCCCCTTGCCGTCGCCCTGGCTGCGCATGTTCGTGAGCTTTTTTGCCTTGCACGGGTTTACCGGCATGTCGTCGGGCCGGGAGTTTTCCCCCACGATCATGCCCTCATAAATCTCTTCCTGGGGTCCGATGAACAGGCGTCCGCGCTCCTGGATGGTATCCAGCGCGTACGCCATGCTCGTGCCGCCTTCCATCGAGACGAGCACCCCGTTGTTGCGGCTCGGGATCTCGCCCTTGTGCGCGCCATATTCCTTGAACAGGTGGCTCGCGATCCCGTGTCCCTTGGTCACGTTGACCAGGTCGGTTTCGAACCCGATGAGCCCGCGCGTCGGGATCGTCGCCTGGACGAGCACGCTGTGCGACTTGTGCTCCATGTTCGTGATCTCCGCCTTCCGCGAGGCCAGCGACTGCAGGATGTCGCCCAGGTTCTCCGAGGGCACGTCCACATACAGGGTCTCCATTGGTTCGAGCAGCGTGCCGTCGTCCTCGCGCTTGAAGATGACCTCGGGGCGGGAAACCAGGATCTCAAACCCCTCGCGGCGCATCTGCTCGACCAGGATCGCGATCTGCATCTCGCCGCGCGCCTTCACATCAAAGTGCCCGGCCACCTCGGTGTCGCTCACGAGCACCGAGACGTTCGTTCGGGTTTCCTTGATCAGGCGGTCGCGGATCTGGCGGGCGGTGAGCAGCTTGCCCTCGCGGCCGGCCAGCGGCGAATCGTTCACGCAGATTTTCATCGCGATCGTCGGCGGGTCGATGTCGACAAAATGCAAGGCCTCGCGGTCCTCGGTATCGGTGAGCGTCTCGCCGATGAAGACCTCCTCGAACCCGGTGAGGCCGATGATGTCGCCCGAAAACGCCTCTTCGATCTGGACCTTCTCGAGCCCCTCATGGCCGAAGAGGGCGGTGACTTTGCCGCGCTCCTTGCGTCCGTTGGCATGGATGCAGACGATGCTCTGGCCGACCTTCACCGAGCCGCTGATGATCCGTCCGTACGCGATCCGGCCGAGGTAGTCGCTGTAGTCGAGGTTTGAGACGAGCATCTGGAAGAAGCCCGCATCCGAGGCCTTCGGGGCCGGGATGTGCCAGGCGATCGCCTCGTAGAGCGGGACCATCGTATCGCTCGGATCGACGAGCTCGCGCTTCGCGTACCCGTCGCGGGCGCTTGCGTAGATGTGCGGAAAATCGAGTTGCTCGTCGTTGGCATTGAGCTCCAGAAACAGCTCGAAGACCATGTCGAGAACCTTGTGCGGGCGGGCGTTCTCGCGGTCGATCTTGTTGATCACCACAATCGGCTTGAGACCGTTCTCCATCGCCTTGCGCAGCACAAATTTTGTCTGCGCCTGCGGGCCGTCGTACGCGTCGACGACGAGGAGGACGCCGTCGACCATCTTCATGATCCGCTCGACCTCTCCGCCGAAATCCGCGTGGCCGGGGGTGTCCACGATGTTCACATGGTAGCCGTTCCAGCGGAACGCCGCGTTTTTGGCCCGGATCGTGATGCCTTTCTCCTTTTCCAGATCCATCGAATCCATCATGCGGATTTCGGTTTTCTGGTTGGCGCGGAATGTTCCGGCCTGTTTGAGAAGCTGGTCCACAAGGGTGGTTTTCCCGTGGTCCACGTGGGCGATGATGGCGATGTTGCGAATTTTATCCATAAGTTCTCCGGCACGAAAGCCGGGGCCGGACTATGGGGACGACACCGCTGCGTGTCAACAGGAGGGTTTCGACGATTTTCGGCAAAAAATGGGCCGCAGGCATCTTCCCCGCGCGGGGGCGTCGAGCCAGGCGCAGGCGCGTCTTCCCCGGTTCTGCTTAAGGCGTGACGGTTTCGAGGTAGTGGAACGCCCCGTCGCTCACGCGCAGCACGATTGCCGACTTCGCCGGGTTCCGCTCCGCATCCATCGTGATTGTCCCGGTCACCCCCTCAAACCCGGCGGTCGCGGCGAGCGCGGCCTGAACCGCCGCCGCCTCGGTGCTGCCCGCCCGCCGGATGGCGTCGGCCAGCACGTTGACCGCGTCATAGCCGAGCGCTGCGAGGGCGAGGGGAGTCCCGCCGTTCGCCTCCTGGTAGGCTTTGACGAAAGCCGCTGTCTTTTCAGAGGGTTCCCCGGCTGAAAAATGGCTCGCAAAGTAGGTGTTGTTCAGGGCCTCCCCGCCGGAGGCAAGGAAGTCCGGCGACTCCCAGCCGTCCGTCCCGATGAACGGCTGGTCAAGCCCGATCTGGCGGGCCTGCTTGATGACCCCGGCCGCCTCGGCAAAATAGGCCGGGAGGAAAATCACCTCCGGCTGGGCGGCCTTGATTTTCTGCAGCGGAAAAGAAAAATCCTGCGCCCCCCCGGTGTAGGATTCTTTGGCCGCGATCCTCCCGCCGCACTCGACAAAATCTTTTTCGAAGCTGGCGGCGAGTCCGGCGCTGTACGGGTCTTCCGGGTCGAAGAGGATCGCGGCCGACGTGACCCCGATCGAGCTCGCAAATTTCGACATGACCCGGCACTGAAAGGGATCCGCGTAGCAGACGCGGAAGATATTCGGGCCGGCGGCGGTGAGGGCGGAGTGGGTCGAGCCGGGCGAGATCATGGGAATCCCGAGCTCGACCGCCACCGGGGCCGCCTTCAGAGAGCTCTCGGAGGCGACCTCGCCAAGAAGCGCAATCACCCCCTCCTGGGCGACGAGCTCGCGGACCAGGGCGGGAACTTTTTCGGGATCCGATTCGGTGTCGCGGATGGCAAAATCCACCGGCTTCCCGGCGATCCCGCCTGCCGCGTTCCATGCGGCCTGGGCCAGCTTCATGCCGGCCAGCGCCGAGTGGCCGAACGCCGCCTGCGCGCCGGTGAGCGGCAGGAACACCCCGACGGGAATGCCCTTTACCACGGGGGGAGCCGGGGGCACCGCCTCGGGCGGCTTCCCGCAGGAAGAAAGAAAGAGGGTTGCCCCAAGCGCAAAAGCGGATACCAGGAATCTCACAGCCCCCAATCTAGGCAGCCCCCTGCTGCTGGGCAACCCTTTAGGACGCCGGGTACTTCGGCTGGTACGCGATGCTGCGGATGTGGGCTTCGACATCGGCCGGGCGGGGGATTCCGGCGAGGCCCTTGTCGAAGATGTTTTCGGCGATGCGCGTGGCGGTGTGGATCGAGGCCTCGAGGATCTGGCTTTGCGGCGGGTAGATGAGGCCGGTGGCGAGCTCGGCATCCGTCACCTGCTCGGCCACGGCCTTGGCGGCCACGATGAACATCTCCTCGGTGACGCGCCTGGCCTCGGTGGCCAGGACGGCCATCCCCATGGCCGGGAAAATATAGACGTTGTTCCCCTGGCCGGGCACAAATTTTTTGCCGCCGACCTCGACCGGGTCGAACGGGCTTCCGCTGGCGAAGATCGCGCGTCCGTCCGACCACTGGTAGGCTTCGAGCGCGGTGCATTCGGAGCGCGAGGTCGGGTTCGAATACGGGAAGATGACCGGGCGTTCGTTGATCGCCGCCATCGCGCCGATGACCTCCTTGTTGAAGAGTTTTGGGACCGTGCTGACCCCGATGATCGTGGTGGGGCGGAGGGCCTGGATCGCCTCGACGAACGAGGTGACCGGCGCGTGTTTGTGTGCGAACGGCTTTTGAAAGTCGGCGAGGTCGGTCCGTGTGGACTCGATGAGCCCGTGGACATCGAAGAGCCAGTTGCGGGCCTGACCCTGCTCGACCGTGATCCCCTCGAGCGCCATCGCCTCGCTGATGAGCTGTGCGATCCCGGTCCCGGCGGATCCGCCGCCCAGGAAGAGGAACCGCTGGTCGGTCAGCTTCTGCCCGGACAGCCGGAGCGCGCCGAAGATCCCGGCGAGCGCGACGGCGGCCGTGCCCTGGATATCGTCATTGTACGTGCAGATTTTGTCGCGGTAGCGGGCGAGGATCGGGACCGCGTTGAAGTTGGCGAAGTCCTCCCACTGGAGGCAGCATTTCGGATAGAGATCCTGGACCGCCTGGACGAACTCCTCGATGAACGCGTCGTACTCGGGCCCGCGCACCCGCTCGTGTTTCAGGCCGAGGTAGAAGGGATCCTCAAGAAACGCCTGGTTATTTGTGCCGACATCGAGCGTGATCGGCATCGTGAGCTGCGGGGGAACTCCCGCGCAGGCGGTATAGAGCGCGAGCTTGCCAACCGGGATCCCCATCCCGTTCACCCCGAGGTCACCGAGGCCGAGGATCCGCTCGCCGTCGGTGACGACGATGAACCGGACGTCTGCCTCCGGCCAGTGGGACAGGATTTCTTTGACCCGCCCGCGCGCGGAGATCGGCAGGTACATCCCGCGTGAGCTGTGCATGTAGTGGTCAAACTTCTGGCACGCTTCGCCGACGGTCGGCGTGTAGACGATCGGCATGAACGCGGCCGGATCTGACATGAGCACCGCATAAAACAGCGTCTCGTTCCGGGTCTGCAGGTCGGACAGGAACAGGTAGCGCTGGAAATCCGTGGCCAGATCGGCGAGCTGCGCATGGGTGCGGCCGATCTGGACGTCCAGCGAGCTGTGCCCGGGGGGAAGAAACCCCTCGAGGCCGAGCGCGAGGCGCTGGGAGTCGGAAAAGGCGGTGCCTTGGTTTTTGCGGGGATCGCGGAGGATGGAGATGCCTGTGGTCATGGGATGGTTGGTTTTGGATGATATGTCATGCGGTCGCCACGTAGGGGCGTACCATTTTTGCGGGGTCGACGACGCGGTCAAATTCCTCGGCCGTGACGAACCCGAGGTCGAGCGCTGCGGCCCGCAGGCTCAGGTCGTTGTCCATCGCATGGTGTGCGATCTTCGAAGCCTTGTCGTACCCGATCACCGGGGCGAGCGCGGTGACGAGCATGAGCGAGCGCTCGACGTACTCGCCGATCTTCTTGAGGTTCGGCCGGGTCCCCTCGACGAGGAATCGCCGGAAATTTGTGCAGCCGTCGCTGAGGATCGCGATCGAGTGGGCGACGTTGAAGATGATGAGCGGCTTGTACACGTTCATCTCGAGGTAGCCGCCGGCCCCGCCGAACCCGACCGCCACGTCGTTCGCCATCACCTGGACCGCGATCATCGTCAGCGCCTCGGCCTGGGTCGGGTTCACCTTCCCGGGCATGATCGACGACCCCGGCTCGTTCTCGGGGATGATCAGCTCGGCAAATCCCGCCCGCGGGCCGCACGCCATCAGCCGGATGTCGTTGGCAATTTTGTAAAGCGAGACGGCGAGCGTGCGGAGCGTTCCCGAAAGCTGGACGAGCGCGTCGTGCGCGCCCTGGACGGCAAATTTGTTCGGGGCCGTGACGAACGGCAATTGTGTGAGGCCTGCGATCTCTTTGGCGGCGGCCCCGGCAAAGTCCGGTGCGGCATTGATCCCGGTGCCGACGGCCGTCCCACCGAGCGCAAGCTGATAGACCCCCTGGAGGGCCTCCTGGAGGCGGGTGATGTTGTCGCTCAGCATGACCGAGTAGCCCGACCATTCCTGCCCGAGCGTGATCGGGGTCGCGTCCTGCATGTGGGTGCGGCCGATCTTGACGATGTCTTTCCATTCGTCGGACTTTGCCTGGATCGCATCGCGCAGGCCGGTCAGAGCCGGCAGCAGCGCGCCCGTGACCCCCAGCGCGGCGGCAATATATGTGGCCGAGGGAAACGAGTCGTTGGAAGACTGCGACATGTTCACATGGTCGTTCGGATGCACCGGGGCCTTGCTGCCGAGGGCCGTGCCCGCGATCTGGCAGCAGCGGTTCGAGATCACCTCGTTGACGTTCATGTTGAACTGCGTGCCGCTGCCGGTCATCCACACATGGAGCGGAAACATGTCGTGATGTTGCCCGGCCAGGATCTCGTCGCAGACTTTCACGATGAGCGCGTGCGCATCCGGGCTCAGGCGTCCGCCGGCCAGGTTTGCGTTCGCGGCGCCTTTTTTCAGGACCGCGTAGGCTGTGATCATTTCGCGCGGGATGAGATCTTTTCCGATGCTGAAATGTTCCAGCGACCGCTGGGTTTGTGCCCCCCAGAGTTTGTCCGCTGGGACCTCGACGATGCCGAGGCTGTCCGATTCTTTTCGTGTGGTATCCATGGGTACGGGTCAGGTGTACTGCTCAAGTGGCATCGGCATCCTGCCGGTGCGTGGGCATGGGCAAGATGCCCATGCTCCTATTTTCTGCAAAGTGATCCGCGTTGGGGTTGCCTGGATTCAACAAAATATTTGATGGAGGTGGAATCACTGGCCTTGGAGACTCAGAACCCGTACGGCGCGAGGCGCCCGATGGCAAGGGAAATGCATCTTATCCGGCGGCAGACCGCCGCCGGGGGAAGCAGGCGAGGGGAGCGACAACCCCGACCGTGATCGCCAGGACCATGAGCAGGGAGGTCACGCTGAGGCTGAGGGTCTCGGTCACAAGGCCCGGCGAAGCTGCTCCGCCAGCCTTCACGATCTCGAGGTAGCCAACAACCGCCCGGAATGCGAAAGACCCCGGGATCATGGCGACGACGCCGGGGAACGCAAACGCCGAAACCGGGGCGTCAAACGCGCGGGCAAACCCGTGCGCCAGCACCCCGGCCGCGAGCGCCCCGATGAGCGACCCCGCCACGATGTCCATCCCCTGGATCAGGAAGAACGTCCGGGTCGTATGGCTGGCGATCCCGCAGAGGATGCCGACCCAGGCGAGGCGCGCGGGGACTTGAAAGAGGAACAGGTAGCCGAGCGCTGCCATCCCGGAAAACAGGGCGTCGCTCGCGAGCGACGGCAGGTGCGAGGCTTCTGCGACGGGAAGCGAGACGCCGGTGACAACGGTTGCTGCGGCAAGCCCCATGGCGATTGCCAGGACAAGGAATCCGGAAAACCCAAGGCGCGCGATCCCGAGGGTCATGTGGTTGTTAATGACATCCTGGACCCCATTGACCAGCGGAACCCCGGGGACGATGATCATCCCGGGCGCCAGGAAGCAGAGCGCAGGCAGCGCGCTCCATCCGAGTAGGACCGCGGCGCCCCCGACCACCCCGCTGATCAAGGCCCCCGCAAATGCGCCGAAGAAGACGTTGCCCCCCCGGAGCGCTATCTCCTGGCGCAGCCACGTGCCAACAACCCCGGCAAAAGATGTTACAAAAAATGTCGGCCAGTCGCCGCCAAAGAGCCGGCTGAGGCTGGCCGCGGTGATCCCGAGCCCGGCAACGACGATCCAGCGGCTGTACATCGGCCGCGCGCGATCGATCGCATCAATCCGGGCCTGCACGATCTCCAGCGAGATTGCGGTGGCCTCGAGCTCGCGAAGCAATCCCTCCACATCGGCGACCGCCGCCATGTTGACGTTGATTGCCGGCACGTGGTTGCCGGTCTTCGTCCGGAATTCCCCAGCGCGCGAAATCGTCACCAGCAGGGTCTCGTACGTCACCACCGCATGCGCGGTGCACCCGAAGGCCGCCGCCGCCCGCCCGATGGCATCCTGCACCATCCCGGCATCGGCATTGTTCTGCAAAAGCGTTCGCCCGAACGCCAACACCAGATGCGCCACCTCGTCCAAACGTGCCGGTCCAGATCCCATTGGCCAGCAGCCTAGGGGAGGCGGCAGGTATTCACAACGGCGAATTCGCCGCACCTGGCCAACTCGCGTGATCGCACGGATCTGCCCGCGCTGTGCGGCGACCCTAAGGGGCAAGGGCATTCCTGCCCTTGGTCGCACGGATCTGCCCGCGCTGCGCGGGCCAAAAGTCGCGGCTGCGCCGCGGAGCGTTTTTTGCCCAGGGCCAAGAATGACCCTGCTCCTTATGGCTCCCGCCCGGTAGCTCGTTTGTAACAAAAAGGGAAAGGCCGGTGTACTAAAAGTAGAACGCGAGCCCCTGGTCCCGGAAGGCCGCCTTCTGGTCGCCGAGGTACTTGTCTCCCAGACGGTCGAACCCGCCGGATGCGCGAAACGATTTGAGGAATTCATTGATCTGGAACTTGAGGTCGTCGTCGCCCGGCCGGAGGCCAACCGCCCACTGTTCCTGCTGGATCGGGGAGAGCAGGGCGCGGGTTGTATCCGGCTGCTGCTGAGCATTTTTCCAGACGCTCATCTGATCGTACAGGAACGCGTCGGCTTTCCCCTGAACGACCTCGAGGACCGCGGAGGATTCTTTTTCCAGCGCCAGGATTTTGGCGGCCTTAATATTGGCGGGCGCCCAAACCTCGCCGGTCGTGCCCTGCCGGACGGCGAGCGAGCGTCCGGGCTGGTCGAGGTCGGCCAGCGATTGGATCGGCGAGTTCTTCGCGACCAGAAGAGCGAGCCCGATCGTGAGGTAGGGGTCGGAAAACGCAATCGACGTCCGCCGCTCCGGGGTGTCGGTCATCGACGAGATCACACAATCCACCTTGCCGGTCTTCAGCGACGGGATGAGCCCGGTAAACGGGATGTTTGAGATGCGGACCGGCCGGCCGAGATATGCGCCGAGCGCCTCCGCCAGGTCCACGCTCACCCCGGTCGGCTTCCCTGCCGCATCGATCGTCTCAAAAGGAGGATACGAAAGCTCCATCCCCACAACCAGATCCTGGCTCTGAGGCGCACGCCCGCACCCGGACATCATCACCGCCGCCACGCCAAGGAGTACCCGCCTGATAGAAAAAATCTGCCTCATTCCCGGGAATGTATGCCCGAGCTCTTGGAAATTGACATGGCAAAAATGCGGGGCGGCTGCCCTCGGGCGCGCCTTCGTAAGCTGCAAAAACGGGCTCCGCCTTGAGGAATCTTGTTTGGAGTTCCGCCTTGAGGCGGCTGGCGAGTGAGGCGGGAGTCCAAAAGGCACCGCCTCAAGGCGGAACTCCGAACCCGGAAGCCCTCCGCCTGCCAGACGTGCGGTCCGCAACCTGACCGGGATCGAGGACTTCACACCCCTTGCTGTCGAACACTACGCCGATATTTTTTTCGAGCGATCCCAATCCGGCTCCCTGATCCCGCAAAACGCCATCGCCGTCGCTGCCACGGCGCGGATGCTGAGGTTTGGCGTCCTGGTCGGCCCTGCCGACGAAGCCCGTTTTCGCCGCGTGCCTGACCTCGCTGTGCGCGTTCTTTCCTAGTGTAGGCCGTTACTTAGGTCCTGTTGATCCGCAGATTTCGCAGATTACACAGATGAAAAGCTGTCTTGGCCAGAACCCTTCGACACTCATATGGCGATCTCTTCTCTCCCAGAAAATCTGCGTTTATCTGCGCAATCTGCGGATACGACTTTACTTAAACCTCTCTAGCCAGCGCGGCGCGGACCGCTCCGATCATTCCGTGAGGGGATTCTTCGGTCGCCTTCAGCTTTCGGGCGCGGAGCCAGTAAAAGATGACCGGGGTGACGACGAGGACGTGGAGAAGGCTGCTGAGCATGCCGCCGATGACCGGGGCAGCGATCGGCTTCATGACTTCGGCGCCGGACTGCGTGCTCCACATGATGGGGAGGAGGCTGGCGACAACGGTGGCCACGGTCATGACCTTCGGACGGAGGCGGAGCATCGCCCCGTCGATCACGGCGGATTTTAGCTCGGCGAGATTCAGGGCGCTGCCTTTCGTCTGCCGGGCATTTTCGAGGGATTCCTCGAGATAGACGACCATGACGACGCCGGTCTGGATGGCGGTCCCGAAGAGCGCGATGTATCCGATCCAGACGGCGACGCTGAACGGGTAGCCGAGGGCGGCCTGGAGGAAGACCCCGCCGGTGAGCGCGAATGGCACGGCGAGCAGCACGTGGGCGGCCTCGGCCGCCGAGTGGAACACGATGAAAAGCAGGATGAAGATGATGAGGAGGACGACCGGCATGATCATCGAGAGCGTCTGCTGGGCGCGGAGCTGGTTTTGATACTGGCCGCTCCAGCGCAGGGTGACGCCGGCCGGCAGCGCGATCTCATTCTCCACGCGCTCGCGGACCTCCCGGACAAAGCCTCCCAGGTCGCGATCCTTCACATTGGATTGCACGAAAACCCTTAGGAGCCCGTCCTCGCTGGCGATCTCCCCCGGCCCGCTGGTGCGGACGACTTTCGCGACCTGCCCGAGCGGGACGCTGGAGCCGGATAACGTCGGGATCAGGATGTCGCCGATCCGGTCGATGTCATCCCGCGCCCCGCGCTCGAGGCGAACCTGGATCGGGATGCGCTGGCGCCCGTCGATCGTGATGCCGGTCGTGACCCCGCCGAGCCCGGCCTCGACAACATCCATGAGCTCCTGAAGGCTGAGTCCAAAGCGCGCCAGCGCCTGCCGGTCGGGGTGGATCTCGACATACGGCTTGCCCTGCGTTCGCGAGGCGGCGACCCCGACCGCGCCAGGAATTTTACGGACGAGGTCCTCGATTTGAAAGGCGATCCGCTGGAGCTCGTCCAGGTCGTCGCCCAGGATCTTGATCCCGAGCTGCGCGCGGATCCCGGTGCTTAGCATGAGGAGGCGGTTTTCGATCGGCTGAAGAAACCCGGGCACGTAGCCGGGGATGGCGGTCAGCTTTTCAGAAAGCTCGGCGATCAGCTTGTCCTTCGTCATTCCCGGCCGCCACTCGGACGGCGGCTTGAGCATGATCGTGGTTTCGATCATCTCGATCGGGGCCGGGTCGGTGGCGCTGTCCGCGCGGCCGAGTTTTCCGGCGGCCGACTCGACCTCCGGGACGCTCATCATGATCGCGTCCTGCCAACTCATGATGTCTTTCACGCTGGAGAGCGAGGTGCCCGGGACGAGGACCGGCATGAAGAGGAGGCTGCCCTCGTTAAGCGGCGGCATGAACTCGCTGCCGAGGCCGTTTGGCAGCCAGGCCGCAAGGGCCGGTAGCGTGGAGGCGACGCGCGTGGTGATCGCGCGCGGAAGCCCGAATGCCAGGATCGAGGCCATGGCGAGGAGGAGGCCGGCCAACGCGAGAACCGAGCGCCCGTTGCCAAGCGCCCAGAGCAGGGCCGGCCGGTAACAGCGGCCGAGGAAGCTCATCACCCGGTTGTCGCTCTCCGGGTGAAAGGGCCCGCGCACGAGCCATGTGCAGAGGACCGGAACGAGCGTCACCGCAAGCAGAGTGGCTCCGATCATCGCAAAAGTTTTTGTGAAGGCGAGCGGATGGAAGAGCTTTCCCTCCTGCCCCCCGAGCGCAAACACGGGCAGGAACGCGAGGATGATGATCGCCATGGCGAGAAAGATCGGGCGGCCGACCTGTTTCGCTGCCGCGCGGGTGGTCTCGAGCGTCTCGCGCGGGGTGAGCCGCCTGCCGGCTGACTTCTCGGCCAGCTCGCAGTGGCGGATCACGTTTTCGGTCATCACGATCCCGGCATCGACGAGCACGCCGATCGCAATCGCGATGCCCGAGAGCGACATGATATTCGACGTCACCCCGGTCTCGCGCATCAGGATAAACGAGATCAGGATCGAGACCGGCAGCGGGATCGTGACGATCAGGATGCTGCGGAAGTGCCACAGAAAGATGATGTGGGCGAGCGTCACCAGGATGATCTCCTCGATCAGCGCGTGGCGGAGGGTTCCGATCGTCCGCTCGATCAGGCTGCTCCGGTCATAAAATGGCCGGATCGTCACCCCGGCCGGAAGGCTGGGCGAGATCGCGGCCACCTTTTCTTTCACGCGCTGGATGACATCCATCGCATTCGCGCCGGTCCGCATCACGACGATCCCGCCGACCGCCTCGCGGCCGTTGACGTCGAGCGCGCCGCGGCGAAAGTCGCCGCCAATGGAGATTTCCGCGATGTCCTCGAGGTAGACCGGGGTTCCTCCCGGCGCCCGAAGCGCAATCCGCTTGAGATCGTCGAGCGAGCGCACCAGCCCGACCCCGCGCAGGACAAATTCCATCCCATTTTCCTCGATGACTTTTCCGCCGACATTCAGGTTCCCTGCGGAGAGCGCGTCCAGAACCTCGCGCAGCGGGATGCTGAAGTTTCGCATCTTCTCCGGCGAGACCGCGACCTGGTACTGCCGGACAAACCCTCCGAGGCCGGCGACCTCCGCGACCCCCTCGACCGAGGCGAGCTGGTAGCGGACAAAAAAGTCCTGGAGCGCGCGCAGCGAGCCGGCGTCCTGCTTGGCCGACGGATCCACCTCGAAGTAGTACTGGTAAACCCAGCCCAGCCCGGTGGCATCGGGGCCGAGCTGGGGGGAGATGCCGCTTGGCATGAGGCCCTGCAGGAAGCTGAGCCGTTCGAGCACGCGCGTGCGGGCGAAGTAGTTGTCAACCGAGTCATCGAAGATCACGGTGAGCAGGGAAAACCCGAACATCGAAAGCGCCCGGACCTCGTGCACGCCGGCGAGCCCCTGGAGGTTTGTCGTGAGCGGGTAGGTGACCTGATCCTCGACTTCCTGCGGGCTGCGCCCCTCCCACTCTGCATAGACGAGGACCTGGTTTTCGCTGAGGTCCGGGATCGCATCGACCGGGGTTTGCCGGACGGAGTGGATCCCCCAGGCGATCAGGAGAAGCGTGGCACACGCGACGAGAAACCGGTTCCTCAGCGACCAGTCGATGATCCAGCCGATCGCTCCCGCACCCCGGGGAGTTGCGTCGTCCCCGGCGCTCATGGCTTCACCTCGCTTCCGCAGTCCGGCATCTCCGCTCCCAAATACGGATTCGCGGTTTTGTCGGACGACTGGATCCATCGGGCGGACTTCGGCGCGCCGGGAAACGAACTCCCGGTCATCGGGCATTCGAAGATGCGGACAGGAACTTCGTAGTCCTGGCGCATCAGCTCCAGCGTGAGGTCAGCCGCGAGCGTGCTCCAAGCGAAGAACGCGGCGCGGACCTGCGCGAGATCGGAAGATTTGGGGAGCGGAGGAAGGCTGGCCGCGCGAAGGAGAGCGTCCGAAAATGGGGCCCCCGGAGCGTCATTCGGCAGGGTGAGGCTCATCCCCGCCGCCTCGGCTGCGCGGTCCGCGGCAAGGGCGGCGGACATCGCCGAGATCGACTGGAGGAATTGGGGCCAGCCTTCAGGCAAAGGCTTTTTATTTCCCGGCACGAGCGCGGCCCCGAGGCGGAGCTGCGACTCGGCATCGAGGAGGAGGTTGCCGCTGGCCACCACCGTCTCCCCCTCCTGAAGGCCGGAGAGGATTTCGATGCGATCCTCACCCGACCGGCCGGACTGCACGGCCCGCATCTCGTACGTGCCGGGACCGGTTTCCAAGTAAACCACCTCGCGGCGTCCGTCGCGGATCAGCGCGGCCCTCGGAATCGTCAGCACGGCAGGCGTCGCCGTCTGGACCATCGCCTCCGCATACGCACGGTGGGGCAGGACCCGCTCGTACGTTCCCGGCATTTCGGATAGCGGGTTGTCGACTTCGATACGGATTTTTGTGCTTCGCGTCTGCGGGTCAAAATTCGGGTCCAAGAACGTGACCGTTCCTTCAAACGTGCGCCCTGGTGCGGCGGGCGTTGTCACCACCGCCTTTTCGCCGATCCTGATCAACGGCAGGTCGCGTTCGTAGACCTCGGCTTTGAACCAGAGGCGCGCAAGGTTCCCGAGCTCGAAGAGGCGCTCCCCATTTTTGACGTACTGGCCCTGGTAGGCATTTCGGACGAGGATCGTGCCGTCGGCAGGGGCAAGGATGTCGATCGCATAACGGTCGCGCGGCATTTTCACCAGCCCATCGACCTGCGCCGGCTCGAGCCCGTATTGGATCAGCCGATGCCGGGAGTTGATGGCCACCGGATCGGATTTTCCGCGGGCCGATGCGTTCTGGAATTCCCGTACCACGTAGAGAAGCTCCGGGCTGTAAATCGAGGCGAGCGGCTGGCCGGCGCGCACCTTCTGCCCGACCTGCTGCACAGAGACTTCCTCGATCCGCCCCTCATAAAATGCGGCGACGACCCGGTGGAGGGTGTCGTCATCCTCCAGGATGCCGCTCACCCGGACCGGTTTCTGGAGGGGTTCGCGAAGGACCTTGGCCGTGTTGAGGCCGAGCACCCGCGCGGTCTGAGAAGAAACCTCGAGCACGGATGAGGAGGCGGCCGCCTTGTCATCGTAAACCGGCGCAAGCTGCATCCCGCAGATCGTGCAGTTTCCCGGCTTGTCCGAGGTGATCCAAGGGTGCATCGGGCTCTGGTAAAACTTTGGTTTTCGCTCCGGCCCGCCGGGTTTCGAGCAGGCGAACGAGACGGTGGCGACGAGGCAAAGCACGGCCGCCCGTAGGAATACGGAAGTAAATTTCATAAGATAGTTTGTCGTTGAGTTTTTGAAGTAGAACAGCTCGGCGCTGTTCGCGGGCGGGACGATGTCCCGGGATCAGGCGACAAATGCCGGGGGAGCCACCGTCTGCTGGCAGGACCCGGCAACAAACCCGATGAAAAAACATACCTGCCAACCAGGCGGGGAAGCGCAGGACGGAACTGGCTTCCGGACGGCTTCGCTGAGAACAGAGAAGAGGGATTCCGGCAGGCAGGCTAACAAGGAAACATTTGGAAGCTGAAGGTCGGTCGCTGGCGGTATCGGGGCGGACAGCGCCTCGCAGCAGCCTTCGGCGCAGGGATCCGCAGCCGTTTTCTCGCAGCAGGAAGGGGAACTTTCACGATGCCCGCCAGTTAGGGAGGCAATTGTACAGTGGTTCGACGCAAAGATCCACGACAAGGCCAAGACAACCAGCACGAGGCCGCCAAAACCATGTTTGAACTTGCGCACGTCCTAACTATGCACCGCATTGATCAGCTCAGCAACTTTTCATTAGCAGCTGTAAATATTTCTTGCTAAGGGCAGCAAAGATTATCTTAATCAGCGCCTTAACTATGAATTTGTCACATATTACAAGCCAATCGCTCCGCCGCGTGCTGAGCCTGACCGAACGCAAAGACGAACTGATCAGCCTTGTTGCTGAGATTGAATCGGAAATTGCCAAGACGCTCACCGGAATCGCGGCGCCAGTAGCCGCGATCGCAAACGCCCCTTTTAAAAGTGCCCCCAAGCGCCAGGCCAAGCGGGCACGCCGGGCCGGGCGGAAGTCGGGAGGACTCAAAACCGCGATCCTAGGAATTTTGGAGTCTGCCGGGACCGAGGGGGTTCGGGTTAAGGATATCGCCGCCAAGCTCGGCAAATCTTCCGGCAACGTCTCGGTGTGGTTTAGCACCACGGGCAAGGACATCACAACCAAGCTGTCCAACGGACTCTATGCCGCAAAATCCGTGAGCGTCCCGGCAGTTGTGGCCAAGCCGGCCAAGCCGGCTAGGGCTCGCAAGGCGGTCAAGGTTGTTAAAGCGCCTAAGGTCGCCAAGGTCGCCAAGGTCGCCAAGGTCGCCAAGGTCGCCAAGGTCGCCAAGGTGAAAAAAGCCGCCAAGCCGGCCCGCGAGAAGCGCGCCTCCGGGATGTCGGCCGCTGGCCGCGCGCGGATCTCCGCCGCATCGAAAGCCCGCTGGGAAAAGGTTCGCGCCGCCAAGGCCGCCGCTTAAAATTCTCAGGAAACTTTGGCCCGGAGAGCTTCGGCCCTCCGGGCCTTTCTTCTTTGAGCAATCCGTTGGAGCGGGAATCTATTCCAGATTGAGCACAAAAAATTCAGGCATTGGGATCATTGGGTTCGGCCGCATGGGGTCGAATCTGGCGCGGCGGCTCCGGGATTGCGGCCGCGGGGTCGTTGCGGTTTACGACACGGACTCGGGTGCGGCGGCGAGCCTGGACGTCTGATGGCGCGTTACGTCTGCCAGCGCTGCACGAACTGCTGCCGGTGGCCGGGGTTTGTGAAGGTCTCCGAGTCCGATATCGCGGCGATTTCCGCCCACCTCGGGGTTTCGGAACCGGATTTTATTGAGTCGTTCACCCGCCTGCGGCCGACGCGCGACGGCCTCGCGCTGACCGACCAGACGGACGGGGCGTGCATCTTCCTCGACGGCCGGGACTGCCGGATCCAGGCGGTGAAGCCCGCCCAGTGCAGCGGGTTCCCGAATACCTGGAACTTCCCCGGCTGGCGCGACGTCTGCGAGGCGGCCGAGGTCGCCGGTGGGTAGTTGGGCGAAAGCTGCACTTCTGTGAGACGGAGGGCTTCCGGGTTCGGAGTTCCGCCCTGAGGCGGCGGCAGCCCGCGCGGCGACGCAAAAAACCAACCGCATAAATGCGGAACTCCAAACAAAATTCCTCAAAGCGGAGCCGGATTTTGCATCTTTCGAGCGGGGGGATCCCCCGGCCGAATTTTTTTTGCGGGGGGGGAGATAAATCCTTCTGGATGCGCGCGGTCGGGACCGGTAATGTCTGCCGGGTGAGCTACAGGGTCTTTGCACGAAAATACCGTCCCCAGACATTCGATGAGGTTGTCGGGCAGGACCATATTACACGCACGCTGCAGAATGCGGTGTCTGCCAACCGGCTGGCTCAGGCGTATCTTTTTGTCGGGCCGAGGGGGATTGGGAAGACCTCGACCGCGCGGATCCTGGCCAAGGCTCTGAACTGCGTGAACGGTCCGACCATCACCCCCTGCGGGGTTTGTGATGCGTGCAAGGAGATCGCGGAGGGGCGCAGCCTCGACGTCATCGAAATCGACGGAGCCAGCAACAACGGCGTGGAAAACATTCGTGACCTCCGGGATAACGCCGCCTACGCGCCGGCGCGCGGGCCGTTTAAAATTTACCTGATCGACGAGGTGCACATGCTGAGCACCGGGGCCTTCAACGCCCTCCTGAAGACGCTCGAGGAGCCGCCGCCGCACGTCAAATTTATCTTCGCCACGACCGAGGCGCAGAAGCTGCCCGCCACGATCACCAGCCGGTGCCAGAGGTTCGACCTGCGGCGGATCCCGGCCGAGCTGATCGCGAAGCACCTGAATTTTATTGCCGGGAGCGAAAATATCCGGCTCGATCCGGCGGCGGCCGATGCGATTGCTCGGGGGGCCGAGGGCGGGCTGCGCGATGCGGAGAGCATGCTCGACCAGATGGTGGCGTTCTGCGGCGAT
>Ga0247832_1003751_pt1 | contig 20196 bp, 22 predicted proteins | sample LaCruzMarch2015__10_FD_192407 | JGI IMG/M metagenome (GOLD analysis project Ga0247832, IMG submission 192407) | Freshwater microbial communities from meromictic Lake La Cruz, Castile-La Mancha, Spain - LaCruzMarch2015_4m | ecosystem: Environmental > Aquatic > Freshwater > Lake | place: Spain... | reverse complement strand
GTCGGTGGGTTTGGGCTCGGACCTGATTCCACCCATGTCTTTGGTATTGGACAAGCGCGGGCTGTACCTCGACCCGACCCGTGCCAGCGACCTCGAGCATGACTTGCAACACCACACTTGCACGCAAGGTGAGTTGCAAGAGGCGCAACAGGTGAGGGCGTTCATCGTGCAACACGGCATCACCAAATACAACTTGGAGCCAATCAGCGCAGTGGCTTGGCCCAGCCAAGGCCGGCGAGTGTTGTTGGTGCCCGGTCAAGTCGAGGACGACGCTTCGGTGCGCTTGGGGTGTCCGGGCATCCACACCAACTTGGCCTTGTTACAAGCAGTGCGCAGGGCCCATCCAGACGCTTTCATTGTCTACAAGCCTCACCCCGATGTGCTGTCTGGTAACCGCGTGGGACGGGTGATGATCAAGCAGGCGTTGCAATCGGCCGACCATGTGGAAACCCAGGCCTCGGTGGTGAGTTGTATCCAGGCGTGTGACGAACTGCACACCCTGACCTCGCAAAGCGGTTTCGATGCCTTGCTGCGCGGCACACCCGTGGTCACCTACGGCTGGCCGTTTTACGCAGGCTGGGGTTTGACCACCGACCTGGCCGCTGCATCTGGCCCGCTCAACATGTCAGCCAACAACGCCATGCACTGCGTGGCGCGGCGAACCCGCCGCTTGACGGTGGATGAATTGGTGGCGGGGGTGTTGTTGCGCTACCCGTTGTACTGGGACCATGAACTCAAGGGCGCAACCACTTGCATGGCAGTGCTTGAACGTATCTTGGCCCAGCGCAGCACCTTGGAGGCGCAGGGCCGCTTGCACCATTTGAATCAAGGGTTTTGGCGCAGGTTGGCAAGAAAGCTCCGTGGCTTGCTGCTTTCATAGGCGGTAATCAGTGAAAACCCTAGTCCATTGGGTGGCTAAAAAGCACAATACTGCACATCAATTTCAGCAAGGATGACAGCCATGTTTCTCCCCACCTTCCACGATACCAAGGATGCCATTTCCAAACTCGCCGGTTTCTTTGGCATGGTGGTCAGCATCACGCTGGCTCTCAACATGATCCTGCCTGACAGCGGCGCACTGTCTGCCAGCGCCAAGCTTTTCGCCTGTGCCTTGATTGCCTTGATGGTCGGTTGGCTGTCTTTCGCGATCAAAATCAAGAAATAAAAAAACCGCCACACCCTGGCGGGCTGGCGGTTTGTTGCTGGGCGCTGAGCGCTTAAACGCGCTTGCGGTACTCAGCCGTGCGGGTGTCAATTTCCACCTTGTCGCCTTGCGCCACAAAAATCGGCACATTGATGTCAAAACCCGTCGAGATCTTGGCGGGTTTGAGCACCTTGCCTGAGGTGTCGCCTTTGACCGCGGGCTCGGTCCAGGTGATCTCGCGTACCACGCTGGTGGGCAATTCCACAGAGATCGCTTTGCCGTCATAGAACACCACTTCGGCGGCCATGCCGTCTTCGAGGTAGTTGAGCGAGTCGCCCATGTTTTCGTTTTCCACTTCGTACTGGTTGAACTCGGTGTCCATCCAGACATACATCGGGTCGGCAAAGTAGGAGTAGGTGCACTCTTTCTTGTCGAGCACGATTTGGTCCATCTTGTCGTCAGCCTTGAAAACCACTTCGGTGTTGAAGTTGGCAATCAGGCTTTTAAGCTTCATGCGCACGGTAGCGGAATTGCGGCCACCACGGCTGTATTCGGTTTTGAGCACGACCATCGGGTCTTTGCCGTGCATGATGACGTTGCCGGCGCGAATTTCTTGAGCGATTTTCATAAAGGTAGGGGCTTGGAAAAGAGGGTTATTTTAGCCGTGCGCCGCCACGAAGCCTTCCAAACGGGTCAGCAGGTCGGTTTCGTCAGTCAAACGCAGGCGCAAAGCCACTGCCCAAGCGGTCCATTCAGCCATCACGGTGGGGGTCAACTCAGGCAGTGGCGTGGCCTGATCCGCGTTCCAAGCCAGGTGCGCTTGCACCACCGCCGCCGGGGCTTGGCTGGCTTGCAAAAATGCCTCCAGTTTGTGGATGTGCACACCATCGTCTTGCGGATAGATTTGCCATAAAAAGGCCTTGCCCGCCCAGATCGCCCGCACCATCGAGTCCTCACCGCGCACCAGGTTGAGGTCTTGCTCGGCCAGCATCTGGTCAAAGGCGGGGTGGGCAAGGTAGGGCAGTTCTTCCAGGGTGAAACCGGGCGGCGCTGGCCACGCCTGCAGGGCTTGGCGAACAGCGGCGGTGGCGCGTCCTGCGGTCACGCGCAAATGCACTGGGGTGGTTTGTTGGTCGAGTTGCGAAAGCCACCGACCCAAGCTGGCCGGCTCATAGCAAAACAGGCTGATGTTGAGCGGGTCGTTGGGCATGCGGGGTGGATGCATGCTTGAAGGGCTGTGTGGTGGGGCCATGCCACTGCGCCCATCCGGCCCAGGCCCAAAAACACCGCCACTGTGCGGGCTCAAGCCGGGATAGAAAAACCACTTGGTCAAGCCCTTGGCGGGACCGCTCATCAGGGGCGAAGGCAGGCCATGGTTGCGCAATGCTGACGTTTCAGCGCTGAAATACTCCAGGTTGATCCACACGGGCGCTTGCGTGGCTTGGGCCATGGCGGCTTGAAAACCCTGCGGCAGCTCGCAGCCAAACGCCTCGATCACCACCTGGGGCAAGGCGTTGGAATCAAATGCGGTGGCTTCTGCGGGCCAAGCCAACACCGTCACTCCCGCACAACCCACTGGTGCCATCCATGACAGGGCGCTGGCGTCATCGACATACAGCGTCACCCGCTTGCCGCGATCGGCCAATTGCGTGGCCAAGCGCCAGCAGACGCCCAGGTCGCCATGGTTGTCCACCACGCGACAGAAAACCGCCCAATGCGTTTGCGACACCTGACCTGTCAATCTGTACTTTCTTGATGTATTTCAACAGCTTTCAAGCTTACGGGATCGGCGTCCCGCGTTGAGACCAGACCATGGCAAGCCCTCTGGGCAGGCTCAAGCGTCTACACTTTGCCGATCATTGAAAAGACATCTTCAGGAAGACACCATGCCCCAACTCAGTCAGCGTGCCCAAAGCCTGGGCACTGAAAACGCGTTTGTGGTGCTCGCCGAGGTCAACAAACTCATTCGCGAAGGCCAAGACATCATTTCCTTTTGCATCGGCCAGCCCGACTTCCACACCCCTCAAAACATCCAAGACGCGGGCATCAAGGCGATACAAACAGGCAAACACGGCTACACCCCGTCGGCGGGCATCCCAGAATTGCGCCAAGCAGCCGCCGACTATTTCACCCGCACCCGTGGCGTGAAAGTCGACGCCGACGATGTGGTGGTGGGCGCAGGAGCCAAGCCGTTCATTGGTTACACCATCCAGTCGGTGACTGACTTTGGCGCGGGCGACGAGGTGATATACCCGGTGCCAGGCTTTCCGATTTACGAGTCGCAAATCAAGGCCAATGGCGCGGTGGGTGTGCCCATCTACTTGCGTGAATCACGCAACTTCAGCTTTGACCCGCAAGAGTTGGTCGACAAAATCACGCCACGCACCAAGCTGCTGATCTTGAATTCACCGCAAAACCCCACGGGCGGCATCTTGACCAGCCAAGATTTGGAAGCGATTGCCGGGATTTTGCGCAAGCACCCGCAAGTGTGGGTGTTTGCCGATGAGATTTACGGACAGCTGGTGTACGACGGTGAGTTCAAGTCCATCGCGGCATTGCCAGGCATGCAAGAGCGCACCATCTTGTCGGATGGTTGCTCCAAAACCTGGGCCATGACCGGCTGGCGTTTGGGTTTCACGGCCAACAAACAACTCGCACCGTATTTCACCAACTGGATCACCAACACCGAGTCCTGCGCCTCGCACATCACCCAGTGGGCAGGGGTGGAGGCCTTGAATGGCCCGCAAGACGATGCCCAGCATATGAAAGAGGTGTTTTTGAGTCGTCGCGATTTGATCGTGGGTTTGCTCAACCAAGTGCCGGGTGTCAGCTGCCAAAGCCCGGGTGGTGCGTTTTACGCTTGGCCCAATGTCACCGAAGCCTGTCGCATGACAAGCTGTGCCGACTCAGAGGTGCTGCGCAAACGCTTGTTGCTCGAAGCTGGTGTGGCGGTGTTGGCAGACATCCACTTTGGCCCGCGTGTGCCCGGTGACGGACAACACATCCGTTTCAGCTACGCCGCGTCCGATGAGGCGATCAAGGCGGGCATTGCCCGCATGGCCGAGTTCATTCAGAAAAACACGGTTTAAGCAAACACGGGTAATGTCAAAAAGCGCTTCACCTGATCTGTCTGTATGAAAACCTCAACCCTGATGCCCCTTGGAGTTCTCATGAAATTCGCCAGCAAAGCCTTGTTGCTTGTCGCCTGTGTGATCGGTGCAGCCACGGTCTTGTTGGCTGCTTTTGTGGCCCACCTGGCGGAGTCTCTCAACCCGGCTGCGCTGCGCTCGGTGCAGTCGGCGATGCAGATGCAGCAGTTCCATGTCTTGGCCTTGTTGGTGGTTGGCGCCATCGCTGTGCTGAACACGCCCAGCAAAACCTTGTTGGCGGCTGGCGTGTTGATTCTGTTGGGCTTGCTGATGTTCAGCGTGAACATCCTGTTGGTGCACCTGGCAGGCGTGGGCAGTTTCAAATCAGTCATACCCTATGGTGGCATGGCTTTTGTGGCGGGGTGGTTGTTTTTGGCTGCGTGGGCTTGGCGACTCAAGCACTGACTGTCTGCAGTCCTGTCAGTGCCGCTTGTCCTGGCAGGAATCGTCCGTGCGCTCAAGCATTCAAGTCTGTGCCACGCGTTTCGGGTAAATAAAAGTAGGCCACCACCCAAGCCACCAGCAACAGCGCAGTGGGGTAGAGCAAGCCATGCATCGCCACACCGGTTTGACCCGAGATCAGGCTCACCATGTAGGGCGTCAACCCACCGATCCAACCGGCTGCCAGGTTGTGCGGCAAGCCCACCGCGGTGTAGCGGGTGCGGGCAGGAAACAACTCCGAGAGCAAAGCGGTTTGCGGGCCGGTGACCAAGGCGACCGCCACCACCAATACCAGCATGAGTGCGAATGCCAAGGGCCACTGTGAGGCGGTCATCTGCAGACCGGCATACACCGGCATGATGGCCAGCACACCCAACATCAAGCCAGACAACACCACTGGGCGCCTGCCCCAGCGGTCGGACAAGGCGCCTGCGATGTAGGTGAGGGGGAACAAACACAGCGTGACTGCTACGCTCAAGACACCCACGGTGACCGGGTCCATGTGCACCACGGTTTTGAGAAACACACCGGTGTAGACCTGTGAGCTGAAAAACAGCACACCACCGCCTGCTGACACCGAGAAAAACAGCAGCATCATGCGCCCCAACGTATGTTTGTCGCTCAGGCATTCTTTGAGTGGGCTGCGGCTGGTTCTTTGGCCTGTTTGCAATTGGTCAAACACCGGTGACTCCAACAGGGCCAAGCGGGTTTTCAAACTGATCACCAACAACAGCGCAGAGAGCAAAAACGGCACACGCCAGCCCCAGGCCATGAAATCCTCGGGGCTGAGCCAAGCTTGCAGCAAGAGTATTTGCGCTGTGGAGGCCAAAATGCCCAAGCCCCCCATCCACTGCAACACGCTGGTGGAGGCGCCCCGGGTGGCTACGGGTGCATGCTCCGCCAGATACACATTCGCGCCGCCAATCTCTCCGCCCATCGCCAAGCCTTGAACCACGCGCAGTGTCAACAAGGCGCCAGTGGCCCACCAACCTGCTTGGGCATGGGTCGGCAACAAACCCACCAAAAACGTGGCCACACCCATGACCGCGATCGTGGTGATGAACACCTGTCGCCTGCCGAAGCGGTCGCCGAAAGACCCAAAGACAGCCGCGCCCAAGGGCCGCACCACCATGCCCATGCCAAAGGTGGCCAAGCTGTAGAGCAAACCGGCAACCGGGTCATCGGTTGGAAAGAACAACACCGCAAAGTGCACTGCCAGGGTGGCGAAGGTGAGGAAGTCGTACCACTCGATGAAGGTGCCAAAGCAAGAAGCCAGGGCGATGCGGTTGTAGTTGTGTGATGAAGCCATGGGTGGATTTTGACCTGGATGCTGGTTAACGCTAGCCCGCTGGCTTGGCCCGAGGTTGTAACCTCTTTGCTTGAAGATCAGACCAGCCGTTCAGCAGCCCACCACATGACCCACGCCCAAGCCATTGTTTTCGATGCCCCCCAGACCTTATCGGTGCAAACCTTGGAGGTGAAAGCCTTTGAGGCACAAGACATCGAAGTGGCGGTGGCTTTCAGCGGTATCAGCACCGGAACCGAGCGTTTGTTGTGGGACGGCAGCATGCCGCCGTTTCCGGGTTTAGGTTACCCCTTGGTGCCAGGCTATGAAACCGTCGGTCAGGTGGTCAAGGTCAACCAGGGCTCGTCCGTTCAAGTAGGCGACCATGTGTTTGTGCCGGGTTCCTACACCTTCCAAGGCGTGCGCAATATTTTTGGCGGTGCGGGCTCGCGCATGATCGTGCCGCACGAGCGCGTGGTCAAAGTGCATCCCGACCTCGGTCCTCAAGCGGTGTTGCTGGCCTTGGCAGCCACTTGCTACCACACGATTGCCTTGGGGGGCACGCGTCCCAACCCGGTGTTCCCCGATTTGATCGTGGGCCATGGTGTCATGGGTCGACTGCTCGCCCGCATATGTTTGGCCATGGGGCAAGCCGCGCCCACGGTCTGGGAAACCCAGGCCTTGCGTCAGTCGGGTGCGCTGGGTTACCCGGTGCTTCATCCCTCAGACGACGACCGCAAGGACTACCAAGCGATTTACGACGTGAGTGGCGACGCCAGCATCCTCAACAGCCTGATCATGCGCTTGGCCCCGGGTGGCGAGGTGGTGTTGGCCGGGTTTTACAAGCAAGACATTGGCTTTGCGTTTGCCCCGGCTTTCATGCGCGAAGCCCAGATTCGCGTGGCGGCCCAGTGGAAAAAGCACGACCTGCAGGCGGTCACCGCTTTGGTCGAGCGCGGGGCGCTGTCACTCGACGGCCTCATCACCCACACTTACCCCTTGGGACAAGCCCATGAGGCCTACAAGATCGCCTTTGGTGAGCCACAATGCCTCAAAATGATGATCAACTGGCAGACTTGAGAAACAAACATGCAAACAACACCTCCCCAAAGCTTTGAAGACTTCACCGCCATCTCCATGGACGAGGGCTTTGACGAGGTCCTGGTGCGCGAGTGGACGCCTTCCTTGGTGATTGACACCCACACCCACCCCTTTGATGTCAGCGCCTTGGTCGTGCGCGGTGAGTTCAAACTCACCTTGGGCGACAAGAACATCCACCTCAAAGCCGGTGACCCGTTTCGTTTGGCCCGCGACATTCCCCATGCAGAGCACTATGGCCCTGAGGGTGCCACGGTGTGGGTGGCCAGGGCCAATCCATGACCGAGCCCACCAAACCTTCCATGGAAGACCGCGCCTTGAAGTACATCGAGACACACAACAAGCACATCTGGATTGCCATCGCCATCTTGGCGGTGGTGGTGGTGGCTTTCAAGCGTTCCCACAGCTGATCCGTTCAGGTCAGCTTGGCTTTGGACAGGTCAAAGCTGGGTTGGGGCATCTTCAGGTCCATTTTTTCCAGGGTATGCACCAGCAACTCAGCTAAAAAATAATCCCGGTAGGGCTTGTCGTCAGCTGGCACGATGTGCCATGGCGCATCCGGCGTGCTTGTGGCCACCAGGGTGTCTTGGTAAGCCCGCATGAAATCAGGCCAGAGTTTTCGGTCTTCAAAGTCCGAGGCCTGTAACTTCCAGTGTTTGCTGGGGTCGTCCAAGCGGGCCTGCAGGCGTTTCTTTTGTTCTTTTTTCGAGATGTGCAAATAGCACTTCAGCACGGTGATGCCTTCCTCGTGGAGCAAGGCTTCAAAGTGGTTGATGTCTTGATATCGGCGCTTGACTGTCGCCGCGTCTATCCATCCACGCACACGGGTGACCAGCACATCTTCGTAATGGCTGCGGTTGAAGATCGACATCTCGCCCCGCCCTGGCACCTTGCTGTGGATGCGCCACAAAAAATCATGTCGCTTTTCTTCGTCGGTGGGTGCGCCAAAAGCATAGGCATGCACGCCCAAGGGGCTGATGTGGGAAAACACGTGCCGTATCACGCCATCCTTGCCCGAGGTGTCCATGCCCTGCAAGATGAGCAAGAGGCCTGTGGTCTTGGCTGCATACAGGGTGGACTGCAGCTTGCTGAGCCTGTCAAACACCTCTTTCATGTTGCGGTCGCCACGCTCGATTTGTTGGTGCTCGCTGGGCAGGGTGGGCATGTCTTCCAAGTCCAGAGCGCTATCGCTGTTGACCTGCCAAGACACGAAATGGGGTTTGTTCATGGATTCAATCTGGTTTACAAATCCAGTCTAATCTATGCCAGATAGCCCGCGTCCGGCGCCCCAGTGGGGCGTTTGGATCAACCACCCGAGAGGATTTGTCCATGTCCAGCCACGAGGCCAACCCACTGGCCCAAGCACTCTTACCTGCATGGCAGGGATTCCGTCAGTTGCTTCCTTTGTCTGATGCCCAGCGCTTGCAGAAACGGTCCCAGGGCTACCAAGCCCAACACGCGCTGTGGCAAGCCTTGGCCGCTGTTTGGGTCCTAGGGTTTCCCCTTGAGTAAAAAACAGGTGATAGAGTAGTTCTTAGAACTCGGCAAAACCCTTATCACAAAAGGCCATTCCAGCACCATCATGCAAGAAATTCAGGTGATTTTGAGTGGTGTCGCGCAGGGCTGTATCTATGGCCTGATCGCTTTGGGCTTTGTGCTGATTTACAAGGCCACGGAAACCGTCAGTTTTGCCCAAGGTGAGTTGATGATGCTCGGCGCGTTTGCCGGGTTTGCTTTGGTGACTTACTTGCATTGGTCGTTTGTGGCGGCTGTGATGGGAGCGATGTTGTTCATGGCTTGTCTGGGTTGGTTGATCGAGCGGGTGGTGATCAATCCGGTGCTGGGTCAACCGGCATTTGCCATCGTCATGCTGACCATTGGCATTGGTTATGTCGCCCGTGGCCTGGTCACCATGATTCCAGATATCGGTACCGAAACCCATGCCTTGGACGTGCCTTACAAAGACTTGAGCTTCAACCTCAATGGCGTGGTCTTGAGCGCCTCTCAGTTGGTGGTGATTGGCAGTACCGCTGTCTTGTGTGGGCTACTCTACCTGGTGTTCAAGCACACCCGTGTTGGCATTGCGATGCAAGCCACCTCACAAAACCAACTGGCTGCTTACTACATGGGCATCCCGGTGAAAAACCTCAACAGCATGGTCTGGGCCTTGGCCGCCGCCGTCGCCGCGATCGCCGGTCTGCTTCTTGCGCCGATCACCTTTGTGCATGCCAACATGGGCTTCATCGGTTTGAAAGCCTTCCCTGCCGCGGTCGTCGGTGGCTTTGGCAGCTTGCCTGGCGCCATCGTCGGCGGCATCGTCATTGGCGTGGTTGAAGCCATGGCGGGTTTTTGGTTGCCCGAGGGTTTCAAGGACGTGGCTGCTTATGTGGTGGTTTTGCTGATGCTGGTCTTCAAGCCCAATGGCTTGTTTGGCGACAACCTGCGCAAAAAGGTCTGAGCCATGCGCTTTATTTTCAAAACCAGCTACACCCAAGACATTGACCTGGCCAAGCACAGTGGCCATGTATGGGCCTACAGCGCATTGGTATTGCTCATGTGTGCCGCGCCTTGGTTGGTCGAGGAATATTGGCTGGCGCAAATCACCTTTGTGCTGATTTACGGCATCGTCGGTTTGGGCCTCATGGTGCTGGCAGGCTTCACCGGCTTGTTCTCGATTGGGCATGCTGCTTTCATGGGCGTGGGTGCGTATGTGGCTGCGGTGCTGTCAGCGCATGGGGTGGCTTTTCCCGTGGTGATCTTGGTTGCCGCGGGTTTGTCGGCTCTGGTGGGTGCAGTGGTCGGCTTGCCCGCTTTGCGGGTCAAGGGCATTTACTTGGGTATTGCCACCTTGTCTTTTGGCTTCATCGTCGAAGAGGGCCTGGCCCGCTGGGAAAGCGTCACCGGGGGCAATGCGGGCATGCATGTCAAAGCCATGACTTTGTGGGATTGGAAAGTCGACAGTGCTGAAAAGTTTTATGCGGTTTGCCTGGTGTTGGCAGTCATCTGCACCCTGATCGTTCTGAACATCTTGCGCAGCCCTACCGGTCGCGCCTTTGTGGCGATCAGGGATTCGGAGATCTCAGCCCAAAGCATGGGCATCCACCTGGCTTACCACAAGACCTTGTCCTTCATGTTTTCCGCAGCCTTGGCTGGCGTGGGTGGTGCTTTGTACGCCTACAAAATGCAGTTCATTTCGCCAGACCAGTTTGGCATCTTGCAATCTGTAGACCTGTTACTCATGATCGTGGTGGGTGGACTGGGCTCGGTACACGGCGCATTCTTTGGCTCAATTTTCCTGATCACCATGCCCCAACTGATCACCTTGGGCAAGGACTGGCTGCCAGCGGCCATTGGTCAAGCACCGGGCTTGCAAGGGGTGGTTTATGGCTTGGTGCTGATTGCCTTTGTCATGTTCGAGCCGCTGGGCTTGTACGGCCGTTGGCTCAAGGTGCGTACCTGGTTTGAGCTGTTTCCCTTCTACCGCAAAGGTATGTTCAAGCGGCAAAAGAGTTTCCAAAAATCGGACCGACTCAAATGAACGACACCTTGCTCAGCGCCCATGATTTGACGGTTCGCTTTGGTGGCGTATTGGCTGTCAACCGTGTGAGTTTCGAGGTCAAGCAAGGCGAGGTGTTCACCCTGATTGGCCCGAATGGCGCGGGCAAGACCACGGTGTTCAATCTGATCAGCCGCATCTACACGCCCACCACCGGGCACCTTGAATTCCTGGGCCAGCGCCTGAGCGATTTGCCCGCGCACTCGGTGGCGGCGATGGGCATTGCCCGCACTTTTCAAAACATCGAATTGTTCGAGCATGCCACGGTACTGCAAAACCTATTGATTGGTCGCCATGTGCACAACCGCTCCGGGTTTTGGCAGCACATGTTGTTTACTCCAGGAGTGCGTCAGGCCGAGCAAGCCACGCGGCACAAGGTGGAGGAGGTGATCGACTTTCTGGATTTGCAACACTACCGCGACACCTTGGTGGCGGGCCTGCCCTATGGCGTACGCAAGGTGGTCGAGTTGGCGCGGGCCTTGTGTACCGAGCCCAAACTTTTGCTGCTGGACGAACCCTCCTCGGGTCTGAATGTCGAGGAAACCGCCGACATGGCGTTTTGGATTCAAGACATCCAAAAAGACTTGGGCATCACGGTGCTGATGGTCGAGCACGACATGAGCTTGGTCTCCAAGGTCAGCGACCGGGTGCTGGCCATGAACCAAGGTGAGGTCTTGGCCATGGGCACACCGGCTCAAGTGCAGTCCGACCCGGCAGTGGTCGAGGCGTATTTGGGCGGCGGCTTTGACGCCACGGCCTTGCGCCGCCAAGCGGGAGCGCCTGCATGAGCGAAGTGTTGCTTCAACTCAACAATGTGGAAAGCGCCTATGGCCCAGTGCGAGCGATCCGAGGCGTCAGCCTGTCGGTGACCCGCGGACAAATCGCCACCATCTTGGGCTCGAATGGTGCGGGCAAAACCACGGTGCTCAAAACCATCTCCGGTATCATCGATCCGCGCAAGGGCACGGTGGTGTTCAAAGGGGACAACATCACCGCCATGGACCCGGCGCAGATCGTGCAGCGCGGCCTGGTGCAGGTACCTGAGGGGCGTGAAGTCTTTCCCTTGCTGTCGGTCAAAGACAACCTGCTGATGGGGGCTTACACCCAGCCTGACAGGGATGCGGTGGCGCATGACATGGCGCTGGTGTTTGGCTACTTTCCCATTTTGAAAGAGCGTGCCTACCAAGACGCTGGACTGCTCTCGGGCGGTCAGCAACAGATGCTGTCGATTTCACGCGCCTTGATGAGCCGCCCCGAGATGATTTTGTTGGACGAACCCAGCTTGGGTTTGTCACCCAAGCTCACCCAAGAGATTTTTGAGATCGTGGTGCGCATCAACCGCGAGCGCGGCACCACCATTTTGTTGGTTGAGCAAAACGCCAACATGGCTTTGAATGTGGCTGACCATGGCTTTGTGCTCGAGTCTGGGCGCATTGTGATGGAAGACACCTGCGAGCGGCTGCGTGAAAAGGACGACATCAAGGAGTTCTACCTGGGTCTCAAAGAAGCGGGTGCACGCGATGAGCGGCGCTGGAAAAAGAAAAAGACCTGGAGGTGAACTGAGATGAGCCAACTTTGGAACGCCAGTCGATTGGTAGGCAACCCGAATACCGTGGTGCCGGGTGAGACCATGACCGAGGTGTTTTGGAACGCGGTCAATCAGCGCGGCCCACGCTTGATGATGCGCGAGAAAAAACTCGGCATCTGGCGCGGCTGGACCTGGAACCAAAGCGCCGTGGCAGTGAGAGAAATCGCCATGGGTCTGACAGCGAGCGGTTTTCAGGTAGGCGAGTGCGCATCCATCTTGTCCAACACCCGCCTTGAGTGGGTCTTGGTCGATCTGGCGGTCTTGAGCGCAGGGGGGGTGTCCAACGGTATTTACCCAACCGACGCCGCCTCTCAGGTGCAGTATTTGTGCGAGGACTCGTCCACCACGGTGCTGTTTGTGGAGGACGAGGAACAACTCGACAAGGCCTTGGCGGCCCGTGCCCAGTTGCCCTTGCTCAAGCTGATCGTGGTGATGGACATGGAGGGCCTGACCCGCTATGCCGACCCGATGGTGATCAGCTTGGACCAACTGCGATCGCAAGGCGCAGCGCATGATGCCGAGCAGCCCGGCGTGTTTGAGCGCTTGCGCCAAAGCCGCCAACCCCAAGACCTGGCAATCTTGATTTACACCTCGGGCACCACGGGCAAACCCAAGGGTGCGATGCACAGCCACGCGGCCTTGGTCTACACCATGCGCGGCTACAACCAAGTCATCTACCAAGACGAGACCGATGAACGCATGTTGTTTTTGCCGCTGTGCCATGTGGCCGAGCGCATGGGTGGACAGTATTTTTCGATCTACACCGGCACGGTTTTCAACTTTGTCGAAAACCCAGATACCGTGCCCGAGAACGTGCGTGAAATCGCACCGACCACCTTCACCGCCGTGCCCCGGGTGTGGGAGAAGTTTTATTCTGCGGTCACCATCGCGATCGCCGAAGCAGGTGCGTTTCAGCAATGGGCTTACCGGGTGTCCATCGGCATTGGTTACGCGGTCAGCGAAAGGGTACTGGCCAAGCAGACTGTGCCGCTGTGGCTCAAGGCGGCTTTTCATCTGGCCAATGGCCTGGCCCTCAACAATGTACGGCGCATGATGGGTGTGCAGCGTGCCCGCATCTTGGTCACGGGTGCCGCGCCCATCTCCCCCGACTTGGTCCGCTGGTACTTGGCGCTGGGTTTGCCCATGCTCGAGGTCTGGGGTCAAACCGAGTCCTGTGGCGCATCCACCGCCATGCCTATCTCGCAAATCAAGCCCGGCAGCATTGGCGTGGCTTGTCCGTTCAACGAGGTCAAGGTCGACCCGCAAACCCAAGAGCTCTTGATCCGTGGGCCCAATGTGTTCATGGGCTACCTCAACCAACCTGAGAAAACCGCTGAAACCGTCGATGTCGATGGTTGGCTACACACAGGCGACGTGGGCAGCGTGGACGCGCAAGGGTTTTTCCGTATCACAGACCGGATGAAAGACATCATCATCACCGCTGGTGGCAAGAACGTCACGCCCAGTGAGTGGGAAAACGAATTGAAGTTTTCGCCGTTTGTGACGGATGCGGTGGTGATTGGTGACCGCCGTGCCTACCTGAGCGTGATCATCATGATTGACCTGGAAAACGTTGAAAAATTTGCCCAAGACCGGGATGTGCCGTTCTCCAACTACGCAAGCCTCACCCGCGCCCCCGAGGTGCAATCGCTGATCCAAGCCGAGATCGACAAGGTCAACACCAAATTCGCCAGGGTCGAGCAAATCAAGCAGTTCCGCTTGCTCGACACCCAGCTCACCGCTGAAGACGATGAACTCACCCCGACCATGAAGCTCAAGCGCAAATTCGTTGAACAGAAATACAGCGAGCTGATTGAATCCATGTACCGCCACTGAACCACCCCCGAGGAGACTGCGATGAAATTGAAAATCACCCTGGCCTTATTTGCGATGAGCGCGCTCAGTTCGTTTGCCCAGCAGCAAGGCGTCAGCAAAACCGAGATCACGATTGGCACCATCCAAGATCTGTCTGGGCCTTTGGCGGGCTACGGCAAAGCCGTGCGCAACGGCATGCAACTGCGCATCGATGAACTCAACGAGCAGGGCAGTGTGCACGGGCGCAAATTGCGCTTGATCACCGAGGACTCGGGTTACGACCCCAAACGCGCGGTACTGGCGGCCCAAAAGCTGGTCAACCAAGACAAGATCTTCATCATGGCCGGCCATATCGGTACCGCGCAAAACAATGCCGCCATGCCAGTGCAGTTTGAGAAAAACATCATCAACTTTCTGCCGGTGACCGCCGCCCGCGAGATGTACGAGCCTTTCAACCGCCTGAAGTACGCCATCTTTGCCACCTATTTCGACCAAATGCGCGCCGCCGTGCCTGCCATGGTGAAAGAGAAAAAAGTCACCAAGGTCTGTGCCATTCACCAAGACGATGAATTTGGTTTGGAGGTTTACCGGGGCGCCGAGGCAGGCCTTAAAACCATCGGTATGGAGCTTGTGGAAAAGACCACTTACAAGCGCGGCGCGACCGACTTTTCGTCACAAGTGGCCCGTATGAAATCGGCCGGCTGTGAAATGGTGGTGTTGGGCACGATCATCCGCGAGACCGTGGGCACGATCGCCGAGTCGCGTAAAACCGGCTTTAACCCGTTGTTCATTGGCTCGAGCGCAGCCTACACCGACCTGATCCACAAACTCGGTGGCAAGGCCATGGACGGGATGTACGCCACCATGACCGTGCCCCATCCTTACCTGGACGAGGCCTCCAAGCCGATCTCTTTTTGGGCCAACAAGTACAAAACCAAATTCAGTGAAGACCCAACTGTTTTCTCGGTCTACGGCTACCTGATCATGGACGCCTTTATCTTGGCTGCTCAAAAAACCGGACCGAATCTCACCTCCGACAGTTTTGTGAAGGTGATGGACAACATGACGATTCCCACGGATTTCTTTGGTGGACCTGAGGCCAAGTTTTCACCCACCAAGCATTTGGGCTCCAACCGTTCACGCTTGGCGCAAATTCAAGAGGGTCGCTGGAAGGTGATGTCTGACTATTACAAACTTGACTAGCAAACCCCTTTGCCGGGATTTATTCACATGGTGAAACCCTGTATTTCTCGAAAATACTGTCATAAAACGCGCTAACAGGTTGTTTTACTGATTTTTTGTGTGTTTTATCAGGCTCATGCCGATATGATTGTCTTCAAATGATTTTTCAAAACCTCATCATGAAGACTGTATTGATTTTGATCCTGATGCTGTGCGGATTTCCGCTGTGGGCCGTTGACATCAGCTCTTGCACCTTGAAGAAAGATAAAGACCAGAAAAACTTTTGCATGGCATCTTTTGCGGGCAGCGGTACTTTTTGCGACATGATCCTCAATGGGGAGCTAAGGCGCGATTGCACTTTCATGGTCATCCGCATCCAGCGCGAAAACTCTTACAAGATCAAGCCCTACACCCAGGAAGCGGTGACCGGCCAGTAAAGTCAGGTGGTTTCGAGAGTTTCCACCCGCCCATCGGCATGGCGGGCAAAACGCCCGGTCTCGCGAGGATGGACTGGGTCACTGGCGCCCCAGGGCCATCCTCCAAACTCGGTGCTTCTGTAATCGGCAAAGGCCTGGTGAATTTCCGCTTGGGTGTTCATCACAAACGGACCGTATTGCGTCACGGGTTCGCCAATCGGGCGGCCTTGCAACATCAACAACTCCAATGTCTGCGCACCAGTGTTGACCAACTGCAGGTCGTTTTGCGCCTTGACCTCAAGCACATGGCGACTGGGAATGCTTTGCCCGTCTAGTTGCAAGCCTTGGCCTTGGAAGAAATACAGCTGTCGGCGGGTCGCGGCATGCGAGGCCTTGGGTAAGGTCCACTGTGCCCCAGGCGCCATGCGGATGGTGAAGATCGCCAGGTCCGCGTCAGATTGGCTGGCCCATGAATGGGGCGGCGGGGGCAGGCCTTGGGCCTCAGCCAAATGGCCAGCGACCACCACCACCTCGGTGGTTAAGCCTTGCGCGTCGCGGTGCGTCACGGTTTGGATCTGCTCGCGCCAAAACATGGTGAAGTGCGGCTCACACATTTTGTCTTTGGCTGGCAGGTTCAACCAAATCTGAAACAGCTCGCAGGGGTTGTCCTGGTCTTGGCGACGCAGCGGGAACATCTCGCAGTGCACGATGCCCCTGCCAGCAGTCAGCCACTGCACATCGCCGTCGCCAAAACGGGCGGTGGCGCCCAGCGAATCCGAATGGTCGATACGCCCTTGGCGGGTGATGGTCACGGTTTCAAAACCTCGGTGCGGGTGCGATGGAAAGCCCGGGATGGTTTGGCCGTGGTACATGCTCCAGCCGTCTTTGTTGCCAAAGTCGCTGCCGATTTGCCGCCCAGCCAGCGAGGCATCTGGCCCCATCTGGGCATTGCCACGCGGGTAATGGTCCAGGTGGTGCACACAAAACAAAAACGGATCGATGGTTTGCCAGGGAAACGACAGTGGGGCGAGTTGCAGGATGCTGGAGGACACGTGTGACCTACTTCAATCGGGTTATTCCAAGGCTTGGTAAACCAGTTGCTTGACCATGCGACGGTAGTACTGGCGAATCGGGCCAGGGGTTTGGGCCATCATCAAACCGATGACTTGTTCTTTCGGGTCGATCCAAAAGAAGGTGCCACCGGCACCGGCCCAGGCGTAGTCGCCCTCAGAGCCAGGGACACTGGCCATACCGGGTCCTTGGCGCACCATGAAGCCCAGGCCAAAGGTGTAGCCCTGCACGCCCATCAAGAGCTCGCCGGGTTGCAGCGGGGTGGCCACTTTGGGGCCCAAGTGGTCCGAGGTCATCAAGGCAACGGTAGAGCGGCTCAAGTAGCGGCGGCCGTCCAAGCTGCCGTTGTTGAGCAGCATTTGGCAAAAGCGCAGGTAATCGGCGGCGGTGGTTGACAAGCCGGCACCGCCTGATTCGTTGCCTTGCGCTTGGGTCACGTCGAGCATCGGGGCCATGGGTTTTTGCGTGAGCGGGTCGATCGCCAAGGGTTGGGCGATGCGGTGCACTTGGTTGGCAGGCACCACAAACGCCGTGTCTTTCATGCCCAAGGGTTTGATCAGGCGTTCGTCAAGCATCACACCCAGTGGCTTTTTACCCACGGCTTCGAGCACACGCCCGAGCAAATCGGTGGACAAACTGTATTCCCAGGTGCTGCCGGGTTGCCACTGCAACGGGGCTTTGGCAAAGGCGGCGACTTGCTGTTCAGGGCTTAAGGTGATCCATGCAGAAGGTGTTTCATTGGAAAACAGACCTGCTTGTATGTATCCGTTGCGCATCGCGACCGAGCGGCTGAATTCGGCATAGGTCAGGCCAGAGGTGTGACGCAACAGGTCGTGCACCAGGATTTGGCGGGCAGCAGGCACGCTGGCGCTGGCTGGGTCGGCCGGGTTGGCCAAGACCTGCATTTGCGCCAGAGCGGGCAAGAACTTGGACACCGGGTCGGACAGTTGCAACTGACCTTCTTCCACCATCATCATGGCCAACACCGAGGTCATGGGCTTGGTCATGGAATAGGCGCGGAAGATGGCGTCTTGCTTCACACCCATCGCGTCTGAATACACGATGGCCCCTTTGCGGGCCACCACCACCACCGCGCCGGGCATGTTTTTGGCATCGATTTCAGCCTGAATGACCGGGCGAATACGGGCCAAGCGCTCGGCCGAAAAACCTTTGGAAGCCGGGGAGGCTGTGGGGATGTCGGCAGCCATCAGCGGGGCAGCCAAACCCGTCAGCAGCAAGCTGCCCAAAACGGCGTGGAGGCAAGCACGGCGGCCGCTTGAGAAAGGGTTCAGGGGCATGAGTCGCTCCGTAGACAGTTGGTGAAGGTTCAAAGAGGTTAGCAGATGCCGCATCCCTTAAGCTCTCAAGCTGAGCAATGAAAAAACACAATGGAGACCCTGATGAAACTGAATGCAAACTTGTCGGCCATCGTCACGGGCGGGGCTTCTGGTCTGGGCGCGGCAACCGCCCGCCGTTTGGCTGGGCATGGCGTGAAAGTCGCGCTGTTTGACCTGAATGCCGAGCTGGGCGAGGCCTTGGCGAAAGAGATTGGTGGCGTGTTTTGCCAAGTGGATGTGACCAGCGAAGATCAGGTGGACGCTGGTTTTGCCAAAGCCCGCGCGGCACTCGGGCAAGAACGCATCTTGGTGAACTGCGCCGGTACCGGCAATGCGATCAAAACCGCCAGCCGCGACAAAACCACCGGCGAAATTCGAACGTTTCCCACCGCCAATTTCGACCGCATCATCCAAATCAATTTGGTCGGCACCTTCCGTTGCATTGCCAAATCAGCCGCTGGCATGATGACCCTGGACATGCTGGAAGGCGAACGCGGCGCCATCGTCAACACGGCGTCAGTGGCCGCCGAAGACGGTCAAATTGGCCAGGCCAGTTACACCGCCAGCAAGGCAGGCATCGTGGGCATGACCTTGCCGATCGCCCGCGACCTCATGGGCGAGGGCATTCGGGTCAACACCATCTTGCCGGGCATCTTCAATACCCCCCTGCTGCAAGCCGCCCCCGACAACGTGAAAGAAGCCTTGGCCGCATCCGTGCCGTTTCCAAAACGCTTGGGCCAGCCCGACGAATACGCCCATTTGGCCGAGTTGCTGTTGACCAACCAGTACATGAATGGCGAGTGCATCCGCATTGACGGTGCCATCCGCATGGCTCCCCGCTGAGGGCGGGCACAATCCACCGAAACATTGACAAAGGAGACAAGATGTCTGAAGCATTCATCGTGGCCGCCACCCGCACCGCCGGTGGCAAAAGAGGTGGTCGTTTATCCGGCTGGCATCCTGTGGATTTGGCCGCCCAGGTCTTGAACGATTTGCTGGACCGCACCGGTGCCGACCCCGCACTGGTGGAAGACGTGTTCATGGGCTGTGTCAGCCAGGTGGGCGAGCAGTCCACGAATGTGGCCCGCAATGCGGTGTTGGCCTCGCGCTTGCCCGAGTCGGTGCCCGGCACCTCCATCGATAGGCAATGCGGTTCCTCGCAACAAGCCATCCACTTCGCAGCGCAGGCCGTCATGTCCGGCAGCATGGATGTGGTGATTGCGGCGGGCGTGGAATCCATGACCCGCGTGCCCATGTTCAGCACCAGCTACTTGGCGCAAAAAGCCAACATGGGTTTTTACCAAAGCCCGCTGATGAACAAGCGTTACAACGACCAGGTGTTCAGCCAGTTTGTGGGCGCCGAAATGATGGCTCAAAAATACGGCCTGAGCAAACTCGAACTCGACAGCTACGCGCTGCTCAGCCATCAACGCGCATTGGCCGCCACGCAAGCAGGTGCCTTCAAAGATGAAATCTTGCCGGTGGCCGTGCTCAACACCGAAGGCCAAGCCTCGGGCGAGATGCACACCGCCGACGAAGGCATCCGCGCCGAAGCCACGCTTGAAGGCATTCAAAGTGTGAAATTGCTGCAAGAAGGCGGCGTCATCACCGCGGCCAATGCCAGCCAAATTTGCGATGGTGCCACCGGCGTCATGGTAGTGAATGAACGCGGCTTAAAAGCCTTGGGCGTGCAGCCTTTGGCCCGGATTCACCACATGACCATGATCGGCCACGATCCGGTCATCATGCTCGAAGCGCCGATTCCCGCCACCGAACGCGCCCTGAAAAAAGCCGGTATGAAGGTCGATGACATCGACCTGTATGAAGTGAATGAAGCCTTTGCCTCGGTGCCTTTGGCTTGGCTGAAAAGCCTGGGTGCCGACCCGGCGCGGTTGAACGTGAACGGCGGTGCGATTGCCTTGGGTCACCCGCTGGGCGCGTCAGGCACCAAGCTCATGACCACGCTGGTTCATGCCTTGGCGCAACGCGGCAAACGCTATGGCTTGCAAACCATGTGCGAAGGCGGCGGCATGGCCAACGTCACCATCATCGAACGCCTCTGATTTGAGCGTTTAAAAAGGAGAAATCACCATGCTCGGATTGATGCAAGACCG
>Ga0247832_1003750_pt1 | contig 20198 bp, 18 predicted proteins | sample LaCruzMarch2015__10_FD_192407 | JGI IMG/M metagenome (GOLD analysis project Ga0247832, IMG submission 192407) | Freshwater microbial communities from meromictic Lake La Cruz, Castile-La Mancha, Spain - LaCruzMarch2015_4m | ecosystem: Environmental > Aquatic > Freshwater > Lake | place: Spain... | reverse complement strand
GCTGCAAAAGGGCGAGACCTTTTATTCGCACAACCTGGGCCTGCCGGAGTTGCGCCAGGCCGTGTCCGATTACATGTCGGCCCTGCACGGCCAAACCCAAGTGATCGGCGTGGACAGACTGGCCATCACCTCGGGCGGCGTGAACGCCTTGATGCTGGCGGCGCAAGCCCTGATCGACGCCGGTGACGAAGTGGTTGCCGTGACACCCGTGTGGCCCAACCTCACGGCGCAGGCTTTGGTGATGGGCGCGAATTTGAAATGTGTGTCGCTGCGCCCGGTGGGTGGGCAATGGCAACTGGACATGGCCGCCCTCAAAGCCGCCATCACTCCCGCCACGCGGATGCTGATCGTCAACTCACCCAACAACCCGACGGGCTGGACCCTCAGCCGCGCCGAGCAGGCCGAGATCTTGGCGCACTGCCGCAGCACCGGCACCTGGGTGTTGGCCGACGAGGTGTACGAGCGCCTGTATTACGAAACCGACACGGCCAATGGCTGCGCCCCGTCTTTTCTGGATGTGGCCGAGCCCGACGACCGCCTGGTCGTGGTGCACAGCTTTTCCAAGAGCTTTTTGATGACCGGCTGGCGTTTGGGCTGGCTGGTCATGCCCGCCGCCATGACGCCGCACATGGGCAAACTGATCGAGTTCAACACCTCCTGCGCTTCGGTCTTCACCCAAAAGGCGGGTGTGGTGGCCTTGCAAAACACCGCCGACATCACACCCCGCGTGGTGGCCCACCTCAAAGCCTGCCGCGACACCTTGGTGCCGCTGTTGCAGGCTGTGCCGGGTGTTCAATTGGCACCAGCACGGGGCGGCATGTACGCGTTTTTCAAACTCGACGGGCACCCGGATGCGGTGCAGACGGCCAAACGCTTGGTGGCCGAAGCCGGTCTTGGGCTGGCCCCTGGCGAGGCCTTTGCCCCTGAAGCGGCGGGCTGGCTGCGTTGGTGTTTTGCTTCCAAAGATCTGGCGCGGCTGGCGCAAGGTGTCGAGCGGCTCAGGGCTTGGCTGCTCGCCAATGGGGCAGGGGGCTGATGAATGGACAGTAGGGTGGGCGAAAGATTGACGGTGAATCAGCCGATTCACCTTTAAATACTTTCAAAGCGGCACGTTGAGGCGGTCTGGGTGGTTGAGCCCAGTGACCGTCAAATGGAACGGTTGCGCGCCAGCGGTGGGTTGCGCGAAAAATACTGCAGGATGCCGCGCAGCAGGGCGTCAGTCAGTTGCTTCTGGTACGCCTCGCTGCGCAGTTTTTCTTCTTCTTCCGGGTTGCTGATGAAGGCGGTCTCGACCAGCACGCTGGGGATGTCGGGGGCTTTGAGCACGGCAAAACCGGCTTGCTCGACACGGGGTTTGTGCAACTTGCCCACACTGCCGATCTCGCGCAACAAGCTGTTGCCCAAAGACAAGCTGTCCTTGATTTGCGCTGCGGTGCTCATGTCGAGCAAGGCGTGTTGCACCTGAGCATCTTGCCCGCCCAAATTCACGCCGCCGATGTCGTCAGCCTTGTTTTCTTTTTGCGCCATCCAGCGCGCCGCAGCGCTCGTGGCCCCGCCCTGGCTGAGCGCGAACACGCTGGCGCCTTGCGGGCGCGGGGTGTAGAAGGCATCGGCATGGATGCTGACAAACAAGTCAGATTGCACGCGCCGGGCTTTTTGCACGCGCACATGCAGGGGCACAAAAAAGTCAGCATCTCGCGTCAGGAACGCCCGCATGGGGCTGCCGCCCACGCTGCTGGCGTTGATGCGCTCGCTCAACATTTTGGCGATTTTGAGGACCACGTCTTTTTCGCGCGTGCCGCCTGGGCCAATGGCACCCGGGTCCTCGCCGCCATGGCCCGGGTCCAACGTGACCACGATCAGCCGGTCGGTGCGTGGTGGCTCGGGTGTCTTGCCTGGGCGGCTCGGGTTGTCCATGAAGGGGCCTTCGCTGCGGGACAGGTCGGGCCGGCGGGTCGTTGGCGCGGGCAAAGGCAAGGCACTTGCGCCGGGCTGGGTTTGCCGGGCGATCAGATCGCCCAAGGGGTCATTCACTGCGGCCGAGGCTCCGGGCAGGTTGTCCACGGCAGACGGGGTTTTGGCCGCGGTGCGCTCCTGGATCAGTTGCTCCAGAGGGTCAATGGCCTGGCTGGGGTAGAGGTCGAGCACCAAGCGGTGTGCGTAAGGGGCCACGGGTTGCAGGCTAAAGACCTGCGGTGCAATGGGGTGCTTGAGGTCGATCACCAGGCGCACCACGTTGGCGCTGAATTGGCCCACGCGGATGCCGGCAATGTTCGGGTCAGACGCTTGCACCTTCCCCACCAGCTCGCGCAATGCGGCGTTCAGTTGCATGCCTTGGATGTCTACCGCCAGGCGCGGTGGTGAGGCGATGAACGTCTGGGTGCTTTGGATGGGCGCATCCGATTCGAGCGTGACGCGGCTGTAATCTGCTGCGGGCCAAATGCGCACCGCCAGCATGTTGGCGCCCCGAGCGATCTGTGCAGTGCCCAGGCTTAGCACCAGAAAACCTGCCTTGAGCAGGCGACGGCGGTCACTTTGCATGCTCTGCACCTTGGATCCAAGCTTGCAGCCACATGCGCCCGCGCTCTGTGCCTGTGCTGATGCGCACTTGGCGCTGGTCTTCGTTGATGGCGTCGAGCGCGATCACCCAATCGGGCGGGGGCAGTTGTCCGGCCACCTTGTCGGGCCACTCCATAAGTTTCAGGCCCGGCCCGGCAAAGATGTCGCGAAAGCCGGCGTCTTCCCATTCCTGTGGGTCGTTGAAACGGTAAAAGTCAAAATGCCAGATGGGCCAGTCCATGTCTCCCGTTCCGGCCGTGCCCGCTTGGTGCGGCTCGACCACGGCGTAGGTCGGGCTTTTGATGCGCCCCGTGACCCCGGCAGCGCGCAGCAGGTGGCGCACCAGGGTGGTTTTGCCCGCGCCCAGGTTGCCGCGCAGCTCGATGCGCGCATCGCGCCCGCCGGGCCATTGCCCGAGGCATCGCGCCAGCTGCTCGGCAAAGTCTTGGGTGTCGGCCTCATGCAGCCACAAAACCTCCCAATGCGCCGTGAGGGCGGGGCTTTCTACAATCGGCGTGTGACTGCTCAACGTACTCAAATCGACCTTCTTGAACTGTGGCCCCAGATACAGATCTGGGCGCGTGAGTTGGGATTGTCCCAAATTGGCGTGACGGGCATCGATTTGTCCTCGGCAGAGCCCGGATTACAGGCTTGGTTGGCCGCAGGGTTTCACGGCAGCATGGGCTATTTGGAAAGCCATGGCATGAAGCGCGCCCGCCCGGCCGAGTTGGTGCCCGGCACAGTGAGCGTGATCACCACCCGCATGGATTATTTGCCGCAGGACACACCGCCCGACTGGCTGGCGCGCGAAACCGCCCGCAGCCTGCAGCCGGGGGAGGCGGTGGTCTCGCTCTATGCCCGGGGGCGTGATTACCACAAGGTCTTGCGCAGCCGCTTGCAAAAACTGCAGGATCGCATCGCCGAGGCGATTGGCCCCTTTGGCCACCGCGTGTTCACCGATTCGGCCCCGGTGCTGGAGGCTGAGCTGGCCACCCGCAGCGGCTTGGGTTGGCGAGGCAAACACACCTTGGTGCTGAGCCGCGAGGCCGGGTCGATGTTTTTTCTGGGCGAATTGTTTGTGGACTTTGCTTTGCCCGAAACGCCCGCCGTGTCGGGGCATTGTGGACATTGCACCGCCTGCATAGACCTGTGCCCCACGCAAGCCATCGTCGGCCCCTACAAGCTGGATGCGCGGCGCTGCATTTCTTACCTGACGATCGAGCACGCCGGGCCGATCGATGAGGCCTTGCGCCCGCTGATCGGCAACCGCATTTATGGCTGCGACGATTGCCAACTGGCCTGCCCCTGGAACAAGTTTGCGCAAGTCAGCCCTTTGCCTGATTGGCAAGCGCGCGACGGTTTGGGTGCGGGCAGCATCGCTGAGTTGATGTCTTGGAATGAAGCCGAGTTTTTGCGCCGCACCGAAGGCAGTGCCATCCGCCGAATCGGACACGCCCGCTGGTTGCGCAATTTGGCGCTGGCGGCGGGCAATGCGCTGGCCTCGTCGGCCCTGCTGGAAGGTGACCGCCGGGTTTTGCTGCAGGCTTTGGCTGTGCACACAGGTCACCCAGATCCGGTGGTTCAAGAGCAAGTGGCATGGTCCCAGGCCCAAAATGCAGCCCGCCTTGCGCCAAGAAGTCGGACCTGAAGGCGCCGACCTACAAAACCGAGCCTTGGCTGGTGGTGCCAATTTTGTTCAGCCGCGCAGCACACCCAATGCAAACGGCAAGCTCAACATGCCGGCCAAGGTGGACAGTGTGACCAGGCCCGCCACATAAGGTCCGTTGTAGCCCATGCGGGCGGCCAGGACATAGCAAGTGGAGGCGGTTGGCAAGGCTGAAAAAGCCAGCAGCATGGTGGTTTGGTTGGGGTTCAGGCCAAAAAGCAGCGACAGACCTATCGCCATCAGGGGCATCAACATGTGTTTGATCAGCAGCACAGAGGTGCTCAGCAGTTTGCCTTGGCGCAAGCTGCCCAGTTGCATGCCTGCGCCGGCCGCCATCAAACCCAGCGCCAAAGAGGCTGCACCAATGCGGCTGACGCTGGGCTCCAGCACATCGGGCATGCGAAAGCCCAGCAAGTTGGCAGCCAAGCCTGAAACGGTGGCGATGATGAGGGGGTTGCGTACCAGTTCTCGCAAAAAGCCAGTCTGGGCTTGTCGGGCCATAGGCCAGACCGCAGCAATGTTGAACAGGGGCACGCAAAAACCAATCAGAACAGCAATCATCAGCAAGCCTTCGGGCCCGGCCAAGCGTTCGGCCAGCGCCAGTCCGATGAAGGAGTTGAAGCGAAAGCCAACCTGCGCCGCCGCAGCGTGGTCACGCCGGTCCAGGTAGCGGCCCAGCACAGGCCAGTAGGGCAGGCTATAGGTCAGAGCAATGGCCCCCAGCGCCAGGCTAAGGCCCGCGCCAATTAGGCTGGAGGCAGCCGCAAGGTCCAGCGGGCTTTTCACGATGGAGTGAAACAACAGCACCGGGAACAAGAAGAAAAACACCAGGCTCTCCACCTGTTGCCAGACTGGGCGGTTCAGGGCCGTGAAGCGGCAAATCAGATAGCCGCACAGGATCAGGGAAAAATCAGGAAATAGGAGTTGGGCAAAATTCACGGGGCTAGGATAACCCAGTGCGGGTGTGTCCTTGACGAGCGGCTGTCACCTCTAACGCCTTCGTGCGCGGTTTCAGGGCTTTGTGGGTTTCCCCCCTCACGCCAGACCCCATTTTTTGCCTATCATGTGAGATCTTTTATGGAGTTTTATCAAATGAAGCGTCGTAGTTTGGTTTCTGCAGCCAGTTTGGCTGCCACCGTGTTGGCCAGCGGATCGGTATGGGCCCAGGCTTACCCCAGCAAAACCATTCGTCTGCAGGTGCCGTTTGCCCCCGGTGGCACGACCGACATCGTGGCCCGCGTGATTGCCGAGCCGCTGGGCAAAGCCCTGGGCCAAAGCGTGATCGTCGAGAACAAGGCCGGTGGTGGCGGTGTGGTGGGTGCGACCGAAACCGTGCGCGCTGCCCCCGATGGCTACAACCTGGGCATGGCCACCGTGTCGACCACGGCCGCCAACCCAGCCATCAACCCCAAGATTCCGTACAACGTGCTGACCGACTTCACGCCCATCATCAACATTGCGGCCACACCCAATGTGATCGCGGTACACCCCAGCTTTCCGGCCAGGGATTACGCCGGCTTTGTGGCCGAGTTGAAGAAGAACCCCGGTAAATATTCCTACGCATCCTCGGGCACGGGCGGCATTGGCCACCTTCAGACCGAGTTGTGGAAGAGCCTGGCGGGCGTGTTCATCACCCACATTCCTTACCGCGGTGCAGGCCCGGCCCTGAACGACACCGTGGCCGGCCAGGTGCCGATCATTTTTGACAACCTGCCTTCGGCGCTGCCATTCATCCAGTCCGGCCGTTTGGTGCCCATCGTGGTGGCCGCACCCCAGCGCTTGTCACAGCTGCCCAATGTGCCCACCTTCAAGGATGTTGGTCTTGAGCCTGTCAACCGCATGGCCTATTACGGCATCCTGGGCCCGAAAAACCTGCCCAAAGAGGTGGTCGACAAAATCAGCGCGGGTGTGAAAAAAGCCCTGCAAGAGCCGGGCGTGACCAAGCGCATCAATGACACCGGTTCTTTGGTGGTGGCCAACACGCCTGAAGAGTTCACGGCCCAGATCAAGGCCGAGTTCGAGGTCTACAAAAAGGTGGTGGACCAGCAAAAACTCAAGCTGGACTGATTTTTAGTCCATGCACGAGGCCAGCCAGAGCGCCATCGAACGATTTGCCGAGGCCCTCTGGCTGGAGGACGGACTGTCCGCCAACACCTTGGCGGCTTACCGCCTCGATTTGTCGCTCTACGCCACTTGGTTGTATTTGACGCACAGGCTGGCGCTGGAGGCGACCCAAGAACACCACCTGCAGGCTTACTTTGCCGAGCGCCATGGCCAGACCAAGGCCACATCGGCCAACCGCAGGCTCACCGTGTTCAAGCGTTTTTTCAGGTGGGCGCTGCGCGAACGCCTTGTGCAATCCGATCCCACCTTGCGCATGCTGGCCGCCAAACAGGCGCTGCGTGTGCCCAAGACGCTGGGCGAGGCGCAGGTCGATGCGTTGTTGTCTGCGCCCGATATCACCACCCCACTGGGCCTGCGCGACCGCGCCATGCTGGAGTTGATGTACGCCAGTGGCCTGCGTGTCAGCGAGTTGGTGAGCCTCAAAACCCTGCATGTCTCGCTCAATGAAGGGGTGCTGCGCATCATGGGCAAGGGTAGCAAAGAACGCTTGGTGCCTTTTGGCGAAGAGGCGCGTGAATGGTTGCAGCGCTACATGGGCCAGGCCAGACCGGCCATGTTGGGCCAGCGACAAACCCATGACCTGTTCGTCACCACCAGTGGCAGCACACCCGGCACAGCGATGTCTCGCGTTATGTTCTGGAGCTTGGTCAAGCGCTACGCCATCGACGCGGGCATCACCGCGCCCCTGTCACCGCACACCCTGCGCCACGCTTTCGCCACGCATTTGCTCAACCATGGGGCCGATTTGCGCGCCGTGCAGATGCTACTTGGCCATGCCGACATCTCCACTACCACCATCTACACCCATGTGGCGCGTGAACGGCTCAAGACGCTGCATGCGCAGCACCACCCGCGAGGATAGGACCTGGGCCTCAGTGGTCCACCTGGTTTTTTTGCGCGCGCAAGGCAAAACAAATGCGCAGACAAGAGCACAAAAAGTTGTGCAAGACCTTGCAAGGCCTCATGGATAATTCTCGCTAGGAAAAAAACATGAAACCAGTACTTCCCTCTGTCTTTTTGTCGCCCGATGCCGTGCAAACACAAACCGCCAAATTGATGGGGCGACAGTCAGCGGGCAGGGGGTTCATGCGTGGCTTGGCTGCCGCTTACCGTGATGATGACCGCAGTTTGGTGCTGGTGCATGGTGGTGGCTCGCAACAAGCTGTGCTCGAAATCGAGGCGCGTGACACGGGGTGGGTGCGGGGCATTGAACATCGGCGGGTGCAAGAGCCCTCCACTTGGCCCCAAGGGGTCATGCATTACCCGGCGCCTTTCAATACACGGATGGGGTGGCAGCGCCACCGCCAAGGGCCAGCGGGCCTGGCCTTCAGCGGGGTGACACACACCATCAGTTCGTCTGGCGTGCTGGCGCAAATCGCCGACTACGTGCAAGGGCCGTTCACAGTCGCTGACGCGTTGATCTGCACCTCGCAGAGCGTGCACAAGGCAGTGCACCAGGTGTGGCAGGCGCAAGCAGAGTGGCTGGGACGACGATTGGGCGTTGAGGTCAAGCCTGAGGGCCCCATGACGCCCGTGATTCCCTTGGGCATTCCTACACAAGATTTCACACCCGATGAGGCCACGCGTGCGCAGGGGCGGGCGCGTTGGGGCCTGCAGCCCGACGAAGTGGCCGTGTTGTTTGTGGGTCGGCTGAGCCTGCATGCCAAGGCCAATCCTTTGCCCATGTATTTGGCGGTGGCGCGAGCAGCGGCCCTGACTGGCCGACGCTTGCGTGTGCTGGAGTGCGGCTGGTTTTCCAATGACGCCACATGCCAGAGTTTTGATGAAGCGGCCCAATTGGCAGGGGTTCAGGTGACGCGCATGGATGGCCGAGAAGCCGGCGTGACGCGTCTGGCCTATGCCAGCTCAGATGTATTCATGTCCTTGTCCGACAACATCCAGGAGACTTTTGGTCTGACACCGCTCGAAGCCATGGCCAGTGGCCTGCCAGTTATTGCGTCGGATTGGGACGGTTACCGCGAAACGCTGCGCGACGGGGTGGATGGCTTCCTGATTCCCACCCTGCAAATCGGGGTGCCGGCTGCAGCCAAGGCCAGCAGCGAGGCCTATGAAGACGGCCGACTCAACTACGACAATTACATTGCCCATGCGCATTTGCAGGTGTCCGTGGATGTGCAGGCCTGCGCTCAGGCATTGGCACGCTTGGTGCAAGACGACGCTTTGCGCCAGCGCATGGGCGCGGCAGGCCGAGAGCGTGCAGTGCAGGTTTATGACTGGGCTGTCGTGATGCGCCAATACCAAAGCTTGTGGGCTGAGCAGACCGAACGCCTGGCCCATTTGGCGGCCGATGCTGCTGCAGCAAAGCCGCAGCGCGACCCTGCCTTCATGAACCCTTTGCAGCTTTTTGACCATTACCCCAGTGCCCTGCTGCAGGGCCACCACCGACTTTGGCGCGCAGCCGAAGTGGACGAGAACGCTTTGGGCCGCATGCGCGATTTGGCGATGTGGCAGTTTGCTGGCAACAGGCTGTCAAATGTGGAAGCTTTGACGCAAGCCTGGCGTGCCTTGCCCGAGGGCATGACCGAGGCGCCCGAACTGCAGGCCTGGGCGCGATCGCAGGGCTGGATTTTGCCGCTGGCGCTGCGCAATGCGACGTGGCTCGCCAAGGTGGGTGGGGTGCACACCGACGCACAGCCCAGCCCAACGTTGGGAGCGATGACTTGAAAATTTTGCTCGTCCACCAAAATTTTCCAGGCCAATTTCGGGGCTTGGTGCCCGAGCTGATCGCGCTAGGTCACGACCTGCGTGCCATCTCCATGCGCCAGGACACGGTTTTGGCCGGGGTGGCCAACACGCCGTACAAACCTGCGCGCAGCAACGGCAAAGACACGCACCCCTGGCTCGGCAATACCGAGACCGCCGTGCTGCGCGGCGAAGCTGTGGCGAGTGTCGTGCGCAGCATGCAGACTTCAGGCTGGGTGCCTGATGTGGTGCTGGGGCACACCGGTTGGGGTGAAATGCTGTATCTGCGGCAAGCTGCACCCGGGGCGCGTTTGCTCGGGTTGTGCGAGCTGTATTACCAGGCCGAAGGCGGTGATGTGGGCTTTGACCCCGAGTTTCCGGCCCCTCCACGATTGGCCGAGCGGCTGCAAACGCGCAACATGCACTTGGCATCGAGTCTGCTCAGTTGCGATGTGGGTGTTACGCCCACCCAATGGCAAGCCAGCTGTTTTGTGCCCGCTTTGCGTGAGCGCTTGCGCGTGATCCACGATGGCATCGAAACCGATCAACTGGTACCCGATACCAGCGCTTGGATTAGCCTTTCACGGGATGGGCTGAGGCTGAAGGCGGGCGACGAAGTGGTGACCTTCGTCAACCGCAACCTGGAGCCGATGCGTGGTTACCACCAGTTCATGCGCGCTTTGCCGCGCATTTTGGCCGAGCGACCGAATGCGCGCGTGGTGATTGTGGGTGGCGATGGCGTGAGTTATGGCAGCCAGCACAGCAGCGGTGAGAGTTACAAAAACATTTACCTCAACGAGGTGCGCGATCAGCTGGATTTGTCCCGGGTGCATTTTGTCAACCGCGTGCCCTACAAAGTGTTGCTGTCGCTGTTGCGTGTGTCGGCTGCGCACGTTTACTTGACGGTGCCGTTCGTGTTGAGTTGGTCCATGCTGGAAGCAATGAGTTTGGGCGCTTTGGTGATTGGTTCCGACACAGCGCCGGTGCGCGAGGTCATTGAGCATGGTAAGAACGGGCTGCTGGTGGATTTTTTTGATTCGCAGCAATTGGGCCGGATGGTGTGCGATGTGCTGGCTGGGCCTCAGCGCTTCGCCCACTTGCGCGAGGCTGCACGCCAAACGGTGGTGGACCGTTACGACTTCAAAACTCGCGCCTTGCCCGCCTATCTGGCATTGATTGAAGGTCGCCAAGAGGCTTTGTGATTCCTGAGCATTCTTGAGAAATCGGACACTTTGTGGCTTATGCCACACGCACCAAACCCGTTTTGATGAGCCAACCGAGATGCCGAAGCACTGGTGGGGTTTCTTTGTCGGAGGTGCTCCAGCTGGACCATGCTAGACCCTGGGGCGCTTGGGCCACTTGGTGGAGCAATTGTTGCAGCTGCGCTTTGTCCAGTTCTTTTTTGATCCCGGCATAGACAGGCCGCTCCAGCAGCTGCGCGAGGGCTTTCTCGCGGGCCTTGGGATCGGTGGGCAGCAAGGGACCGGGCAGCAAGGTCAGTGTGCCTGACAGGGTGTGAGTCGGGTAGTGCGAGAACGAATGAAAGGGATCGCTGCGGCGCGGGTGGCGATGGCCCCACTGTGAGTTGTGGTGTTGACCATGGTGATGCCAATGGCTCACCTTCTGCGCTTGCTGGCGTACGAGGGCCAGTTCCGTAAAAAGCGCTGTGTAACGCGGAATGAGTTGTACCCAATCGTAATCTCGCCGGGCGCGTTGCTGGCCGGCTTGGCCCATGCGCTGGCGCAAAGCCGGATCACGGGCGAGTTGGGCATAGGCCATGGCGGCCTGCGCGATGTCCAGGCCAATGAACGCGCTGGCCCGGCTGACGTAGTCGCGGTAGTCGATCGCCAAATCGGCGTGTCCATCCATCAGATCGATGCCTTCACCAGCGGCCGGCTGCCAGGTGCGGATGCGCATGCCGTCAACGCCATCGCGCACCGATTCCCGGTAGCCGTCATAGTCACTCACCACCACGGGCAAACCAGCGGCCATGGCTTCAATAGGGGTCAGGCCAAAGGTTTCCTGGATGTTGTCGACCAAGCTGGTGAACAGGTCAGCGGCGTGCCACACGCCTTGTCTGGCTTCGGGTGTTCGGCCGTCTTCAAACACCACACGCACATCCGGGCAGACTTGGGCGACGGCGGCGCGCAGTTGGTTTTCGTCCCATTCGCTGGCAAACCAGCCCGCCAGCACCAAGTGCAGTCGGGGGCCGTTTTCAGCCTGCAGTTGCTGCGCGGCCAATTGCAAGGCGTCCAGCATGGGCAACAAATTGGCTTTGGTGCGCAGGTCAAGACGGCCCATGTACAGCACGCAAACATCCCGATCGCTCAGCGCCCATTGCTGACGCCAACGTGCTCGGTGTTGGGCCTTGTCAGCCGCAGGCAGATCCAATGCAGCGCAGTCAACTCCCAGCGGCAGCACGGGCAGTGGGGGGCTTTGCACGCGGGTAGCGCCCAGGTGTTCGCGCAACCAGGCGGCTTCGTCATCCAGCAGCCGCTGCACCATGGTTTGCACAGAGACGCTGGGGCAGATTTGTGCATCCCAGGGGTAAACCGGGGCGGTGAGCATGTTGGCCAGGCCATCTTGAATGGACAGTTCGCAGCTGGTGTGGGTCATGCCCACGATGCTGAAATCGGTGGCGCTCGCTAGCGCATCACGTCGGCGCATCCAGGCCAGGTCGGCCACTTGAGGGCCCGGTGCATAAAGTGTCCCAACGCTGCGTATGCGGTGGATCTGCTGCTGAGCAATCCATCGGTACACCGGTTTGGCCTGGCGCCCTTGATGAACTTGCTCGCCAATTCGGGCAAATACCTGCGCCTCGTCGCGAAACCGGGCCATGCACCAGAACTCGGCGTGTCCACTGTGCCTAAACCAAGAGGTCAGAAAGCCCTCGTTGGCCGACTGCCGGCCCATGAGTGTGGGGCCCGATGTGCTGTAGCTGTCTTTGGCCGGGACGCGAATGACGCAGTTGGGCGCGGTGGATGTGTTCATGGGCTTGGGCTTAGGCGTTCTTCGCTGGGGATGATGTGCGCGTGGCTTTGGCCGGTGTGGATTCTTTGCAGAAAAGACATGGGTCGACCCACAAAGCGGCTGATGTCAGGAATGTGTTGGGTGTAGCGCCAAAAGCAAATGTCAGCGGGACTGAATTTTCCCGAAAGGGGTTTGACCTTTCCTGAGTAATGCAGAACTTGGCTACGCTCAAATGCCGGAAGTCCAGTCCGCTCAGGAATTGGGTGATTGATACGGCATGCAGCGCCAGACGATGCCCGAAGCGCAACACGATTTGCCCCAGGACATGTTGGGCTTCGTGATTCAGGGTCTCATCGTGCAGCAGGTGCACCACCATCGGCACGCTGGTGTGCTGGCACACCGATGTCACCGTCACCGCCACATACGGCCAGTAAGTGCCGTGGCGGTCGTGCAAAGCCAGTGCGGTGTGGGTGGTGTCAAACATGTTGGCGTTGATTATCTTTCAACAGGTCGTTGCCTAAGCAGGCCTATTCCGACTCTTCAAATCCTGCAAATCTTGAGCTTGACCCTGTTTGAAACAAACCCAATAAATCGACGACTGACATCCCTCGATCCCGATAAAAATGCGGATTTTGAGCCCCAACAGCGTTCACTTTTCTGGAAAGCGTTGGGATATTACGGATCGCGGGTGTCTATTTCTTGCTGAAAATATAAATAAGAAATCCATCTTTGACCTGGTCATTAAAGCTTCATACCTTCGCCACAACACATTCACATGTCACGGGCAGCATGAATTTTTAGTCATCTGAGGCGCATGCCGTGAAATATCATTTGTTAAAGACTTTTTTGCTGGTTTCATCCATGACCATGGTGACCCATGTTGGTGCCCAAACCGACAGCCGCCCAACTGTTCGCGTGGCCGTTCAGCAGGTTGCCAATTCGGGAACTTTGACGCCTTTGCGCGAACAATCGAATGTGGGTTCTCGCTCTTTCCCCATGATTTATGCAGGGCTGATTGAACTGGATCGCCAAGGCGATTTGTCACTCAAGCCGGGTCTGGCCACTTCTTGGAAGCGCATCGATGACTTCACGGTGGAGCTCAAGCTGCGCAAAGGCGTGAAGTTCCACAACGGTGACGAGATGACCGCTGACGACGTGGCCTTCACTTTTGGGCCAGAGTACATGTTTGGCAGCACCAAACCCTTGGTTGTGGGCCAAGTCGCTGCAACCATTGCCACCACGACCAATCAAACACCAGCCACGGCAGTCAAACTGCCTGCGGCCACTTTGCCACCCGAAGTGCCTGCGGTCGCCAGGCGCATGTGGCCCTCTTTGGCGCAAGTCAAAGTGATCGACAAATACACTGTGCGATTCATCAATTTGGCACCCGATTTGACCCTCGAGGGTCGTTTGGCACGGTCATCTGAAATCATCTCCAAGCGCGCCTTTTTGGAAGCCAAAGACTGGGCCAGTTGGGCGCGTTCGCCCGTGGCTGCGGGTCCTTTCAAAATCAAAGAATTCAAGCCGGACAACAGCTTGGTGTTGACGGCGCACGATGCTTATTTCGCTGGCAAACCCAACGTGAAAGAAGTGCGTTACCAAGTCGTTCCTGAAGTGTCGGGACGCGTGAATGGCTTGCTCAGTGGCGAGTACGATTTTGTGACCGACATTCCGCCGGACCAGATCAAAACCATCGAAGCCAACCCCAAGTTTGAAGTGGTTGGTGGCCCCGTGCTCAATCACCGCATCATCGTCTTCGACAAGAACCACCCGCAGATGGCCAATCCCAAAATTCGCTTGGCCATGGCCCACGCGATCGACCGTGACGCGATTGTCAAATCTTTGTGGGGCAACCGCACCACCGTGCCCGCTGGCTTGCAGTGGGAATATTACGGACCCATGTTCCAGAAAAACTGGAGTGTCCCCAAGTACGACCCTGCACTGGCAGCCCGTTTGGTCAAAGAGGCTGGCTACAAAGGTGAACCCATTCCATTTCGGGTCTTGAACAATTACTACACCAACCAAGTGCAAACGGCGCAAGTGTTGGCTGAAATGTGGCGTGCCGTCGGCCTGAACGTGGACATGCAGATGAAAGAAAACTGGGGTCAAATTTTTGAAACAGCCAGCTCTTCTCGTGGTGTGCGTGACTGGTCAAACTCAGCCCCCTTCAATGACCCGGTCAGCTCCATCGTGAACCAGCACGGCCCCAACGGCCAACAACAACAGATGGGCGAGTGGAGGAACAGTGAGTTCAATACCCTGTCTACTTTGCTGGAAACGTCCACCAACATGGACAACCGCGGCCGTGCTTTTCGCCGCATGCTGGAAATAGCAGAACGTGAAGATCCCGCCTACACCGTGCTGCACCGTAACGTGGTGTTTTATGGCAAGCGCAAAGACATCCAGTGGAAATGGTCCCCCACCTTCACCATGGACTTCCGGGCTGCAAACCTGATCATGCCCGTCAGTGGCAAATGACTGAATTGGCGACCCATCAGTCTCATCCCAGCGTCCCCCAAGTTTTAGTGAGTCTGCGTGGGCTGAGAGTGAGTTTTGGCTCTGGCGCATCGCAAGTGCAGGTGCTCCATGGGCTTGATCTGGATGTCCATGCGGGGGAGTCCTTAGGGCTGGTCGGTGAGTCTGGTTGCGGCAAAAGCGTGACTTGGCTGGCCGCTTTGGGATTGCTCGGAGCGAATGCCCAGGTTCAAGGTGAATTTCGTCTGGCGGGTGAACGTTTTGATGGCCTGAGTGACAAGGCCTTGTCTTTGATTCGCGGGCGTCGCATCGCCATGATTTTTCAGGACCCCGCCTCGGCTTTGAATCCTGTACACCGGATCGGGCAACAACTGGTGGAAGCCGTGAGTTTGCACAAAGGACTCAGAGGTGAGGCTGCCCGTGCGCAAGCGGTGCGTTTGTTGGATCAGGTGCACATTCCCAATGCGCGTCAACGGTTCGATGCGTATCCGCATGAACTGTCTGGCGGCATGAACCAGCGCGTCATGATTGCCATGGCGCTGGCTGGAGAGCCGGATTTGCTGATCGCAGATGAGCCGACCACCGCTTTGGATGCAACGATTCAAGCCCAAATTTTGGATTTGCTGTCTGAAGTGCGCCGCGACCAGGGAATGGCCATGGTCTTGATCTCGCATGACCTGAGTGTGATTGCGCAAGAATGCTCTCGGGTCATGGTGATGTACGCGGGGCGCGCTGCCGAAATTGCAGTCACCGACAACTTGTTTCGCACCGCCAAGCATCCTTACACGCAGGGTTTGTTGTCTTGTGTACCCGATGTGGCTTCACCCCAAAAACGCCTGACCGCCATTCCAGGGCAAGTGCCTGAAGCGGGCCGATTGCCCAAAGGCTGCAGCTTTGAGCCCCGATGTGCGCAGTCGATGGCGCAGTGCAGTGGGCTTGTTCCGATGCTTTCTTCTGTTGCACTTGACCACCAAGTGGCTTGTTTTTTGGCGACACCATGACCCCATTGCTTCAAGTTCAAGAGTTGCGCAAGCACTTTCAGGTGAGCGTGCCTGAAGGCTGGCGTCAGCGAAAAGCCAACTTGCGCGCCGTCGATGGCATTTCATTTGATTTGCACGCGGGTCAAACCCTCGGCTTGGTCGGTGAGTCTGGCTGCGGCAAAACCACCACGGCACGTCTCGTGCTGGGCTTGACCGAGGCCACCCAGGGCCAAGTTTTGTTCAACGGCCAGCCCGTCGCGGCGAAGCGCGATGCCACCTGGCGAGCCCAGCGACAAAACATGCAAATGGTCTATCAAAACCCGCTGGGGGCATTGGACAGGCGTCTGAATGTGATCTCACAAGTGTTGGAGCCTTTGGTGATTCACGGCTTGGGTGATGCGCTTTCCAGGGTGGAGCAGGCTCAGGACTTGATGGCCTCCATGGGGCTTCCGAAGCCCTTGTGGCAACGCTATCCGCATGAGCTTTCGGGTGGGCAACGCCAGCGTGTGGTGCTCGCGCGCGCCCTCATTCTCAAGCCCAGCTTGTTGGTGTGTGATGAACCCGTGTCGGCCTTGGACGTGTCGATTCAGGCCCAAGTGATCAATTTGTTGCAAGACGTCCAAGAGCGAATGGGTGTGGCCTATTTGTTCATCAGCCACGACCTCAAGGTGGTGCGTCAAGTCAGTGACCAAGTGGCGGTGATGTATTTGGGGCACATCGTGGAGCAGGCGCCGCCCCAGCCATTGTTCAGTGAACCCTTGCACCCTTACTCCCAAGCTTTGGTGTCTTCGGTGCCCTCTCTTTGGCAACGAAGCAACCCGAAGCGGCACATCTTGCAAGGCGATCCTCCCAGCCCGCTGTCACTTCAAAGCGGTTGTGTTTTTCAAAATCGATGCCCGCACGCGCAAGCCATTTGCCGTGAGGTGCCGCCGCGTTTGACCCCTCTGAGCTCTGAGCGTCAAGTCGCCTGTCATTTGGTCTCAGAGCAGGCGGATATGCCCGATGCACCTTTGGAGTCCCTCGCATGATGCGATTTTTGGTGATCCGGTTTTTACGCGGACTCTTGACCTTGTTCTTGGTGCTCAGTTTTGCTTTTTTGATCCTGCGATCCACCGGGGATCCCGCCATGTTGATCATGTCTGCCGACGCGCCGCCGGAAGCCCTGGAGGCTTTTCGCAAAGGGTGGGGTTTGGACGCCCCCTTGTGGCAGCAGTATCTTGGTTATTTTAAAAACCTTGCGCAGGGAAATTTTGGCTACTCGATGCGCGACAAAAGCCCCGCCATGGATTTGGTTTTGGCCCGCATTCCAGCCACGCTCAGCTTGGCCCTTCCGGCCTTTGTTTTGAAGCTGCTGATCGGTATCTCTGCAGGTGTTTATGCCGCGCTGCATCGCAACACCTGGATTGACCGGTTCTTGATCAGCCTTTCCATTGCCGGCTACACCATGCCCAGTTTTGTGTTGGGTCTGGTGCTGGTGCTGGTTTTTGCGGTGGGCTTGGGGTGGCTGCCCAGCGGAGGGGACGCCACTTGGCAGCACGCCATATTGCCTGTGATTACCCTCAGTTTGGGCGGTGCTGCGGTGCTGGCCCGGTTCACCCGATCCGCCATGCTCGAAGTCATGGGGCAATCTTATATCCGCACGGCCAGTGCCAAGGGATTGGTCTGGCGTCGCGTTGTGCTGCACCACGCGATGCCCAATGCGGCCATCCCGACGCTGACGGTGATTGGTTTCATGGTTGGCAGTTTGATCGCGGGTGCGGTGGTGGTGGAGAGCGTTTTCTCTTGGCCAGGGGTTGGCCGCTTGTTGGTGACTTCCGTGGCCAACAGGGACTTGGCGGTTGTGCAAAGTCTTTTGTTGTTGGTGGCCACCACCATGGTGTCTGCCAACTTGATGGTGGACATCCTTTACGGATGGATTGACCCGCGTGTTCGCTCAGGCCAAGCCGCACAAGGAAAAAAAGCATGAACACACCCTCCTTGCCTGAACAAAGCCAGACCGCGGCCTCACCGTCTTTTGGGCAATCTGCGATTCAACTGATTCGATCAATGCCCCTATTGGTCCGACTATGCTCGCTGTGGATTGTGGTGGTTTTAGGGATCGCTTTGTTCGCCGATTTCATTTCGCCATACAGTTACAGCCAGCTGGATTTGTTGGCCCGCCTGCGCCCGCCCGCGTTTTGGGGCGGCAGTTCAGACCACTGGCTTGGAACCGATGAGTTGGGTCGCGATGTGTTGTCACGCTTATTCCATTCGGTCCGCATCAGTTTGCTGGTGGCCTTCATCAGCACCCTGTTGTCGGCCACTGTGGGCGTACTGATGGGCTTTGCAGCCGCGCACTTCAGAGGCTGGGTGGAGCAGTTGGTTTTGACTTTGGTGGATTTCCAAGCCTCGATGCCGTTCATGATCATTGCGCTGGCCGTGTTAGCTTTTTTCGGAAACACCTTGGTTTTGTTCATCGCCTTGATGGGTTTTTATGGCTGGGAGCGGTCTGCGCGCATTGCGCGTGGCTTGACGATTGCCGCCAATGAGCAAGGCTACGCGTCCGCTGTTTATGACTTGGGGGCATCGCCTTGGCGCGTCTACCTTAGGCACATCCTGCCCAATATTGCCAGCACCTTGATCGTGAGCGTCACGCTCACATTTCCAGAGGTCATCTTGTTGGAGTCCGGTCTGTCCTTTTTGGGCTTGGGGGTTCAGCCCCCCATGACCAGCTTGGGCAATATGGTCGGTTATGGCCGTGAATACCTGCAATCGGCGCCCTGGATTTTGCTTGCGCCGAGTCTGTTCATTGTGGTCACCACGTTCTCAGTCAGCATGCTCGGAGACTGGTTGCGCGACCTGTTGGATCCGACCTTGAATTGAAACTTATCCCCAGACGAAAGACCCTTATGCACCAACACAAAAACGTTTTGCTCATCGTGGTTGACCAATGGCGTGGCGACACATTGCCCATGCTGGGCCACCCGCTTATCAAAACGCCCAACATTGAGTCTCTGGCCAGCGAGGGCGTGACCTTTGCGCGCCACTACACACAAGCCGTGCCTTGCGGGCCAGGCCGCGCCAGTTTGCTCACCGGTCTGTACATGATGAACCACCGGGCGGTCCAAAACACCATCCCGCTCGACGCACGGCACACCAACATCGCTTTAGAGGTGCGCAAGGCCGGTTATGAACCTGCTTTGGTCGGCTACACCACCACCACGCCAGATCCGCGCGTCACGGCGGCCCAAGATCCTCGCTACACCGTTTTGGGTGCAGACATGGAAGGCTGGAAATCGGTGGGTTCGTGGGGCTTGAAAATGGAAGCCTACTTTGGCTGGCTTGCTGCCCAAGGTGTGAAGTTGCCCGACAACCCTTGGGACATTTGGTTGCCCGAAGGCTTGGACGCCCATGACGTCGGGGCCACCGCCCGGCCCAGCCGCATTCCGGCCCAGTTGTCCGACACCACTTGGTTCACGGACAAAGGCTTGGACTATTTGCGCAGCGTTCAAAACAAGCCCTGGTTTTTGCATCTGGGTTACTACCGTCCCCACCCGCCCTTTGCAGCGCCAGCGCCTTACCACGACATGTACGACCCGGCGCAATGCCCTGCACCGATTCGCGCCGCTTCACCGCAAGCCGAGGGCGAGCAGCACCCTTTGCTGAAGTTCTATTTGGAGAACATTGCCCGTAAGAGCTTTTTCCAAAACGGCCAGGGCTTGGCCAGTCAGATGGACGAGGCCGAAGTGCGCCAAATGCGCGCCACCTATTACGGCCTGATGAGCGAGGTGGACGACCAGATCGGCCGCGTTTTCAAGTTCCTCAAGGAAACGGGCCAATGGGACAACACCTTGGTGGTGTTGACCAGCGACCACGGCGAGCAGTTGGGTGACCACCACCTGCTCGGCAAGATCGGCTATTTCGATGAGAGCTTTCACATCCCCATGATTGTTCGCGATCCTGGTGTTCAATCCGATGCCACACGGGGCCAGATGGTTCGCCATTTCACCGAGACCGTGGACACCATGCCCACCATTTTGGATTGGATGGGTCAAGCGATTCCGCGGGCCTGTGATGGTGCTTCGCTGTTGCCGTTTTTGCACAATGGTCAGGCGCCTCAAAACTGGCGGACCGAAGTGCACTACGAGTTTGATTTCCGCAACATCTTTTATTCACAGCCCGAAGACGTGTTGGGCACAGACATGGACGAGAGTGCCTTGGCCGTGGTGCAAGATGAACAGTACAAGTACGTTCACTTTGCCGCACTGCCGCCCTTGTTTTTTGATTTGCGCAAGGACCCAGCGCAATTGCACAACTGCGCGCAAGACCCCGAGTACGTTGCGCTGGTGCTGGCCTATGCGCAAAAAATGCTCAATTGGCGTCTTAAGCACGCTGACAAAACGCTCACGGGCTATGCGGCCTCACCAGCGGGCTTGACGCAAAGGGACTGATCATTGCCCCAGCAGTTGCAGTTCTTCGGGGCTGAAGCCAGCAGATTGGCGCGCCGCCATGTTGAAGGGCGGGCGCAGTTTGGGCGCGTCGTATTGCGCGATTAACTCGGCGTAGGTGTGCACGGGGTCCAAGCCGCGCTCTTTGCACAGGTGGCGGTACCAGCGGTTGCCTGCGGCCACATGGCTGATTTCGTCTTGCAAGATGATGTCCAAAATCTCACCGGCGCGGTGGTCGCCCACGCTGACCAGTTTGTTTTTCACGCCCGGTGAGGCGTCTAGACCGCGCGCTTC
>Ga0247832_1003749_pt1 | contig 20207 bp, 23 predicted proteins | sample LaCruzMarch2015__10_FD_192407 | JGI IMG/M metagenome (GOLD analysis project Ga0247832, IMG submission 192407) | Freshwater microbial communities from meromictic Lake La Cruz, Castile-La Mancha, Spain - LaCruzMarch2015_4m | ecosystem: Environmental > Aquatic > Freshwater > Lake | place: Spain... | reverse complement strand
GCCCTCCAATGTGGAGGGACGACCTCCGTGTCGTCCGACTTCTTCATGCCGCGCCTGCGCGCGGGAAACAACGGCGCTGACGGAGCAGCGCCCTCCAATGTGGAGGGACGACCTCCGTGTCGTCCGATTTGTTCAGGCCTCGACTGCCCGCGGTGGGTTTCTTTCAAAAAAGAGCCATCTGTGCGGCGTCGGGATCGGGAACGAGGCGCTTTCGCGAGCTCTTGGCGATAGTGGGTTGGCCAGCGGCGTTGAGTTCGGACTTTTCCAGGTTCTCGAGGATTTCCTTGGCGCGGGTGATAATCGAGTCGGGAAGTCCTGCGAGGCGGGCCACTTGGATGCCGTAGCTCTGGTCGGCGCGGCCGGGTAGGATTTTTCGCAGGAAGATGATTTGGTCGTTCCACTCGCGGACGGCAACATTGAGGTTCTGGACGCCGCTGCGGGTGCGCTCGAGGTCGGTGAGCTCGTGGTAGTGGGTGGCAAAGAGGGCGCGGCAGCTGATCTTGTCATGGAGGTGTTCCGCGACACTCCAGGCGATGGACAAACCGTCGAATGTGGAGGTGCCGCGTCCGATCTCGTCAAGAATCACAAGGCTGCGGCCCGTGGCATTGTTGAGGATGTTCGCTGTTTCATTCATTTCCACCATGAAGGTCGATTGTCCCCGCGCGAGGTCGTCATTCGCTCCCACGCGCGTGAAAATGCGGTCGGTCAGGCCGAGGCGCATGGATTTCGCGGGAACATAGCTGCCGGTCTGCGCAAGAAGTGTGAGAAGGGCGACCTGCCGGATGTAGGTCGATTTTCCAGCCATGTTCGGGCCGGTGATGATGGCGAATTTCTTGCCGTCCGTTCCCAAGTTTGTGTCATTGGGAACAAAGCGCGACCCATCGGTTTGCTGATCGAGAACGGGGTGGCGTCCATCTGAAATTTCCAGAATGTCCGAGTCGTCGATCTCCGGGCGGCAGTAGCCGTGCAGTCGCGCGGTTTCGGCGAGCGAGCAGATGGCATCGAGGATGGCCAGCGTGGCAGCTGTTTCCTGCAGGTGGTTGATTTGAAGCAGAACGGCGCTGCGGAGTTCTCCAAAGATTTCGATTTCACGGGCGCGGGCGCGTTCATTGGCACCGAGAATTTTGCCTTCAAATTCCTTGAGCTCGGGAGTGATGAATCGCTCGCCGTTCACTGTCGTCTGCTTGCGAATGTAGTCGGCGGGCACAGCGGCAAGGTTTGCCTTGGTGATTTCGATGAAGTAGCCGAACACCGAGGTGAAACGGACTTTCAGGGATTTGATGCCGGTTCGCTCGATTTCCTTTTCTTGAAGGGCGGCGATCCAGTTTTTGCCTTCGTGTGACGCCGAGCGCAGTTCATCCAAATCGGGATCGTAGCCTGCTTCGATGAATCCACCGTCGCGAATGACGGCGGGTGGTTCCGCCACAATGGCCCTTTGCAGGATTTCAGCGAGTTCCGGAAGCGCGTGGAGGCGGGTATTGAGTCCCGAGATGAGCGCGGATGGGATGGTGAATCCCTGAAGCCCGCCCAAGCTTGCCGCCAAAGGAGGAATTCGGTCGAGGGACTGCGCCAAGGCCGAAAGATCCCGTGCGTTGCCTGACGGGCCGCTCAGCCTGGCTGTTGCCCGCTCGATATCCCGTATGTCGGCAAGGCGGCCCCGCAGGTCGCCGAGGAGCATGGCGTCATCGAGCAGTGCGGCGATGGCGTCCTGACGCTTTTCGATTTCAGGCGCATCTTTGAGCGGGTGGAGAATCCAGTCCCGCAGAAGGCGGGCGCCCATGGGGGTCGCTGTGCGGTCGAGTGCGCCGAGGAGCGTCATCCCGCGTCCGGCGCGGGATTGCACCAGCTCGAGGTGGCTTTGTGTGGCGGCGTCGAGAATCAGAAACTCGCTGCGGCGGTAGGGTTGGAGTTGCTTCAGGTGGCCAGCCGGCCGGCGCATCTGGCGTGTGATGTAGTGCAGAAGCGCTCCGGCAGCACCCGTTCCCGCAGGAAGGTCGCCACACCCAAATCCGTCGAGGGAGTGGACTTTAAAATGGGAGCGCAGAAGTTCGCTGGCTGGCTCGAGTTCGAAAACATAGCCGTCGAGCGGCGCCTGTGGGGTCACATTTTTGAAAGACTCTGTTTGATGGTCCGGTATCAGGATTTCCACAGGTGAGATGCGGGCCAATTCATCGAGGAGCGCGGGAAGCGAGTCGAGTTCGGTGAGGCGAAATTCGCCTGTGCTCAGATCGCAGTAGGCCAGTCCATGGCTGTCCCCGCGCTTGCTGAGGGCGGCGAGGAAATTGGGTTTGCGATCATCGAGGCCGAAGTCGTCGAGCGTGCCGGGGCTGAGAATCTGCGAAATCTCTCGGCGCACGAGCTTGCCGGCGGTGACTTCACCCACCTGATCGCAAATCGCAACGCGCCAGCCAGCCCCAATGAGTTTTTCAATATAGTTCCGCGCGGCATGGTAGGGGACGCCGCACATCGGAGTCGTGCCGCGTTTCGTCAGTGCGACATTCAAGACGCGCGCCGCCTCTGTGGCGTCCTCACCGAACATCTCGTAAAAGTCCCCGAGCCGGAAAAGAAGAATAGTGCCCGTGGGCAATTCACGCCTCAGGGCGTGGTATTGCTGCATCATCGGCGTAAGCGTTTCGGAAGACATTCTTGGTGGATCGGTTGGTGTGCGCGTTCTCTGAGTCGCGCAGGCACATGATGAAATTATGCCAATCCCCGTGCAAGGGTGAAGGCAGGCAAAATCTCAGAGTGCGGCAAGCGCCTCATGAATCACGGATTGCCAGCGGTTCAAAAAAGTCCACTCCTCGGCGAGGTTTGAAAGAGACTGGGCATCACCGAGGGAGAGGGATTTGGTTTTTTGTTCCAGATTGATGGCGCGCAGGGCGAGTTCGTTTTGCAAAGCGGCCAGTTTTCGGCCTGCCTCGTTTGCCTGTGCGGTTGCCACGGCGCGGGCGAGGGGACTGGTGGCGGAGGCTTGGGCGACTGCGACCTGTGAGGTAAAGCACGCCGCCTCGCCTGTTTTCGAAAACAAGTCCCAGTCGGGCTGCGGTTTTTCCCGGGATTCAAAGTTTGGAAACTCGAGTTCCAAAAGATGCCGCAGTCTTGTAGCAGGTCTTTCCAGAATGCGGCGCGCCTCGTTCAGGCGCGTGGCGCGCTGCGCATCGCCATGGGATTTGTCAGGATGGCAGGTGGCCATGAGCAGGTGGTGCCTCGTTTTGACATCCTCGGACTCGATCCATGCGCCCCGGTCTAAACCGAGTTCGGCGAAATGATCGTTCACGCCGAAAAGCTCTCGCCGCAGGAACAATGCGCCACGGCATTGGGATTCGTCACTTTGAATCCTCCCTTTTGCAGGTCGTCGCTGAAATCGAGTTCCGATCCGCTCACAAAGAGCGCGCTCTTGGGGTCCACGACCACACGCACTTGATTCGACTCGACCACAATATCCCGGTTCGCGGGGCCATCCACGAGGTCCATCTTGTATTGAAGGCCCGAGCAGCCGCCGCCTATCACCGCCACGCGAAGAGCGCCCTGGGGACGGCCTTGCTTGGTGAGAATCGAGCGCAGACGGTTGCTCGCCGCATCCAGAACCCGGATGAGTTTTTCGTTACCGACTCTGAATTGAACAGCTTCCATCGACGATTAAGAATACATCAGTTTTTCAACGCCGCGATGGCATCGCAGGGCTTCCACGATAGAAACCCTCATCGCTCCACTCGCCTGGAAAGCCGTAGTCAAACGGGGCGTCGCCCCAGAAGAAAGGGTCGTTGAAATACGGATGGCTGTCCCACTTGCTTCCGCCGAGTTGATTGCGTTTTGAGGCCTCATAATAGCCGACCGATTGGCCGAGGTAGTTCACCAGCGTCGAACCCACACCGGCATTGCTGAGTTGCTCCAGTTGGGCCGTGGTGAATTTGTAGGGTGCCTTGGTGCTCTTCAGATAAGCGACGATGGCTTTGTCGGAAACTCCCGACTTCGCCAAACTCATGATGTCGTCAAAATCCAGCACGCGTCCGGCTTGAACCCTCTTCTGGGTCGATGCCGGCACTCCGCGTTGCGCCATCTGTGCGGCGATGCCTGCGGGTGCCAGCGATTGCGGCGAAGTCGCACAGGAATTCAAAAGAACGGTCATGGCCACGCAGGAAATGATGACGGGAAGTGATTTCATAATCTGCTGAGAATTCTCACAAGCGGTTCAAGGTTTGCACGGCTTTTCTGCGGAAAACAAAAAGGCCATTGACACCCCACATTATAGTTGGCAGTTTCGCCAAATAAATGATGAATTTGGAAACAGCCCGACACACCGCACGCGACAGGTCCGCCATCGTCAAGGCGATGGCACATCCCACGCGCCTTCTCGTGATGGAGGTGCTCACGCGGGGTGAAAAATGCGTCAACGATCTCACCGCCCTCGCGGGATGCGATGTCACCACACTGTCAAAGCACCTTGCTCTCATGAAGCGAGCGGGGTTGTTGCAATGCGAGAAGCGCGGAGTGAATGTCTTTTATCACATGGCTTGTCCATGTTTTCTCGAATTCTTCCGCTGCATCGATCTCATCAAACTCAACCAGGGTCTCCAGCAGCGGTGCGAGGCTTGTTAGAAAACCTCCTTTAATTGGCAAAAATACCAAATAAAATTTCATGAAATCCACCGCCTTCGTCGCCACGCTCAAACAAAATCCCACCCTGAACCTCAGATTCGCCCTGCCGGATGGTGGGATGGTGCCCGCACATGCCCACATCACCGAAGTGGGGCGCGTGGACAAAACGTTCCTCGATTGCGGAGCCACCTTCCGCAAAACTTCATTTCTCTGCCTTCAGGCTTGGGTAGCCGACGATATCGACCATCGTCTCCCCGCAGGCAAGCTGGCGGACATCATAGACCGCGCCGCGCCGCTTTTTCAGGGCGATGATTTGGAGGTCGAACTCGAATATGAAGACGGGCTCATCTCGCAGTTTCCTGTGGAATCCCTCTCTGTCGAGGGGGAGTCTGTTGTTGTTTTTCTTTCAACGAAGCACACGGACTGCCTTGCCAAAGACATTTGTCTCGCCCCTGCGCAAGAATCCGAAGGCGTCTGCACGGGCACGGGCTGCTGCTGATTTTTTAAAAATGACCACCAAACCTCTCATCCTCATCCTCTGCACGGGAAATTCCTGCCGCAGTCACATCGCCGAAGGCATCCTCCGAGCCGCCGCTGGCGATCTCGTGGAAGTCGCCAGCGCAGGCTCAAAACCCGCCGGATATGTTCATCCGAAATCCATCGAAGTCATGCGGGAGATCGGCATCGATCTGAGTAGTCACTATTCGAAGCATCTGGAGGAGTTTTTAAACCGTCCGGTCGATACGGTCATCACTGTGTGCGGAAATGCCGATCAAGTCTGCCCGATGTTTCCCGGCCAAGTCAGGCGCCACCACTGGGGCTTCAGCGATCCTGCCCATGCCGTAGGATCCGAGGAAGAGGTCCTCGCCGAGTTTCGCCGAGTGCGGGACCAAATCCGTCTGGTCTTCGAGGCGTATGCCGCAGGTCTCCGTCAGGGTCATGACCTTGTGAGATGAGCTCCAATCGCACCGACGCACTCCGCAAGTTCCTGTCTGAGCTTCTCGGCACTTTCGCCATGGTTTTCGCCGGAACGGGAGCGATCGTGATCAATGCCGAATCCGGCGGTGCCATCACACATCTCGGCGTGGCGCTCACATTTGGCCTGATCGTTCTGGCCATGATCTACACGCTCGGCGATGTCTCCGGGGCGCACATGAATCCCGCCGTGACAGTGGCCTTTGCTGCCGCCGGCTTGTTCCCTTTTGCCAGCGTCCTCCTCTACCTCGCCGCCCAAATATCCGGTGCTCTACTGGCAAGCCTCACGCTCCACTTCTTATTCCCTCAAAATCCCACTCTGGGCGCAACGCTTCCTGCCGGACTGCCCATGCAGTCCTTCGCCCTCGAAATCATTTTATCCGCGATCCTGATGTTTGTGATCTTGAACGTCTCGCATGGATCGAAAGAAAAAGGAATCACCGCCGGCATTGTGGTCGGGTCCGTCATCGCGCTCGAAGCCCTCTTCGCTGGCCCCATCTGCGGTGCCTCCATGAACCCTGCTCGGTCATTAGGACCGGCCATCGTTTCCGGGCATCTCGAGCACCTTTGGATTTATCTCGCAGCACCTGTCCTCGGAATGCTGGTGGCGATTCCGCTTTATCGAGTCGTGCGCAACAACGCAGAGAGGTGATTTTTCAGACATAATGAACAAAATTGCTAAGGTGGACTCGTTGCGGCGCCGTTCTCTCAGATAAACCTAAATCCGTCAGTTGAAAAACGAGGATGGATTCCATCAGGCTGATGCCAGGGTCGGCAGGCCGGTGTTTTGGAGTTTGGGTTGGATAAATTTTTTAAAAATCCGCATCAGGATGAGTTCCAGCGTTGTGGGTTGGTCAACTGCTCCGCAGTCGAGATCAAGCTTTGTAAAAAGGCACTGCACCAGGGCCAATTCACGAAGCGGAGTAAAAGGAAGGGCGTGAGGCGGAGAGGGAACGGATGGCATTGCGTTGGTGATTTGCGTTCATGGCGTTAAAAAATCGGCAGTGGTTTTGTGGTTTGGGTTCCTTTGCTTTGATATCCAGTGCATACAGAGGCTGTTGCTGAGGCGACGGAACATCCCCATGAAGAGTATGGAGGAGGGCTTGCGCACGCGGCTCAAATCATCGAGGTGACTGACGTCGAGGCGCTGGTGTAGCCCGCTTTCGATGCCCCAGAAGGCGCGGTTAAGTTTTAGCCAGTCGAGGGCGTTGAGGGTCTCGGGCGCTCGACTGGTGAGGAGAATGACTTGCTCGGGCTTGCGCCCTGAGGTGAAGCGATCAAGTTTGGCTGCTTGCTCGGCAAAGGGGAACCCGGTCTTCTCAGAGTTCACCTCGGCTTTCAGAATATTTCTGATTTCCTCACGTCCCTTGTTGAGTTGATGGCTCGCGGCTTGGTTGGCGCGTGAGCTTCGATAGGTGCAGGGCCCGGTGGTTTTTGGCTTTTTTACGGTGCGCGGATGGTCTTCGGGAAAAAAAATGCGCGGGTGGCGTGTCAAGGAATGCCTGGAGGGCGGCGTGGAGGGCGGCGTGGAGGGCGGGCTGGTTTTTTTTGACGGTGAGCAGATAGTCGCCTCCGTGCTCGAGAACGAGAACTCGGGCGGTTTTGGTCTGGGTGTGGAGGGCATCGAGGCTGATCATACGCCCGTCGATATCGAGTTTGTCAAAGAGGGTGCGGGCGACGGGGATTTCGTTGGTCTTCTCGTTCGGCACGATCGCACTGCCCAGATAGAACTGAGTGGTGGCGGTAACGGCGGTGACGATCGCGTCGCCGCTTCCGTGTCGGGGTTCCTTGCCATCGATGTTGATGAGCTCGAGGGGACCGGGTTCGCCTCGGACTTGACGCTGGATTTTGAGGAGAATTTTTTCGAGTTCCTCGGATTTGACTCCGGCCATCAGACGGCAAAATGTCGGTTGCTTGGGCGCGGAGTATTTGCCGTTGCGACGGCGGATGCTCAAGGCACCACGCTGACCATCACTCAATCCGGCTGCGAACTTTTCGAGATCCTTCTGCCCGCGGGGTGCTCCGCAGAGGTGGGCCAGAAAGACAATGGCCAGAAGGCTCCAGAGCGGGTAGATGCCGATGCGGGCGCGGTAGTCGGGCATCGCTTTGAAGCGCCCGATGATGGAACGGATTTCCTTCGCGCTTTGCGTGGGACGCGGGTGGGTTTTCGCTTCTACGCTAAGGCAGCGCGCAAAAATAAATGTCGCATTTTTTGCAAACCTACGGCAGGCTTGGATCGATGATCGACCAAGCAACTCTCCAAGCCAAATTCTCCGAAATCAGACCTCTGCTCAACGAGCGTCAGTTCCGTCTCGTCGCCCTTGCCGAAGCCAAATTCCTCGGGCACGGGGGCATCAAATCAGTTGCCGAGGCCTGCGGGCTATCCCGGCGGAGCATTGAGCGGGCAAAAGTCGAGGCGAACCGGGAGTCCCAGGATTCCGCAGGAATGACAAAGCAACGTGTTCGCCGCTTGGGCGGTGGACGAAAAATGTTGGTCGACCACCACCCCGGCTTGCTCAAAGCCTTGGATCGCTTGGTGGATCCGGAGACGCGCGGCGACCCCATGTCTCCCTTGCGCTGGACCAGCAAAAGCACGGCAAGGTTGGCTCTCGAACTCCAGAAGGCGGGCTACAAGATCAGCGCCAACACAGTGGCGGGACTGCTCAAGCAAACAGGTTACAGTTTGCAATCGGTGCGCAAGAAACTTGAGGGCGTCAACCACGAAGACCGCGACCTGCAGTTTCATTTCATCAACAATTCGGTCACGGAGTTTCAGGAAAAAGGGGACCCTGTCGTAAGCATTGACGCAAAGAAGAAAGAGTTAATTGGAGTCTTCCATAACAAGGGCAAGGAGTGGCAGCAATCGGGCAAGCCTGAAGAAGCCAACACCCACGATTTCATGGACAAGGAGTTGGGCAAGGTGACTCCCTACGGAGTGTATGACCTCGCCGCCAACGAAGGTTGGGTGAGCGTCGGGATCGACCATGACACCGCACAATTTGCCATGGAGACCCTTCGACGCTGGTGGGAGGAAATGGGCCGGGAGCGCTACGGGCACGCCAAGCGGCTATTGATCACCGCCGACGGAGGAGGGAGCAACGGCGTGAGGTTGCGGCTATGGAAGAAATGTCTGCAGGAACTGGCCACAACAACCGGTCTTGAAATTCACGTCAGGCACTTCCCTCCCGGCACAAGCAAATGGAACAAGATCGAGCACCGTCTCTTTGCTCAGATCACCCACAATTGGAGGAGACGCCTCTTGTTGAGTCGGGAAGTGGTCGTCAATCTCATAGGCTCGACGACAACCAAGTCTGGACTGAAAATCAAAGCTGCATTGGATGAAGGGATATATCCGACAAAGCAGAAGGTGAGCGATGAAGAGATGTCTGCTATCAAGATCACCCGCGAGGAATTTCATGGCGAATGGAACTACTCTATTTTTCCATAAATGCGACAGTTATTTCTGCGTGCTTCCTAAAAGAACATTTAGCCCAAAGCGGGGACATTTTCAGAACTGGCTGTTTCCCTGTAACTCACTCTTTTAATTCGGTTAATTTTGTCAAAACTATTCCATCGCCGGATCCGAGTTTATGTCAATGACAGCATCCACATAAAAAGAGTCAGGTGACTTGAAAGCCCAGTCCTTGGTAGAAAGCTGATTTCGAACCATACAAGAGCTTTTGTCTAACGGTTGCATTTCCATAACCTTCCTGTTAATTTTGCCCATCTTGTCAAAAAAATGCCTTCACCTACCTTCACCCAAGACTGGTTCAGCCGCAGTATTCCTGGCTGGCAGTTCCTCCTCTCGCGGATGGTCCAAAAAACACCTCACCTGCGCGTTCTGGAGGTCGGTGTGTTTGAAGGTAGGTCAACTTGCTGGTTGCTCGAGAATTTCTGCAAGACACCGGAATCCACTATTGTGGCGGTGGATACATTCCAAGGGGGAGTCGAGCATCAGAGCATGGAACTTGGCGGACTGAAGAAACAGTTCGAAGCCAACATCGCCTCAGTCGGCTCGAGTGCCAAAGTCGATGTGCGCGCAGGGACTTCCCTCGACCAATTCTGCCGCTTGATTGCCGAAAACACGCCCCAGTTTGATTTCATCAGCGTCGATGCCAGTCACCAGGCGGCCGATGTCCTCGGCGATGCCGTTCTGGCGTTCCAACTCCTCAAGCCCGGTGGCGTGATAGCATTTGACGACTACATCTGGTCTCCGATGCGTCCCGGCACGGAAAATCCGCTCCTGCTTCCCAAACTGGCCATCGATGCGTTCACAACCATTTACTCCCAAAAACTCCGAATCCTCCCAAATCTCCCACTCTACCAGTTATATATCCAAAAATACTGATGTTCCTCATCAGGCCCACGAAAGCATCATCAGGGAACGGCAAGTGGCCAATAATACCAAACGCCGTTTGCTTTGAGACCTCTGAAATGTAGCGCGGGCGTCTCGCATGCGGGCGTAGGTCGCTCTGTGTCAGGCGAGACGGCCGGCCTACACAAATGCCTTTGAAAATCTGTAACCGAACAAGCTATTGGTCTTACTCGTGTTTATTCGCAAAATTCGTGCTTCAAATGTCTCTCTCTGGGACATCCGAGCTGGTCAAGCTCATTCGCTTTCTCCGCGAATGAGGCGGTTCTGAGATTCGGCGATTAATTTGACGCTGGAGTCGGCCTCGGGGGAGTGCCGCTGCCTCCAGTGGTGCCGCCTGTGGCTCCTGGGAGGCTTTGCCCTTGCGTCGATGTGCCTTGGTCGCCGGTGTTCGCAGGTTGGTTGCCTCCACCTGGCTGGGTGCTTTGTTGCGAGCCGGCTTGGGTTGCTGCCGAGATGGCTGTAGCGTTGGCTGTAGGAACCGCTGCTATGACTGCTGTGGCGATGGCGGTGGCTGATTGCGGAGCGGCGCTGGCGACGCTTTGTGCAACCTGCACGGCTGCTGCAGGGACTGCTGCTGCGACGCTGGATGCGATTTGAGGGGCGGCGGCGGGAGCCACTTGAGCAACGCTTGCAGCGATCTGGGCCGCGGCAGCGGGAGCGATTGTCGCAGCGGCAACGGCTACATTGGTGGCTGCGGTCGGGAGAGCATCCGCCGCTGCGGCTGCGATGTCGGCTGCCGCTTCGGGTGATTCTGCGGCGAGCGCCTCAACGGCTGCAACAAGTGCATCTGTGCCCTGCTCGGATGCGGCTTGCACAGTTGCCATTTGAGCGGCGCTGAGTGTGCTTCCTGCGGCTGGTGGTGCTGGCGCAGGTGGGGGGCAACCTTGGAAGGCATTGGGTGGCACAGATTGTTGCATGGCGGGTATCGTCTGAGTGGTTGCCGTTTGTAGCTGTTGAGCGCCCGGAGGATTCGCGCTGAAACCGCCTGTGCTTCCAACCCCGACGCTCTGGCCACCGCCCACGGCGCGTGATCCACCAGCTGTTTTCATCTGCACGACACCCGTTGCCACTGCGAGAGTCACGGGGTTTGCTTGGTTGTTGCGGTTGCACGAGATGCCAAGGCTTGTTCCTCGGATGCCAGCCGAGCCCACGGGTGTTGCTATCTGGAAACTGGAATTCTTTTTGAGCTTGGCGATATCGACAACGATGGTTCCCTCGCTAACTTTCAGTCGGGTCACCGAACTGGAGGGCTCGGATTTTGTCGTTTGGTAGTCCACATCACTCGAGTTGAAAGGGTCTTGGGCAAAATTTTCAATCGAAAAATCCGAGTCTGGCTTCACATTCACAGTCGTTCCATTATCAAAGAGGAGTGTGACGCTGGTCTCTTTGCCGGTCTTGATTGTGGTTCCTTGTCTAATAAACGCACCCTCTTTGAGCGGTGAGGAATTTCCCGAGGCGTCCAAAATTTTTCCACCGGAGCCTTCGATTTTCAGCACTCGAATATTTCCCAGAATCATGCTTGAAGATTGGGCTTGGGAATTCTGAGCCGCTTTGACGGGTGCTGCCGTTTGGGCGGGGGCGAGATGGAGGGGGGCTCCCAGTGAGAGAGCGAGCAGAACGCTGAAGATATTTCTCATATTGGCAACTTCGTTGGCAATCCTTGAATGCGCAAGAACAATGTGTCTTTTGTGGGTAACTAAAATTTGATGTCTGTCGATTGCCGCACATGCCCCTTGGCATCGCGGATTGCGATTTCAATCGTATGCGTCTCCCAATCGATGAGCAATGTCCCGAAGTTGCATTTAGTAAAAGGCTCACCGATTCGGTTGGAATTGGGTTCGCCTTTGAAATTCCTGTAAGAATGCGTGAGGCCGCTGGTTGTCATTTCATGGAGCTTCGGCCCGCCACTTGGGTTTTCCAGGCTTGAGATTTCTCCAAAGTGGCGGTCGCCGCTGAGCAGCACGACTCCAGTGCCTTTGGAACGCGCGATGAGCTCGAAGAGGCGTGCGCGTGCGCCAGGGTAGTCGTTCCATTTTTCAAAACGGTGCTCGGTGGGTAGGATCTGGCTGCCTGAGGCTATGATATGAATTTGCGCGCTGCTGGAGGCGAGGGTCGATGCCAGCCAAGCCCACTGGGCCTCTCCCAGGATATCTCCCCCGGTGCGAGGCTTGTCGCGGTGGGTGCGGACATCCAAGAGGATCACACACACCTGCTGGCCCTCGGGACCGAAAATCTGCGAGGTGTAGATGCCTGAGCGTTTCCGACGGGGACTTTCGGTGGGCACATCGAGAAAATCCAAGAACAACTTTTGCGACTCCTCTTTCCACGCGTATTCGATGCCGGCATCGTTGCGGCCGTAATCGTGGTCGTCCCAGATGCCATCCACTGGGCAAAAATCCAGCAACCTTTGATAGCCGGGGTTTTTCTTTTGCTCGGCCCACTTTGAAGCAAGCACGGCCATGTCATCCGTGTCGCCGTAAATATTATCCCCGAGCCAGACCCAGAGCTCTGGCTTGAATTCCAAGATCGCATCCCAGATGGGCTGTGGTAAATCTTGGCGGTTGCAGGAACCTGTCGCAAGCCTGCTCAGGCGCTCGGTGCCATGAACCGTGCATAGCGGGAGCATGGCGGTAAGAACAACGAGGAGCGGAAAAAATACGGCGGCGTGATTTCTCATGGATTGATTTTACCAAGCCTTTGCACACCACCCTCCACTCGGCAAGCCTGCAGCCTGATGATTTGGCTTGCCGAATCGTGAGTTAAAAATAGCCTACGGTTCATGTCGACAACACTCAGCCCGGTGGCCTACGACGCGAAGATCGAGGGAAACGTGATCTTCACGCAGGTAGATGCCGCTATTAATTGGATGCGGAGCAGTTCTCTCTGGCCGATGCCTATGGGCCTCGCCTGCTGCGCCATTGAACTCATGGCCGCCTCTTCCTCACGCTTTGACATCTCGCGCTTTGGTGCGGAGGTCATGCGGTTTTCTCCACGGCAAGCGGATGTGATGATCGTTGCTGGCACCGTCACCTACAAAATGGCACTCGCCGTCAAGCGCATCTGGGATCAAATGCCAGAGCCGAAATGGTGCATCGCTATGGGGGCTTGTGCTTCTTCTGGCGGCATGTATCGCAGCTACGCGGTGCTTCAAGGTATTGACCATCTTATTCCAGTGGATGTTTATATTTCTGGCTGTCCTCCGCGTCCCGAGGCGCTTCTGGATGGTCTCATGCGTCTTCAGAAAAAAATCATGGGTGAACACTCGCTGGTCGACCAGAAAAAGGAATTGCTGGAATCCCTATGACATCAGACGAAATGTCCGACAGGCTGCGGGAGGCTTTTCCCGCTGCTATCACCGACCAGTCTCGTTTCCGCGACGAGAGCACGCTGCGTATTCAGGTATCCGCCCTGCGCGAGATTTGCCTGCACGCGCGTGACAAGCTTGGGTTCAACTACCTCATCGACCTTTCGAGTGTCGACCATTTCGGAGACGAGCCGCGCTACGAGGTCGTTTACGAACTTTATTCGATGAAGGATTGCGTGCATGTCCGCTTGAAAATCGTGGTTAGCGAAGATGACTGCACTGTTCCCACGGTTTCCGATATTTGGCCCACCGCCGATTGGCACGAGCGGGAGGTCTACGATATGATGGGGATTCATTTTGCGAAGCACCCCGACCTGCGCCGCATTCTCATGTGGGATGGCTATCCCTACCACCCACTCCGAAAGGATTTCCCTCTTCAGGGCAAGAAAAGCGACATGCCCGGAGTTGCCTTTACCGAAGTGGCTCCCTTGGCCGGTGGACCATTCGTCACTGTGCCCACAAGTGGCACCACTCAGGTGCGTGAACCCAGGGCGCGCCATGCGGGAGATCTCGTGATGCCTGAAAAATTCATCGCGGAACCTTGATCGCCGAAGAGAAATCCCTCGCGGATCTCGTGGCCATGCTCACGGGCTGTGAGCGTATAGCCATAGATACTGAAGCCGACAGCCTCCATTGCTACTTTGAGAAGGTCTGTCTCATTCAAATCAGCGGGGGTGCGGAGCATGTCCTGATCGACCCTCTCGCTGAGATCGACCTGCAGCCGCTCTACGACCTCATTTGCTCGCGGCGTCTTGTTTTTCACGGTGCGGATTACGATTTGCGGCTTCTGCGCCGCACGGGAAAGTTTGAGCCGGTCGATCTCTTTGACACGATGATCGCGGCGCGATTGGTCGGGAAAACCGCATTCGGTCTGGCTGCGCTCGTGAAGGAGTATTTTGGTATCGAACTCTCCAAAGCTTCCCAAAAGGCAAATTGGGCCATCCGCCCGCTACCGCAGGAAATGCGGGAATATGCCATGAATGACACAAGGTATCTTCTCGAGATCGCCGACATTCTGGAGGCTGATCTCCGCCGCATGGGACGCTTGGACTGGTTTCTGGAGTCCCGTGACCGCATGATCGAAGCGGCTCGTGAGGTCAAGGAGCGCGATGAAAGCAGTGTCTGGCGCATCACCGGATCGTCTGCTCTCTCACCCCGCGCCCAAGCCGTGCTTCGCATCCTCTGGTTCTGGCGGGATGCGGAAGCGCGTTCCTGGGACCGCCCGGCCTTCCATGTCATAGGCAACGACGACATGCTGCGCGTTGCCGAGCAGGTCGCAACCGGCGGGGCTTTCTCCACGCCGCGCATGAATGGCCGTCGCCGCAAAAGTTTTGAAGTCGTGGTCGCTTTGGCCATGCAGATTCCTGAAAAAGAGTGGCCGAAAACGGAAAAAATCCGCCGTAAACGCCCGGCGCGGGAACAATTGGACAAGTTTGAGGCGTTGAAAAAAATCCGCGACAGGGTTGCCACGGAGCTTCAACTCGATTCCTCGATCATCGCCCCCCGCGCCGCTTTGGATGCCACTGCGGCCGATCCTTCCTCTTCCGCTCTCATGAACTGGCAGCGCCATCTTCTCGAGTTGCCTCCCCTTGGAGTTTCGTCCGTAGCCTGAATTTTTCACCCCCAAAAAATGGAAATGAGAACGCAGGTGCACGATATCATTGACCTCGCCCTCGCCGAGGATATCGGGGCAGGGGACATCACTGCTAAATGGTTCACAAGGCATCGGGCCACCGCGTGTGCGGAAATCGTCGCCCGTGAGCCTGCATACCTCGCAGGTGTCCAGGTGGCGGCAGAAGTCTTTCAGCGTATCGATCCCACTCTTCTGGTCAGGGTCGAAAAAACAGATGGCGCCTTATTGGTGAAGGGTGATCGCGTTGCGACAATCCAAGGGAACGCCGCGTCGATTCTGACCGCCGAGCGGACGGCCTTAAATTTTATCCAGCGCCTGAGTGCTGTGGCCACCATGGCCCACCGCTATGTGGAAGCCGTTCGCGGCACGGGGGTCGTTATACTCGATACCCGCAAAACGACACCCGGTTTCCGCGTCTTAGAAAAAGCCGCTGTTGCCGCAGGAGGAGCGCGCAATCACAGGGTGGGCCTCCACGATATGTTCATGGTGAAGGACAACCATCTTGCGGTCGGTTTGAATCTGGAAACGCTCCAGCAAATGATCAGCGAGGCACGCGCGGCCCATCCCGGCGTTCGTGTGGAATTGGAGGCCGACACACTCGGGCAAGCCCAAGGCTTTTTCAGCCTCGTGGGAGTGGATGTCATCCTCCTCGACAATATGTCTCTTGAAGATATGCGCGAGGCCGTCCGCACATGTCCTGCCGCCATGAAACTCGAGGCCAGCGGGGGGGTAAATCTTCACACCGTCCGCCCTATCGCCGAAACCGGTGTGCACTTTATCTCCGTAGGCGCCATCACCCACTCGGCGCCGGCGATCGATTTTGCCCTGGATTTCCACCCGATACCTCAAATCTGAGCAAAGACCAATCCTTCGGGGAGCGGGGTTTTAATTTGGGAGCGGAGGCGTGCAAGTAGGCTGTAGAGTCCAAAAAAGGTGCGATTCAGATAGATGGTATCCGCCGAACCTCTCTGCCCTCGGATGCCTCGCAGGGGGTTGTCTTTTCTGTTTTCCTCGCCGAGTTCGTAGATTGCCTTCATGAAGGTCGGATTCCCAAAGTCGAAGCTGCCACGCCGGAAGGGCAGTGCAAGGAGCTCAAGGGATTTTTTGCACAGGTTCATAAGCTGAGCGCGCTGTGCGGGCGTGTCGGTTGGCAGCAGCATGGCCATGGTCTCCATGGCCGCACCGAGTCGCGCGGAATCTGTCTCCAATGCGGGATCCAAGAATGCAAATTGTTTGGCATGAAATTCCTCGTCGATGGATTTTGTGCAGCCGAAGTCGAGCACACAAAGGGTGTCTCCGCTGATGAGGAAATTTCCCGGATGCGGATCGGCATGGAAGATGCCGAGATTGTGGATTTGGTGGGCGTAGAAATCCCAGAGTGCTTGGCCAATACGGTTGCGCAGCTCTTGGGATGCCGGGCCGTCCGCGAATGTATCGAATGGCTCGCCATCCATCCAATCCATCGTAATCACCCGGCGGGTCGAAAATTCCGGATGGTATTCGGGGAAGCGGATATTTTGAAGTTGGGAGCAGGCTGCTGAGAGCTGCGTTGCGTTGCGAAGCTCCTTTTCGTAGTCGGTTTCTTCGAGAAGTCTTGCTTCGACCTCCTTGAAGTAGGCGGCAACATCATGCTCTCTGAGCCCAAGAATCCGGAGGGCGATGGGTTTCACCACGGCAAGGTCGCTGCGGAGGCTCTCGGCGACTCCGGGATATTGCACCTTCACGGCAAACACCCGCCCGGCCCGAGTGGCTCGATGCACTTGTCCGATGGAGGCGGCATGGGCGGCAGAAGTTTCAAAGGATTCAAAAATCTCTCGAGGATCCTTTCCAAACTCCCTTCGAAATGTCCGAACCACGAGCGGGTAGGAGAGCGGGGGTGCGGAATACTGGGCACGGGCAAATTGCTTCGCATAGGCAGGCGGCAGCAGCGACTGGTCGATGCTGAGCATCTGGGCGAGCTTCAGCGGGCCGCCTTTCAATTCGCTGAAAGTTCGAAAAACTTCACTGGCATTTTTTTCTTGGAGGACATCGTTGTCCGCCTTGCCGGAGATCGCTTGGCGCCCGTAGTGCTTGAGGTAGTTTATGCCGACACGGGCCCCCGCACCGGCCAGTGCGGCCATGCGATCCAAGCGATGGCTGCGAATAGTTTCCTGGTCGCTCAAGACATCTTCCCCCAAGCCGAGGGGACGAGAAATCGCGCAAGATCGAATGCAGAGTCGATCGCTTGCGTGCGCAGGACATCAAAAGCAAAGGCAACAGTTTTTTCGATGAAGGCGTCCGTGCGTTCAAATTGTTGGCTTTCGTCTTTGATCAGGAAGGATATCACGGCCCTGAAGTGCACATAGAGCACAGCGGGATAAAGAGCCTCCAGAGCGCCTCTGGAGGCGATTTCACTGCTGGAAACACCGTGAACGATTATGTCGGAGGCAAAGGTTTTAAAGTGCGCCTCAAAGGCCTTGAGGTATTGTGGGGAGGCGACTGGGGAAAGATGCCCAAAGCGTAGTATCATGAGGGATCTCTTATCCAGCGAAGCCTCCGTAAAGGCAAAGAGGAATGTCAGGTAGCGATGCCGGGCCGAAAAAGTGTTCCATTCCGCGGAGTTCGAAAGGGATGTGGTCAAGCCGACAATCCAATCCCCCCAGATGGCACTCTCGACGCTGTCAAGAGATGAGAACTCCTGAAAAAATTGCCTCTCCGTGAGGTCAAGCTCTTGACAGACGGAGTGAACAGTCTTCGGCGGGGTGCCATGTTGCTGGAGATATTTCGTATAGGCTTCCAGAATGCGTGTGCGAGTTTCCATATAAGATTATCCCTACTACGCTTTGGATGGGTTTGACGATACCGCTCACGGTCCAAAGGCGACCCCCGAGGCTGAAATTCTTGCGTTCTGCGGGTGGTGGAGCCTAGGGGATTCGAACCCCTGACCTCCTCAATGCCATTGAGGTAATTGCAAAGAGTGAAAAGTTGTAAAACACTCAAAAAGAAGGCTTACTGACTTTGATGGTTTTTGATGATTTCACATAATTCTTGATTTTAAGGGCAATAAGGGCACCAATGAGGCATGAAGAACATCAAACTCAAGCCAACAAAAACCCAAAAAGGGTGGAGGATAAATGTGCCAGCCGCGATTGCTGCAAATGGGGGTCGCCAGCGTTTATTTTTCTCGAGTCGTGACAAGGCAGAGGCATTCGCCGCTCCCCTCAGAGAAAAACACCACAAGGGCGAAACCGCGACAATCTTGCCGCCTCGATTGGCTCGAATTGCTCAAAGTGCATTTGAACACCTCGGCGACCTCCCCTGTGATGAACTTATTTTGGCAGCCAAGGCTTGGGCCGCTTCAAAAAACATCCTGCGAACCTCGAAGACATTTCGCGAGGTGGTTGCCGAATTTTGCGCTGCCAGAGCTCACAATACCGAAAAATATCTTTCGGACTTTTACCGCTATCCAAAAAGGTTTCCTCAAATCGCAGGCAAACTCCTTGCCGAAATCACTCCTCACGAAATCGAAAAAATTCTCTCACCGCTCCCGGCCGTTGCAAAAAATTCGACAATTGATCGCCTGAGGGCCCTTTTCAATTTTGGGATCAAAAAAGGATGGGCTGCCGCCAATCCGTTCGAAAAAATAGACAAGGCCCACCATGCGCCACCACAAATCCATGTTATTGATGCCGCCGCTTTGGCGCGTCTATTCTCGGCCACAATAAACCAACACCCCGAACTTGTGGCGATGATTTCACTCATGGCATTTGCTGGGGTGCGGCCTACCGAGGCCACCAAGATCAAATGGGAGGATTTTGATTTTGCGGAGGGAGTGCTCACAATCCCCGCGAAGGCCGCAAAGACCCGCCGCGCCCGCCACATAAACCTGCACCCCGTTTGCCTGGAGTGGGTGAATTGGAGCCTCAAGCAAAACCCTCAAGCCTCCGGCCCAATCTGCGAACACCCACCGATGACGCTTCGCCGATACCTCCGCGCAATCCGCGATGAGGCAGGGCTCAATCCTTGGCCCCAAGATGCCTTGCGCCACACATTCGCCAGCGCAACCCTTGCAGCAAATTGGCGCGATATTGGCGGGCTTTGCCTGGATTTGGGCCACACTTCTCAAGCCATGCTCCATAAGCACTATCACCGCGCCATGCGACGGGCCCCAGCGGAGGCGTTTTTTGCTGTAAAACCACCAGCGCATGAGGAGGCGAAAATTATTCGGATGGCAGGGTGATCCCTGAGCCGGGCGTGGTGCTGGCGAACTAATCCCGCCACCACCCGGCAAATTTCGCTGGCTTATCAACATGGGTGGTGGATTTCGGCGCACAAGCCCCCGAATAACGCCGAACCTCCTCGGGCGTGGAGGCCGAGTGAAAGGTGCCCGGCACCATCTCGCCATCTTTGCCGAAAAACCCGGGCGACGAATCCGCAGGCGGTTGAATCGCCGCCACCGCATTCAACGCCGCAGGATAGCAATGGCCGAAATACCTCTCGAACGAACGCCGTGAAAGGAGGCGGTTGCCGCCTCGATCCGGGCCGTGGTTCGCCTCCCGGATGATGGTGGATTTGCCGATGGGGCCGCCCTCCGCCCGGGCCTTCAAAATCCAAGTGGCAAGGGCCGCTGTTTTGATGGCATCGAATACCCTCCGGGATGGCGAGGCGTTTGAAATCTCCCAAAAACTGGCCGGGAGGCCGAGCTCGAAGAGGGCCTCCTCTGGTAAATCAATCGCCTCCACCGCCCTCATCAATACTTGATGCGCGGGCCTGCGAACGAGTTTCGACATTCGAGAAAAAGCCCGATTGAGCTCGCGCATGGGGCGAGGTGGTTTTCGCCTCCGGGCGAACCCGGCCACATCGCACCCGGCGACGATCCGCGCGGGGGATTCTCCACGAACCCGCCAATGGCCGCCCGAGGTTTGAAAAGCACCCGGCACACGCCCCTCCTCGCACCATCTGCGAATTGAGCGGGCGTTTTTTTTCGCCGCGCGGGCGATTGAGCCGAGTGAAAAAACGGACATAAGCGTAGACAAACACATTTTTCTGCCCATTGCGAAAAGTATTTGAAGCCATGAAAACAAACCCGCAAACACCGCCAACCCTCTGCAAGGCCGAAAACCTTGCCGAAGCATTCTCAATGTCACTTCAACAAATTTGGAGGCTTCAACGCCAAGGCCGCATCCCGTGTGTGCGCCTCGGCCGCCGAACCTTGAGATTCAATCTCGGCGAGGTGGCTGCCGCCCTCGAAGCCCAGACCCGCCCGAGCGTTTTCACCACCG
>Ga0247832_1003747_pt1 | contig 20214 bp, 33 predicted proteins | sample LaCruzMarch2015__10_FD_192407 | JGI IMG/M metagenome (GOLD analysis project Ga0247832, IMG submission 192407) | Freshwater microbial communities from meromictic Lake La Cruz, Castile-La Mancha, Spain - LaCruzMarch2015_4m | ecosystem: Environmental > Aquatic > Freshwater > Lake | place: Spain... | reverse complement strand
TTATTTTTTGATTTTACATATACACTAGTTGTTATTGTCTACGATACCTATTTAGGTAATAGTGGTAGTGAGAATGAAAGTAAATTTGAAATGACAGATGAAGATAATCTAAATCACTTTAATTGGTGTTGGAAAGAAACACTTAAAACTTTCGAAAAAGAAAATATCCTAATAAATGAAACCGGTGAGCACTACGATTATTTTAATGACTTCTTCAAAGAGATTTTTTACAATCATTCAGAAGATAAGATAAAAAAATCAATACCAGATTTTTTTGTTGATATGTTTGATAGAAAAAAACCATTCACAAAATCAGATTTAGATGTAATATTGGTAATATATAGGTCTATAGATAGTAATATGGCAGTTATCTATTGACAAAGTATTAATAACATATTAAATTATAGTAACAATAAACTTTTATAATAAAAAAAATGGAAGAGACAACAATTCAGAAAATTAAAACTTTAGTTGAAACATTAAGTTTTGATCACGACAAATTTGAAAAAGGAAATAAAACCGCTGGAACTAGAGTTAGAAAAACATCGCAAGAATTAAAAGAACTTTTGAAAAATTTAAGAGGTGAAATTTTAGACGCTAGAAAAAACTAATTATGTTAGAGATAAACAATTTATTTCTTTTTATGTTTATTTTTTCGCTATTTGGTGTTACCAGAGTGCTTATAAACTTTTTAAGTTCTGTTTTTAAAAACCCACCACAAAGTTTGATAATGACAAGATATGAAATAATAATATTTGGTTTATTTTTATCGTATATAATAACTTACTTATTAAACTAACTAATGACATTTTTTAAACAAATAGAAAACATATTCCCATATCTAAAATCAATTAGAAAGTTAAAAACTTATCTGAGTTTTGATATTGAAATCCCCGCAACTTGGAAAATACCAAAAAAGTTTGTAGTACAGGATAAAGTTGTTGAACAAGATAAAGCAACTCAAAATATGAGACTATTCTCTTTTGTTTCTGACTTCAGAGAAGACGATGTAACTACCACAATTAATAATATTAAATCAATAATTGATTATAATAAAGAACTTGAAGAAAAAGAAGTTTTATTTATTAACAAAGTTGAAGAACTTAAAAAGATTTTTGAAAAACAAAATTTAGATAAATTACAAACTTTAAAATTTGATATAAAAGAATTTAATTTAGAAATTGAAGATGAAGACGAAAAAGGAAAACCAGATGGAGTGGTTGCAGAATGAAATTAAGAAAGATAATGTACTTCTTAACAACCAAAAATTCAAATTTATAAAACAAATAAAAGGTATGAATAAAGAAGAAATTCTACCTATTGAGAAAAAAATAACTTTATGGGAGAGAATCAAAACGGTTTTGAGGATTTATTAACAAGTTTAGCTTTGATTGTCGAAGGTGTCCAAGCACTTTACCCAAAAAGTAAATCAGTTTTAATTTATGAACTAGACTCTTCAGACTTCAATTACGTAAAAAGTAACTTTAAAAATATAAAAATTGATGAATATCAAATTAAAATTGATATTTCTAGTACCGAAATCATTTTTATATTAGAAAATTCCTATAAAGAGGAAGAGATTATACCAGAAGAGATTATACCAGAAAAACAAAGTTTTTGGAAAAAAACACTTAACTTTTTATCCTTTAAAAAAAGTAGTTGATTTTTTATATAAAATACTTTTTGTAATACCTTTAGATTCTAAAAGAGAATAAAGGTATTTTTTTTGTTGTTTTGAAGAGTCTGGAACAATAATACAGTCAGCTCTCTTCATTGAAAACATATAATCATTTAATACGTTTAAAAATCTCTCACAATCTAATTCAGTCTTTAGTGAAAATAAATTAATAGTGTTTTCATTTTGAATAACAATTTTATGGTTTAATTTTGAAATTAATTTAATACCTATTTTTGGTAAATAATCTTTTACTAAATTTGTAAAACTAATTTTTGTTTTATTGTTTATGTCGTATATAAATTCCTCAACACTATATTTTAATATTTGGATTAGTTTATAATCTGGATCATCAATGTCAACTTTGATTTGTCTACCCAAGCTGTCTCTAACAAAGTATAATTCAAAATCCTTTGAATTTTTTTCTAATAACCCAACTTCAAAGACACATGATAATCCATTCTCAACTCTCTTATCAAAAATAACTTCAGTACCAATCAGACGATTAAAATACTCATTAGCCTTTTGTTTTGTCTTAAACTTCTTTAAAATTTTTTTTCTTTGTTTATTTTTAAATAGAACTATTAGATATTTCATAAAATATTTTATATACTTGTATATAAATACAAAAAATAAAAAATAAATGAATACTGACTATTATTCTATTTTGGGTGTTGAAGAAACAGCAACACAAGACGAAATAAAAAAAGCATACAGAAATTTAGCGAAAGAAAATCATCCAGATAAAGGTGGTGATGAAGAATTATTTAAACAAATTTCAGTTGCTTATGACATTGTTGGTGATGAAGAAAAAAGACAGAGATATGATGTTGAAAGAAAAAATCCTTTTGCTGGAATGGACGGTAAAATGGGCACCTCTTTTCAAGAAATGTTTAACAGTATGTTTAACCAACAAAGACAACAACCTAGAGCACATACAACTAACGTAACAATAAAACTTGGAACCTTGGAATCATACAAAGGTGATAAGAAAAATATATCATTTAAACGAAAAGCAAGTTGCGATACTTGTACTGGAACAGGTGGGGATAAAAAAGTTTGTCCAACATGCAATGGAGCTGGTCAAATACTAAGACAAATGGGTAATGGAATGTTTATCCAGATGGTATCAATACAATGTAATGGTTGCGGTGGTGCTGGGTCAGTATTAGTTAATCCTTGTTTTGTTTGTGCTGGTACAGGTACTAAAGATGAAATTAAAAGTGTTGAAATAAAAATTCCACATGGATTGGATGACGGACAATTTTTAAGACTTCAATCTATGGGTGATTTTAGAAATGGAATTTATGGTGACTTGATTTTAAGGATCCAGTTAGATAAAGAAGATAACTTTATTAAATATGGTAACAATTTAGTTTACGATGCCTTCTTTGATTTGGATGATTTGAAAAAAGAATCATTTGAAATCCAACACCCAGACGGACCTTTAACTGTTAAGTTTCCAAAACAGTTCGACTCTTCAAAACCTTTAAGGGTAAAGTCAAAAGGATTTAAATTAGACACAATTGGCGACCTATTAATTAACCAATTTGTAAAATTTCATAGGGATTAGAACAAAGAAGATATATCGTTAACTAATCTTATTCCACCGTAAACAGCTAATAATGTTATGATAGTTCCTAAAGTGAAAACTAATCTTTGTGCTCTTATAACACCTTTATTTGATTTACAGGCTTGACATCCTACTTTTGTTGCTTCCATTTTTGTTTTTTTTAAAGAATAAGGTTAATGATTTGACATATAAACAATAAATACTTAATTTTTTAATGTTTTATAATATTTATAAATAAAATAATCTATGGAATTACTTGGCCTTTTATCTAAAGTTGTAAAAGAAAGCATAACAACAAAAAAAATACTTTTAGAATACCCAGAATCAACGGTTAAAAAACTTGTGGATAAGTTTTCTAAACAGACGGATGAAACTGAAGATGTGATTAGAAAAACAATTGCAGATTTTGAAAGATTTAAAGCAGCATTTGATAATGAAGATAAAGACATCTTCAAGCACGACTATAATAAAATTAAAACTTTAATTGCTGATAAGTCAACAAAACAAAAAAGTAAAAAAGACCTTGAAGGTATGGTTCAAGACTATATTAATAAATGGAGAGAAACGGTACAAGTTGATTTACAATTAACAAAACTTAATATCAAAAAGTTTTTTGAAGTAAAAACACATTTTCCAAAAGCTAAAGAGTTTAAAACAGATGTGTTATCGTTTAATCCTACTGAACTTAATGAATTGGTTAGTAAATATTTCTCAAGATTTAATAATCAAGGGATTAACGAACTTGTTGCAGCAATCACACAAAAATTCCACGAAGAAAATCCAGACGAAGATCCGATGACAACTTTCTTACCGAGAGCTAAGAGATTTGTTAGACACTTTGAACTTATTCCAATCAATTCAAAGTTGAGTAAGTTTATGAATTTTGAAGAATTTGAACATATTGTTGATGGTCATACACCAATGGAAGAAAGTGAATATACAGTTCCAGAAATCGATTTAAGTGATGTTGATATTCCTTATGAAGATGATAATATTTTAATTTTTGCACCGGACCAAAAACATAAGTGTATTAATATTAGAAAAAAACACGCTCCAGATAGAAGATGGTGTACGTCCTGGGAAGGATCCTCAAACTATTATTACAACTATAGATTGAACCAAAACCTTACTTTGTATTATATTATTAATAAAAATTTACCATCATCTGATTTGAATTACGCAACAGTAGTTCTAGTTGATAGATATGGCGATATGAGACTTGCTGATGGCTCTAACTCTGGAAGATACGCCGGATCAACTGTAATACCTTGGTCTGAAATTACTAAAAAAGTTCCAGTTTTAGACGGTAAAAAAGAATATTTAGAACCAAAACCTTATACTGATGAAGAACAGTCTAAACTACAAAGATATAAAACTTATAATTTAACAACCACTGATCCTCTTGCCGAACTTGGAAGTGAAGAAGAAGTTGAATTATGGATGGAACTTAGAAGTCCTGATTTCGGAAGTACTCGTGATGGTGACGTAATATTTGGTAATCTACCAGAAGAATTACAAAAGAAATATATTGGTTTAGGTAATGAATTAAGTGCTGGTATGGTTAGAGCCTTATCTCCATCTGGAATGTCTTATTATGTTTCTAAGAAAAAGGAAAAACTATTACTAAAATCTTTGAAAGACCTTTCAGAAAATGATATGGAAGTTGTTTTAAGTAAAGAAATGAGACCGTACTTGAGAAGTTTAAAAGACAAATACAGAAATGAACTTTCAACAGACTTTAAACCTAATTTTGTTGGTATCGCATATCCTAGTGATGCAAATGCAAAATATGCAAGAATGTTTGGTTTAGAAGAATTATTTGATTTAATACCTGAAAGTACAAGATTTTTACAGATTGAAAATAAATCTAAAGATAAAGTAATATTAAAAATACCAGCAAGTATAAGTAGATTTACAAATATAAGAACTTTAGTTTTTGAAAATATTGTAGATGAAATCCCAGAAGAAATTGGTAACTTAAAAAGATTATCATTCCTTAATTTGACAAATAACGAACAACTTACTACACTTCCTGAGTCTATAACCGAAATTTATTGTTTGGACTTTATTTCTGTTTTAGGTTCTACCCAATTAATTGATGGGGCAGAAACCTTGCCAGAAAAAATTAAAAACTTTTTTGATATTTCACCTGGAGCAACACTTTGGGACACCAATAGACCGGATGAATATTTAGATTTATGTGACCAGGCAGAACAAACAGCACCATAAAATTAAATTCAAAACTTATGAAAAATGTAGATATCGAAATTTATCTAAATCAACTAATAAATTTCTTTGAGAATAATCCAAATGATTTAATGACTTTGATTGGTGATTTACAAAAAGATGACTTCTACAAAAAGTTAAGAGAACGATGTGAAAAAAATTTGGAAGAAAAAAAAGACATTGCTTTATCAAAGGATCAAATTGTAAGTGTAGTTGTTGAGTTAAAAATTCCTAAGATTACAAAACAAAAACAAAAGTACCTAGATAAAATAATACAGAAAACAAGTTTTGGTGATATTATTTTAAATTAATTTTTACTTTAGAAAAAAAATTAGTAATTTTGTTAAATGGAAACTAAAAAATTTTTTGAAAAGGAAGACGAATTTTTAAAATTACTTTACGATAAAGATGGTAAATTATATTCAAAAAGTCGTATATTTGCCAACGTTAAAATATCACCAGAACTTCTTATAGAAAAAAAATTTACTTTAGAATATTGTGATATTAATATGTACGAAGATGGTCTAGTATTTACAGACGCAATTTTGAAAAACAAATCGGGAATGTTTGTGTATTTATCAAGAAAGGATGTTATGGAAACATACTATCAAATTAAGGTTTATTTTGAACCAGATAAAATAGAAGAAACAAAGTTCTTTATAAAAAACTTATTAAAATTAAAAGAAAACGATGGAAATTAGTAGTGTAGATTTACAAAATGAAATTAATGCCGGACAAAAAATTATTGTTGAGTTCTGGGCTGAATGGTGTGGTCCTTGTCGAATGATGAAACCAGCATTTGAAAAGGTTGCAAACGAAAATACTTCGGATGTTAAAATGTATACAATGAATATTGAATTAAATAGAGAAATTAGTGCTGCCCTTGGAATTAGAAGCATCCCAACCGTTAAAGTATTCAACTCAGGTCAAGTTATTGAAACAAAAGTTGGTATGTTAAGTGAGGGACAAATAAACGGATTAGTAAAAGAATTAATAAATGGATAAGTTAGCGGTTTTATTTACAATGAAAGGATGTCCTTTTTGTGTAGATTTAAAAGAAATGTTGGATAAAGAGAATATCCCATATGTTGATCGAGACATTCACGAATATGAAGAAGAGTATGAATTATTTGTTGAAGTTACAGAAAATGAATATGTACCAGCTTTTATGTTAATTGAATCTCCAGAAGACAACCCAAATACAGAACTATTTGCACCTGACAGAGATTTTGATGATATCAATGAAGGTTTTGAATTAATAAAAGGATTTATAAACGGATAATAAAAAACCCCACTCTCAAGGTGGGGTTTCTTTTTAGAATACAATTACGTGCTCTAACTTATCTTGTTTTGTATATGGTTTATCTTTACCAGGGAAGAGTATATCCTGTAATAGGTCATAATCCTTAACATAATTCTTAAAGTCTTCCAGATCAAAGGAAAATACATCAAGAACTAAAGACTTAACAATATCCTGGTTATACCTGGATTCAGAAACAATCCTTATTTTTAAATCCTCATTCTCGTCTTCTTCTTTTGTAAAGTAAAATTTTAAGTCATCAACACCCATAAGGCTATACATATGATTAAAAACATAGTGTGAATAGTAAGTCATAAGTCTACCACAATTAAGACTGTAACCATAAGGAAATTCACTTGAAATTGAAAGTTGGTGTACTGGCTCTTCTTCTTCACTAAACACTTCCTTGTTTACGTTAATCCAACCCTTTTCGATATTATTTATTTCTTCACCGTAACGGATAATATCTAAAGTATTAATTTGTTTTATTCCAACCTCATCTAAAATATCTTTAAACCACTCAAAAAAGTCAGTTTTAATTTTATCTAAGTCCAATACGTCTTTTGATGTTGTTTGTCCGTGGATAACCATAAATGATTCACAATCTGTTACCTGGATGATGGAGTTTTCTTTTTTATCTATTCTTGTAAGAATAAAATCGGCAAATAGGTTTACAATACCTCTTTTTGAATTTTTGTTAATTTTTCTCATATTCCATTTTTTTATAATGAATACAAGTTTTAAATTAATTTATAAATAGTTGTTAAATGTAGTCACCAAAGTAATCATTTATTGCTTGATCAAGCTCTCTATGGTCCGGGTAATCGTCAATTCTAAAATCAATTGCATCGTATGTACCCTCATTAAATAATTGTAACATCATACCAGTATAAGACCCGTGATAGTCTAAAACACTGTCACTATAACCAGAACCAAGATTTTCTTCGATAAATGTCATAACATTACCATAAAAATCATCAATCTTGATATATGAGGTATATTTTGTTTTTTCACCAACTTTTGTTACAACATCATCAATTGGGGATGAAAAATATTCTTTAAGACCTTCCATAACTTGGTTATATATCGTAGTTTCATAACTACTATTATAAGCATTATGATGGATTGAGTATAGCTCACTTTTTAAATCACCCAAGTCGCCATCCATTAGTTCTTCCATTGCTTCTTTATCTTTTATTAAAGACATAACATTATCTTGGGTTATTTGAAACACACCATCACGAGCTTGTATTTCTTGTAACTCCTCAAAAAAATCTGAATTATAATCACTAATATTTAAATCATTATTTCCGATATTCTTTAAAATGTAATTTGCAAGATATTGAATATTTTTTTCATTCAGTTCTTCAATTACATCTCTATATACATCATCTGTTGTATCACTATACCAACCATATTTTAAACCATCTTCACCTAAAATTTGTTTTGCAATATCTTGTAAGTCATAGTCACCACTTCTTCTAAAAAAATCTGCAAGTTCTTCTTCATCTCTTAATCTTAACCAAAAACCATCATCTCTAATCACAACATCTGTTAAAATATTATCACATATATATTTTAAACCAATATTTTTGTCCTTTTCAATCAACCAAAGTAAGTAGTAATTTTTTACCTCATATCCTAAACTATTATAATCAACATTATCTAAAAAACCATTTTCGGCAATAAAATCAAATAAGTCACCATCATTTCTCCATTCTTTATGTGGTATGTAACCAATATCTATTTGGTCTTTTTCACCATATTTAATTACCGCTTGAAGAAATCTACGAGTTGTTTGAAACACTTTTAGTATTTTATCATATTCGGATTCTCTACCATCGTGGAACCATTCAAGAAATTGATCTAATTTTCCCATATATTATAAATACAAAGAAAGGCGGAAAATTACTTCCACCTTTCGTTTTTCTTTGGCCAAAGGAAATTATTTTTTATTGTAATACTTTTCGATTACTTTTTTTACAGACTCTTGTACAGTTTGATTCTGAACAGCTGGCCTTGGTGCCGATTCAGTTCTTGCTGCTTTTTGAGGCGCTGCCGCTTGGTTTCCTTTGTTCTTACATCCGCAACCCATGTTAATTGTTTTTATAAGGTTTATTTGACAATAAATATCTTCAAACATTCATATTTGTAAAGTTTTGTGTATTTATTATTGTATGAAAAAGGTTTTAAAACTTACGGAATCAAATTTAATTAATTTGATTAAAAATATTATAAAAGAACAAGGTGAAGAAGAAGTTATAATTTCACCAGAAGAATATTATACCCTATTAAAAAATGTTTATTATCAAGCACACGCAATACCAAAACTAAGACCATTTAGAGGAAAAAAACTTGTTATTGACGGTAGTTTAAATTTCAAACCTTTCAAAGATGAAATACACCTTACTGATTTAGGAAATATTAAAGTTAATGGAAGTGTTGATATTAGTTATACAGAAATTAAATCATTAGATGATGTTGAAGCAACTGGAACTAAAAGATATTGGCAAACACCTTATGAAAGAGTTATTCAGGCAAGAAAACAAAAAGAAAAACGAGATGTACAAGATAGTAAAAAAGAAGATAATGATTGGGATTTAAATAATACCGATGAAGAAGGAGAAAAAGCAAATGCGGCTTTTCTATATGCGATTGGAAGAGGTGAATTAAGAGAATTAGATGATGACCAAAAAGAAGAATTACAGAATCTTAAAACAAGGCTATCTGATTTAGAACAACAAATGGAAGATGAAGAAGATGAAGAAAGATATGATGAATTAACCGATGAATTTAATGAGGTACAAGAAGAAATTGATAATTTAAGTGGTGATGATGTTGTTGATGTTTATGACTTTTATCCATCTGGATCTCACTATGACATGTCTTCTTTTGAATCTTTATCAACTGGATATGATTATGCTGTTGGGACAATATCTGAAGCTGATGAGTCGCTTGAAAGTTATTATGAAGAAATGCTAGATAACCCAAAAGAATATTTTAGTAACGGACATTTATCTAACTATATTGACGCTGAAAAAGTTAAAGATTATTTTGAAGATGTTGTTGAAGATTGGGTTAGAGAATCTCCAGACTCTTATGACGTTGAAAACCAATTAAGTGATGACCAAGAAGAAGAAATTTGGTTACTTGAAATGGAAAAGTGGGTTTATGAAAATGAAGAAGTTCGTGCACCAATTTCAGGCCCAACAAAAGAAGAAGGAAATGTTTTTGATTTTCTGGATGAAGAAGAAAATAGATTCCAATATAAAAAAGAAGCAAGTGGTTGGATTTTATATAAAGAAGGTGCCGTTGTTTCACCTCATCAGATATATGATGATGAAAACACAGATGAACACCAAGAAGCTAGAGATGAAAGAATATCTGATATTGAATATGAAATACAAGAAATAAAAGATAATCCAGACGGTGACCCAAGTGATGAAGACATCCAAGATGCTGTTGAAGATTATTTGGATAATATAGAAAGAAACCCATTAAGTTTTTTAGAAAACATGGGTTATACAGATTTTTCAGATTTTTTAAATATTGATGAAATTAAAGATGATTTAAAAAATCAAGCTGACTATGGTGAAACTCTTAATGGGTATGATGGTCAATACGAAGAAATAACAATCAACGGTACTGATTATATTGTTATGAGGACTAATTAATATTTACAGGTTATATTAAATGACTATTATTATGTCAAATGGCAAGAAAAAAGAAAATAGAATTTTTAATGAACACCGACTGGATGTTCGAAAAACCAATTGACAGAGAACACAAAGAATACAAACTTTTATCGTACTTCCAAAAAATGGGTGAAAAATTGGATAAAATGGAATTATATCCAGGTTTCATTGAATTATCGTTACACTTAGCAAATGTTCAGACATTAATTAAAGATAAGAAACTTTTATATACAAATAAGAAATTTACATCTGTAGATGATGAACTACTTGTTAAGGATTTAAAAATTAAAGATGTTCCTGAAATGTCCCACGATGAATATGAAGAATTTATAAAGATTCTATCTTATTCGGCACCAAGAATCTATGAATACTTTGGTATGGCAAAATCGGTTTGGGAATTGGTTTATGATAGTATCCACCTTAAAGTAAAAAAGAACACCAAAAATATTTTAGAAAATAAAGGATATTTTTATTTTATAGTTAGTGATATTATGAACATTTGGGAATATGAAAAAAAACCATCAGCAAAAGGTTCACCAGAAAGCAAGGTTGTTACAAATCTTATTTACTCCGAAGAAAAAAAGAATTTGACTATTCCAAAGATTATCGATAGTTTTAGTCAATGGACAACAGAAGATAAGAAGAGACTTCCAGTAATTGAAATGATAAGTAGGGGTGATTTTCCAATAGATCAAACACTACTACCTATGTTTAAAAGAAAGTTGATTGCTTATGTTGGGCAGAAACAAATTATTGAAAATTATAAAAAATAAAAAGAAGAACAAAAAATTTAATTATGGAAACAATTTCAGTAGAAACAATTAAGGGGTTTATTAAAGAATCTCCAAACGACATGGATTTAGGAAGAAAAATCAGAAGTTCTATAAACAAAATCCAAACAGAAGATAAAAAAGAAAAGGTTAAAAAATAATGGAATTATTAGAAGGAATGAGAAATGACTGTCAAGAAGGAAACATTAGTTGGTTTTCAGAAAGACAGAAAACATTGAGTGATTTAATTGGAAACTATAAACCACAGTCATTAATCCAAATAGGATTTAATATGGGTCATTCAGCATTACTTATTTGTGATGTTATAGCCGCAATGAAAAACGCTGGACAATATCCAAATGAACCAGTTACAATTAATGTTTTTGATTTGTGTGAACACGAATGTACAGTACCTAATTTTGAGATACTTGCAGAAGAAGCAAAAAAACACGAGATATATCTTAATTTAATTCCTGGTTCTTCTTTAGAAACAGTACCTAGATTTATGCAATCAAATGAATTATTGTTTGATTTTATTGAGATAGATGGTTGCCATACTTTTGATTGTTTAGTACAAGATGCGCAAAATACATTACCAAGATTAAAACCAGGTGGTGTTGTTTACATTGACGATTATAAATCTTCAAATGTTAATATTCCAGATGTTGATAATGGTGTTGATTCTTTAGATTGGAATAATTTTCAATCATTTTACATTGATGGTGCGTTCTGGGCAGAAAAAAAACAACCAAACATTTATACACTGGAAGATATTTTAAGACCATATGAAGTTGTTGACCACCCTTTACATTATGGTGGTGAAGAAAACCCGTATGAAGCTATTAAAGTTATTGATGCTTGGCAATTAGGTTTTGCTTTAGGTAACACCGTGAAATACATTTCAAGGGCTGGTAGAAAAGACCCAAGTAAAGAGCTTGAAGATTTGAAAAAAGCTATGTGGTATTTACAACACCATATCAGTAAGTTAGAAAATTAAGATTCAATATATACTGTATCACCTTCTTTTATATCATACTTATCACAATCACCACCAGCGATTTCTAAAATTAAATCACCTTCACCAGGGTAATTAGAACATTTCTCATCCCTACAAGGTGGACAGTTTTTATGAATTGTAGAAACTTTCATATCTTTAATAAAAATTATATCCAATGAAATTTCACAGTTTTTCATCCAGAAAGAATGCTGACCTGACTCCATAACAAATAACATTCCATTGAACTTATTGTTAAATTTTTTACCCATCATACCTTCTTGTATATCTTTTTCTGTTAAAACTGTGATTACATTAAAGAGATTATTATTTATTTTTACTTCATTCATATTTATAAATATAGTATTATGAAAGAATTTAAAAGATATTCAGGGGTTATTTTAAAACATAAAGATGAGGTTTTACTTTGTAAAAGATCTCCTGACGAATCATTACCAAACCAATGGTCAATACCATCTGGGCATATTGAAGGGAAAGAATCACCAATGGATGCAGCAACTAGAGAGTTCAAAGAGGAAACAGATATCAAACTACCAAGTAAATTAGATTTGATTGGTTTTATAAACAAATATCAAAAAGATGGTGTTACAAAAAAAGGTATGATGTATGTGTTTTTTTATGAATCAAAAAAAGAATTAACACCAAATCTTGAAAAAGCTAAAGATGGTCACGAACATACAAAATGCCAGTACTTCTCTAAAAAAAATATAGATATCACTAAAGAAAACGACCAATTATTAAAATTAATTCAAAAAGTATTAAAATAATTTGACTTTTTAATAAAAGTAATATATTTATAATTTATAAAAAACCTAATCCGCCTTCTTCTTAAAAAATAATGGTTTAGTTTTAAAACCCACAAAGTTTGTAAAAAAATACTTGTGGGTTTTTTGTTTATATTAGAATTTATTTATATATTTGTACTATGAATAAACAAGGATACAACATTAGAATTACTCACGAAAAAATGGGCGAACTAGTAAATGAAACTTTTATGGACCATATACAATTTAAATTGTTTTTAAAAATGGTTCACGGTTGTATTGAATTAAATAATAATTTATCATTTTTTGATGGTGATACTTTTTTAGTTCATATTCCGTCTAAAGTATTAAATGAGTCTGTTGTGATTACATCTGTTAGAGAAATTACAATTACAGAACAAGTTAAAAGTAAAATTGAAGCATTAGTAACAAAGTAGTATGAAGTACATTATAATATTATTATCGTTTTTTAGTTTAATTTCTTGTGTAAAACAGGAAATTGGACCACCAAATCCACCACAACCAATCGTGACTGATTCAACACAGATTGATAGTGCATACAACTTAGTAGGACAAATCTGGGTTATTAATCAATACAGAGTTGGTGAGTTTGGAAATTTAATCCCTTTAAGTGATACTATTGAATTTGTTGATTTAAACACATATACTTATAATGGAATAGAAGGACCATACTCTTTTTACTCAACAGCCTCAACGTTTAACCTAACATTAAATTTTACACCATTTGGTAATTTAAGTGGGACAATATATCAAGGCAATTTAACTATGGGTGTTATGAATGGATTAAAATTTACAGATATAACAATTGGATCTGGTAATGGTACCAACTATTATTTCTGGATGACAAGACAATGATTTTTCCTTGTTTAGTAAAACAAGGTGGTGGATAGTTGACATTCAATGTCGACCCAATTTTGAAGGGGGCTTATGCCTCCTTTAAATTTTCTAAGAAATCTTTAACTTTTACTTTTCCTCTAAGTAAGTTTGTTTTTGATGTACTATCGGAAATACCTAATTTTTTTGCAATTTCGTGGTGTTTCATTCCATCAAAATAATACATTCTGAAAACTTTTTGAAATTGTGGTGATAATTTATTTATCGCATCTTGAATATCTTTTTCACTATATCTACCCATAAATGAATCATCATATTCTTCTTCTTTTGCATCATATCTATCAAAATCAAAATCTTGAATTTTTGAACCTTTTTCTTTTCTTAATTCATCAAGAATATTGTTTCTTACAATCATAGAAACCCAACCACTTAGATTATCACCTCTAAACTGACTTAGTTTATTATATGCTTTTATAAAACCATCCTGACAAAAATCTTGTGCTTTTTCACCATCACCTTTTGCATATTTTAAACAAACAGATTTATATATTTTTGGAAAAAGTTCACGATAAACCTTATCAAAATCAACATCTTCAGTTAATATCTTATAAAGTTTGGATTCGTTTAATTTCATTTCAGAATCTTTTTTAATACCATTAATAAATGTTCTCATTGCGTTGGCAAAGTTTTTTACTATTGGTATTTTAGAAAGTAACATTTTATCTATTTTGTCTAGTACTTTACCAATCCATTTGTTAAGTGTTCTTACTAACCAACCAAGTATTTTTGTTTCAGATGCTCCAGCAACAATTTTACTACCTAAAACAAAAGGTTTTGTTGCCCAATCAACACCAGGTATTGCAGAAACTAAAGTTAAAAGAGCAAAAGTATTTTTTCCTTGAGACCAGTATGAAATGGCGTTTCCAATATCAACAAGACCTGTTGGGTCAAAAATACCAACAATGTCAGCCAGAGTATTTAACCAACCCTCACTTAAAGGTTCAAGGTTTTTACCGGCAACTTGATTAACAATTAAATTAACTCCAGGATTATTATAAGAATTTAACCTTTTATATTGTGATTCAGAAAGTATAATTTTCATAATGATAAATATTTGTAAATTCAAAAAAAGTTTCATATATTTGTATTATGGAAAAAATATTATATCTAATCAGAGGCGTTAACGGAGCAGGAAAATCAACATTTGCAAAAAAAATTGTTGGGTATGACTTTTTAGTTTGTGAGGCGGATAAATATTTTATCAATAAAGAAACGGGTGAATATAAATTTGACGCTTCTAAAATTAAAGATGCTCATAAATTTTGTCAAGATACAGTAGAAACTTATATGAAAGATTCATTAGTAAATGATCAGTTTTATAGAGAGATTGCGGTATCAAACACCTTTACACAAGAGTGGGAGATGGACCAATATTTTAAATTAGCAAAAGAGTATGGATATACTGTATTCTCAATTGTGGTGGAAAATAGACACGGAGGAACAAACGTACACAATGTTCCAGAAGATAAAATAGAACAAATGAAAAATCGTTTTGAAATAAAGTTATGAGTAGATTAGACAGATTAAAAGAACAACATCCTGATCTGAATATATCATTAATTGATATTATTTCTTATTTGGACCCAACGGATTCGTACAAATATACAGAATTTTTAATTAAAAATTTTAAAAGAGATAGTGACTATTATAGTCCCAATAAAGAAGAATTTATGGGATATATGGGTGTATTCCTATTTGGTTCTGGCGAGATTGAAACTCTAAATGAATTTGAAAGACATTGTAACGCAAATCGTATTAAAAATAAAGACATAAGTACTTATAATGCATTTCAAGAGTTAAGTAATGAAGTCTTGGTTGCAGAAGAAAAAGAAAAAAGAAAACAACTTGAAAAAGAGATACTAAAGATTTATGAGGATGATACCTGGTTTATTTTAACACCATTAAGTCTTGAAGCGTCTAAAGTGTATGGTGCAAATACAAAGTGGTGTGTGACACAGGAAAAGTATTGGAATCAATATTTAATAACACATAAGTTGATTTATGTTTTAAATAAAAAAACGGATATAAAAATTGCCTTCTCAAGAGATTTTTCAAAAGAAAAGTTCCAGGCTTGGGACCAATTAGATAAAGAAGTTGATCCATTGTTTATTAACTTTATTCCGGATGAATTGTTTTTAAAAATTAGAAAAGAATTACAAGAAAATAAAACAACCGGTGATTTAATTGGTTGGGGTGATGATGTATCAACAATTAGAAGAAGAATATCTGAAACTCCGGATGATATTGTATCACGAAGAGGTGAAGGGGTGTATTTGTGGGACGTGGATGGAACTAATGGGGACATTATTTCCATAAATAATGACTCAAGACGAACTCGTTTTTCAGAAGATAGTATTAATAGAATAAGGAGATTAATGGGAACTCAGAATAACCAAACAATTAGTAGTGAACCAAATGTAAATTATACCTCAAACTTTGGAGACTATGTAAGACAATTTATGGGTGGTAGTGAAACTTATTTAGATGATTTACCTTAAAAAATAAAAATTATGAACTTTAAAAAAATATTAACAACAGGAAAAGTTTTTATAACAAGTGATACACACTACGGACACAAAAACATTTGTCGTGGTGTGACAAACTGGAGAACAAAAGATGGTGAAATACCTATTGATTCTGTTAGGGATTTTGAAACCATAGACCAAATGAATGAAAGACTTATTTATGGTATAAATCACTATGTCGGTCAAGACGACACACTAATAATGTTGGGTGATGTTTCATTTGGGGGATTTGAAAATATCGGATTATTTCTAGATAGGCTGATCTGTAAAAACATTCATCTAATCCTTGGTAACCACGATCATCATATTGAAAACAATAGAGGTGATATCCAAAGTAGATTTTTGAGTGTTCAACATTACCTAGAAGTCAAAATAAATGATGTAAATTTTGTTTTATGTCATTACCCATTACAAAGTTGGCATGGTCTAAACAAAGGTGTAATCCATTTACATGGGCATGTGCACCTTGGACGAGAAGCCAAATTTGGTAATGGTAAAAGAATGGATGTTGGTGTTGATGGAAACGGATTAAACCCATATAGTATTGATGAAATAATAAAAATTATGGACAAAAGACCAGTTGGGTCTGATATGTCTGGAGATCACCACCTGGATGATTTAGTTGGTGTTGTGGGTTAAATCACAAAACCATTATATTTATTATTATGAAAATCATTATAACTGAAAATCAACTAAGACTTATCAAAGAAGCCGCTGGTGTTCCGGAAAATATACTAAACGAAGCCAGAGTATTATATAATATCGTTAAAGATAAATTAAAAGAAATAAACTCAACCGATAAAGAAGAATATTTGTTTGAGAATATTAAAATTGATTTAACTGTTTCTGATGTAAATTTTAAAAATTTAAATTTAATTGTTAAAGTTGATGAATTAGAAAATTATGATGGTGTTGAACCTGTAATTGCCGCAATGGGTGTTGGAAATGAATTTGATTTTGATGAAGGTATAATGATGCAATTAAACAAGGAAACATCAACAATAGATTTACATATCCAATTTATAGTTCCTGAAGGTTGGGAAACAAGTGATTTATATATGGTTTTTATAGAACAAAAAATACATAATACTTCTATAATAGCCCACGAATTAATGCACAGATTTAGAAGAAATAAAAAATCAAAAGGTTTGGCCGGCAATACAGCTGATTATCAGACATACGCATCTGGAAGGTTAAATTTTGGAATACCAGTTATAAATGAATTTATGAGATATAGTTATTTTATTCAGAACGAAGAAAATGTTGTTAGACCAACAGAGATTGCATCAAGAATGATACAAAACGGAATAACAAAAGAAAAATTTTATGAATTTTTGATGGAAGACGAAGTTATTAAAGAATTAAAAAGAATACAAAACTTTTCATTTGAATACTTGATTCAAGGTTTATATGATCAAATGGATAAAGTATTTGAATTACTTAAACATGCTGGAGAAAAACCAAAAAAAAACTCACCTGAAGAAAATATAAAAATAGTTTTAGAGTTAGTTTATATTAATTTATCGGGCCTTAAAGTTGGGTTTTTTGAAAATATGGTATTATCACACGAAGAACAAATGTTTTCAAAAATGGGTCCTTTATCACAACTTTTTGGTGGAAAAGAACCAACAGAAGATAAATCAAAAGTTCTTAAAAAATATAAAAATCACGTTACAAAATACGCTGATAGAGAAATGGACTTCTTCAAAGACGAATGCGAAAGATTTAATTATGTTGCAACAAACCTTATTAAAAAAATATCAAAAATATATTCCTTGATTCCAGATGAAAAGGAACAAACAAACGAATCAATATTAAATTGGGATTTACACCAGAAACTTATGGAAAAGAAGTATGGTAAAAGACCAATTCAAACTTCCTACAATTTCAAAAAATAGTTTGTAAAATCAAAAAAGATTTATTACCTTTGTTCTATGTGGACAACTAAAGAAACTAAAAGAGAATATCGTGGGGTAACAATCTGGAAGTTTGAAGGATCAAAAGTTAAAGACTCCTTCAGACGTAAAGACCCACGCACATTCCAAAAAGACGATAGTAGATTTACCAAATGGCATTCTTATCAGGTTGAGCTATTTGGTATTAAATACGAATCAGAATTGTTAAGAGACGTAAAAAAGTATATTGATTCAATCTTTGATAAAATATGAAAAAACCCTGTAAAGAATGTCCCCACCTTATTCGTAATCGTCATAATGATATGATTGTGGAGTTCGGTAAAAGAACTGGAAAGAAACACAACTGTCATATGACGGAAGGAAAAAAAGATTTGTGGAATGTTAAAAATATAAAATTAGAATGTTATGGATCAAAAAAACAAAAAGTTCAGATTACCGAGAAAGCTTAAAAAGAAATTAAAAAACAATCTTTTCAGCTATCCAAAAAGTGATAGAAACACTTATTTAATTGCTTGGCCATATAAATATGAAGAAGATTACATGGATTATAAAAAAGGATTGTTAAGAATTATATGATAATAATTTAAAAAAAAATAAAAGATGAAAACAAGAGAAACAAAATTTGGAACATATATAGAAATGGAAACAAAAAGTAACACAGAAATAACTGGAGATAAAATCAGGGTGGAAATTTTTAATAATCTTTGTGTCCTTAAATTTTTTATTTAGGGATTTTTTGTTTATATTTGTAGAGTTGAATTAGTATTAATCACTAAATAAAAAATAAAATGAATATAAATGAATTAACAAATCTAATAAAAGTATGTGATCTATCACTAAACGAAAATGATAATGATAGGGCATTGTGGAATATAACATGGAACAGAGATGTTGATAACACAATCCTTTCACAAAAAAATGGTAGATGTTATTATATTGTTGTTAATGATGAAATATTCAAAATAGGATATTCAGATTGTGATGGTGGTATAAAATCAACCATAGGTTCATATAGAAGTTCTGGTAATTCTGGTAGACCTTCTGATAGAACACACGGTATTCATGTTTTAATAGCGGAACAATTATTATTAGGTAATAAAGTTGAAATATACTTTCATTATAATCCACTTATAAATGTTAATTTAACACTTATGGATGGTTCTGTTGTTTCAATAGAAAATTCAATTTCTGGTAAAATATTAGAGTTAAAAAACATGGAAATATATAAAAATAAACATAATGATTTTCCTGTTTGGAATTTACAAGAGGCTGGAAAACCTTGGCCAACACACATACAAGAAAGTAGAAATAACTTATTATCAGGAAATCCTTTGAAATTAAATGAAATAAAAGAAAGATTATTTTAATCTTTCTTTTTAACTATTAATATTTCGTGTGATTTTTTAACTACTTCACTATTGTTCAATTCTATTCTATTCTTACCAATTCTTTTTTCACCATTACTCATAGAATAGTTCCACTCTGGGAAATAAAAATCAAAATCTTTGTAGTATTCTCTTATTGTTTCACAATTATTATATGAAAGAACAAAATCACCATCATGCGATAATAGTAAATCTCTTAATAATTCGTGATTGAAACCACTATGATGAACATCTATATTTTTCATAGGATACATACCTTTGTGCATTTTATTATCACTATCTTTATCTAAAAAATAAGGTGGATCAAGATATAAAAAATCACTTTTATGTTTTATAATAGATTTTTCAAATGGTAGTTGTTCAACTTTTAGGTTATCACATTTGAAATCTTTTATTTTATCTATCATAGATTTCCATTTTTTATCATTTAGATAAACACTTGATCCCCAACCTAA
>Ga0247832_1003743_pt1 | contig 20231 bp, 19 predicted proteins | sample LaCruzMarch2015__10_FD_192407 | JGI IMG/M metagenome (GOLD analysis project Ga0247832, IMG submission 192407) | Freshwater microbial communities from meromictic Lake La Cruz, Castile-La Mancha, Spain - LaCruzMarch2015_4m | ecosystem: Environmental > Aquatic > Freshwater > Lake | place: Spain... | reverse complement strand
TTCTTGGGCATGTTTGCCAGCGCCGAAGGCAAGCGGGGCGGGCAGTTCTACACGCCCGCCAGCATCGTCAAAACACTGGTGGCCGTGCTCTCGCCCAGCAAAGGCCAGATTTACGACCCCTGCTGCGGGTCCAGCGGCATGTTTGTGCAGTCCGAAAAATTCATCGAAGACCACGGCGGCAAGCTGGGCGATGTGTCCATCTACGGCCAAGAGGCCAACCCCACCACCTGGCGCTTGGCGGCCATGAACCTCGTCATTCGGGGCATGGACTACAACCTGGGTAAAGAACCCGCCGACACCTTCACCCGCAACCAACACCCCGACCTGCGGGCCGACTTTTGCTTGGCCAATCCGCCCTTCAACATCAGCGACTGGTGGCACGCCAGCCTAGACGGCGACGCCCGCTGGGTCTATGGCACACCCCCGCAAGGCAACGCCAACTACGCTTGGCTGCAACACATCCTGCACCACCTCAAGCCCACGGGCAGGGCGGGCATTGTGCTGGCCAACGGCAGCATGAGTTCCAGCCAAAACAGCGAAGGCCAAATCCGCGCTGCCATGGTCGATGACGACGTGGTGGAAGTGATGGTGGCCTTGCCCGGCCAACTGTTCTTCAACACGCAAATTCCCGCGTGCTTGTGGTTCTTGGCCAAACAGAAAAAGCGCAAAGGCGAAGTGCTGTTCATCGACGCTCGGAAACTTGCCACCATGATCAGCCGCGTGCAAAGTGAGTTGACCGACGAAGTGATCGAGCGCGTCAGCCAAACCGTGGCCGCATGGCGCTCCGGCGGCACTGACTACCAAGACATCGCAGGTTTTTGCCGCAGCGTGCCCCTGGCCGAAATCGCACAACACGGCCATGTGCTCACCCCCGGGCGCTATGTGGGGGCGGAAGAAGTGGACGACGACGATGAAGCCTTTGCCGACAAGATGCAAACGCTCACCGCAAAGCTGGGCGAGCAAATGGCCAAAGGTGCAGAGTTGGACGCGCTGATCCGCCAGAAGCTGGGGGGGCTGGGGTATGAGTTCTGAGACGGTTGAAACTGTCTATGGTTTGATGCCTAGGCAACTTTCATGTGCAAGTTTGAAAGATCTATGCGTTGATGCGGGCATACAAACAGGACCTTTCGGAAGCCAACTTCATCAAGAAGACTATGTGCAATTCGGAACTCCGATCATTACGGTCGAGCACCTTGGCGAAAACCGCATCGTTCATACGAATTTGCCGCAAGTCTCCGATGAGGACAAAGCCCGGCTTTCGAAATATGTTCTGAAAACAGGTGACATTGTTTTTAGTCGAGTTGGCTCGGTTGATCGTCGGGCCTTAGTCCAACCTGCAGAGGATGGCTGGCTTTTTTCTGGTCGCTGTTTGAGAGTGCGTCCTAACCCTGACCGACTTGATGCGCAATGGTTATCGTATTTTTTTGGCTTGCCTGCGTTTAAAAATTACATCCGAGGCATCGCGGTTGGTGCAACGATGCCTTCGCTCAATACAAAAATCCTGAGTGATGTTCCCGTTTATTTCCCTGATCTCAGCACACAGAAGGCCGCAGCAGAGGTTCTCGCAAAAATTGACGACAGAATAACTCTCCTGCGCGAAACCAACACCACCCTCGAAGCCATCGCCCAAGCCCTGTTCAAGTCCTGGTTCGTGGACTTCGACCCCGTCCACGCCAAGATGCAAGGCCGCGCCCCCGAAGGCATGGACGAAGCCACTGCTGACCTATTCCCCGACAGCTTTGAAGGGTCGGAGTTAGGGCCTGTGCCGAAGGGGTGGAGAGTTGAGCGATTAGGTGAAGTTTGCAGCTATCTCAACCGTGGTATTTCACCCAAATACCTTGAGGAAGGCGGTGTACTGGTTATCAATCAGAAGTGCATTCGCGACTTCTCTGTTGATTATTCAAAAGCGCGTCGTCATGACAAAGCGCAAAGAAAAATTGATGGTCGCCAATTGGTAGTCGGCGACATATTGGTTAATTCAACGGGCGTCGGCACCCTTGGGCGTGTCGCTCAAGTTTTGACTTCGAATGAAGTGGTAATCGTTGACTCACATGTCACTGTAGTGCGAGCAGGGGGAAAGTTAAGTTGGCCGTATCTTGGTCAATGGATGACTCGCCAACAACCAAACATTGAAGCAATGGGCGAGGGATCAACTGGTCAAACGGAATTGGCCCGATCAAAATTGTCCGTGATGCCAATCTTGGTTCCGTCTGTTGACGCGTTGAGGCTTTTTGATGAGGTTGTTACATCGCTTAAAGAGCGAATAGCAGTTAACGAGGCATGCGTCTCGGAGTTGGCGAAGTTACGCGATACCCTACTCCCCCGCCTGATCTCCGGCCAGCTTCAATTACCAGATGCACAACAAAACTTCGAGGAGGCGCTCTGATGATCGACCTGCAAACTCTCCAAGACTTGAGCCTGCTTCGTGAAAGTGTTGATTTGGAATGTAAAGCTGCGCAAGGGGCAGAGGGCCAAGGCGAAGTGCCCAAAGACTTTTGGCTTACCTACTCAGCCATGGCCAACGGACATGGTGGCGCAGTGGTATTGGGGCTGACCGAGAAGAATGGTGTTTTCAGTGTGGCGGGGTTGGTAAATGCCGCCAAAATACGCAGCGATTTGTTCAACAATTTGAACAACCCCGGCAAGGTCAGCACCAATTTACTTACCGATGTGGATGTAAAAGAGGTGTTGCTAGACGGCAGAAAAGTTTTGGTGATTCACATTCCCCAAGCCTCTCGCAAGCAGCGCCCTGTTTTTTTGAACGGTCAGCCTTTAGGCAATACCTACCTCCGACTCAACGATGGTGACCGCAAGTGTGACGACGAAAGCGTCAAGCGCATGCTGGCTGAACAGGTAGAGGATGAGCGCGACGCGCGCATCTTGCCGCGTTTTGACATGGGCGATATTGATCTTGAAAGCCTGCGGATTTACCGCCAGATGCTCAAGGATGAGAAGCCTGGGCATCCCTTTCTTGAACAAGACGACCCTACATTTTTGACGAGCCTCAGAGCGTGGCGTCGAGACAGAGAAACAGGCGTATCTGGCTTGACGATGGCGGGCGTTCTGATGTTTGGCACTTGGGCGGCGATTCAAGAGGCTTTTCCGCACTATTTCGTCGACTACCAAGAGCGTCCTGAGGCCAAGACTGAGCGACGTTGGGTAGATCGGCTGGTTCCAGATGGATCATGGACTGGCAACTTGTTTGAGTTTTATCGTCGGGTTTACCGCAAACTGGTGTCAGAGTTGAAAGTGCCATTCGAGCTCAAGGACGGGCAGCGACAAGAGGACACTCCTGTGCATGTGGCGCTGCGCGAGGCCTTGGTGAATACGCTGGTGCACGCCGACTACACCGGTCGCCTGTCTGTCCTGGTGGTTAAGCGTCCCGACATGTTTGGCTTCCGTAATCCTGGCCGACTGCGCCTTCCGTTGGAGCAAGTCATTCGGGGAGGGGACAGCGACTGTCGTAACCGCATCCTGCATCAGATGTTCTTGATGATTGGATTGGGTGAGCGTGGCGGCTCTGGCATGCCCAAGATTTTCAGTGGCTGGACCAGCCAGCAATGGCGGCATCCACTGCTGCGAGAAAAAGATGATCCGGAACAGACGTTGTTGGAATTGCACATGCTTGACCTGTTGCCCGCATCTATTCTTGAGAAATTGGGAGCGCAGCTGGGCTTGGCTTTTGAGCAAGTCGGCTCTTTGGACAGGGTGATTTTGGCTACAGCCATGATTGAAGGTGTGGTGAATCACGCACGCTTGACGGAAATTTGTACCGATCATCCCCATGACCTGAGTTTGGCGTTGGCACGTCTGGAGCGCGACGGTCTGTTGTTGTCCCAGGGGCAATCTCGTGGCAAGGTGTACCACTTGCCCGGAGCGATACCCGTTTCCCCGGAGCAGGTTTTTATGACAGGATTTAGCTCCGGTAGTACTGGGATTAGCTCCGGTAATAACGAATTAACCTCCGGTAATAGCTCCATACAACCTGCAGATGAAAGTTACACAGACGCAGCCCAGCGTGATCAGCATGGGTGTCTCTTGTCTCCGCTGCTGGATGCGCCCATCCTGGATGATCTTGCGCAAATTTCAGACTGGTTGCGGGCAGAACTGATTAATCGGGCGACTTTGCCTAGAGCAAAAGCGAGATTGGAGAAGCCTGCAATGGTAGGAGTCATTTTGTCGGTGTGCGAGGGGCGGTATGTGAGGTTGAGCGTATTGGCCGAATTGCTTAACAGGGATTCCGATGGCTTGCGCAAAGGTTATTTGGATGGACTGGTCAAGGAAAAGCGCATCCGTCGTGCATTCCCTGGGACCCCCACCCATGAGCTGCAGTCTTACCGCAAGGCAGAAGAAGATTGAAATGGAAAAACCTCTCAGCAAATTCGAACGCGTCCCCCTGCGCGAAGCCTGGAAGCACGAAGCCAACGACTTTACGCCTTGGCTGGCCGAAGAAGACAACCTCAACACGCTGGCCGATGCGCTGGATCTGCCCGACCTGAAGCTGGTAGCAACTGAACAACCCCAAAAGCCGCTGCCTCCGAATTGGCAGGACATATCCATCGGCCGCGCGGGCTGAAGTCCTATTTTCAACTCGAACACATCGCACGCCCATGATGTTAAAAAAAACGAAAATTTTTTACATGACAAAGCCCTCATGGTAAAAATCTAAACATGACCGAAGACCAACTCGAACAAGAAGCCCTGGGCTGGCTGGCCTCTGTCGGTTACGCACCACTCAACGCCCGCGATCTGGACAACCTGGACCCGCGACTGGCTCGTAGCAGCAACCGCGAGGTGGTTTTGTCGGTCATTCTGCGGGCAGCCATTGACCGACTCAACCCCGCCGTGCCCGCAGCCGCCCGCGAAGACGCGTTTCGGCAAGTCCTCGACGTGGGTCAACCTGCTTTGCTGTCGGGCAACCGGGCGTTTCACCGCGTGTTGGTCACGGGCGTGCCTGTGCAGTACCAAAAAGACGGCGAGACGCGGGGTGACTTTGTGCGCCTGGTCGATTGGCAGGACACAGGCCGCAACGAGTGGCTGGCGGTGCAGCAGTTCACCGTTAAGGGGCCGCGCCATACGCGCAGGCCCGACATCATTTTGTTCATCAACGGTTTGCCGCTGGTGCTCATTGAGCTGAAAAACCCCGCCGATCTGAATGCCGACATCTGGAAGGCTTACGACCAGATTCAGACTTACAAAGAGCAAGTGGCCGATGTGTTCACCTACAACGAGTTGTTGGTGATCTCGGACGGCACCGAAGCCCGCATGGGCTCGCTGTCGGCCAATGCCGAGCGTTTCATGCAGTGGCGCACCATTGACGGCGTGGCGCTGGACCCGCTGGGTAAGTTCCAGGAGCTGGAGACTTTGGTGCGCGGCGTGCTGGCCCCGGCTTATCTGCTGGATTACCTGCGCTACTTCGTGCTGTTTGAAGACGATGGCACCTTGGTCAAAAAGGTGGCGGGCTACCACCAATTTCATGCGGTGCGTGCAGCGGTTGAGCAAGTGGTGCACGCGGCCAGCACGCTCGATGAAATTTGGCGCGGCAAAGGTGGCGTGGTGTGGCACACGCAGGGAAGCGGCAAGAGCATCACCATGACCTGCTTTGCCGCCCGCGTGATGCAAGAGCCCCGGCTGGAAAACCCGACCATCGTGGTCATCACCGACCGCAACGATTTGGACGGCCAGCTGATGGGCGTGTTCAGCCTGAGCCAGGACTTGCTGCGCGAGCAGCCCCAGCAAGCCCGCACGCGCCAGGAGCTGCGCGAGCTGCTGGCCAACCGGCCGTCGGGCGGCATCATCTTCGCCACCATTCAGAAGTTCATGCCGGGCGAGGACGAAGACATCTTTCCCATGCTGAGCGCACGGCGCAACATTGTGGTGATCGTCGACGAGGCGCACCGCACGCAGTATGGGTTTGAGGCCAAGCTCAAGCTGCAAAAACCCAAACCAGGGGTGAGCCCCGCACAAGCCTTCAGCACGGGCGATGGCCCCAGCGTGGCCAGCACCGCCGACTTTGCGCCGCCCGAGTACGTGGTCAACCAAATCGCCAAGTACCAAGTCGGCTACGCCCAACACCTGCGCGATGCGTTGCCCAATGCCACTTTTGTGGCCTTCACCGGCACACCCGTCAGCAGCACCGACCGTGACACGCGGGCCGTGTTTGGCGACTACATCCATGTCTACGACATGCAGCAGGCGCAAGAAGACGGCGCGACAGTGGCCATTTATTACGAGAGCCGCCTGGCCAAGCTGAGCCTGAACGAGGCCGACATCACGCACCTGGACGACGAGGTGGACGAGCTGGCCGAGGACGAGGAAGAAGGCACACAGGCCAAGCTCAAGAGCCAGTGGGCCGCTTTGGAAAAAGTGGTGGGGGCCGAGCCGCGCATTGCCAGCGTGGCGGCCGACTTGGTGACGCACTTTGAAGAGCGCAACAACGCGCAAGACGGCAAGGCCATGGTGGTGGCCATGAGCCGCGAGATTTGCGCGCACCTCTACAACGAGATCATCAAGCTGCGCCCCGACTGGCACAACGACGACCCGGAGCAGGGCGCGATCAAGATCGTGATGACCGGCAGCGCAAGCGACAAGCCTTTGCTGCGCCCGCACATTCACAGCGGTCTGGTCAAAATGCGCTTGGAAAAGCGTTTCAAAGACCCTCAAGACCCGCTCAAGCTGGTCATCGTGCGCGACATGTGGCTCACGGGTTTTGATGCGCCGTGCGTGCACACGCTTTACGTGGACAAGCCCATGAAGGGCCACAACCTGATGCAGGCGATTGCCCGCGTGAACCGCGTGTTCAAAGACAAGCAGGGCGGTTTGGTGGTCGACTACATCGGCATTGGCGAAGATCTCAAAGCCGCCATGAAGGAGTACACCGCCAGCAAGGGCCGGGGCAAGCCCACGGTGGACGCCCGCGAGGCGCTGGCCGTGATGCTGGAAAAGCTCGACGTGCTGCAGTCCATGCTGCACGGCTTCGACTATTCAGACTTTTTGACGGGCGGGCACCGGGTACTGGCGGGTGCGGCCAACCATGTGCTGGGACTCAAGTCAGACAAAGAGCGCGATGGAAAGAAACGATTTGCCGACCACGCGCTGGCCATGAGCCACGCGTTCAGCTTGTGCTGCACCTTGCCCGATGCCAAAGCGCACCGTGACGAGGTGGCCTTCATGCAGGCGGTCAAGGTGATCTTGACCAAGCGCGACGCCAGTGCGCAGCGCAAGAGCAACGAAGAGCGCGACCTGGCCATTCGCCAGATCATCAATTCGGCCGTGGTGTCGGGCGAGGTGGTGGACATCTTTCAGTCGGTGGGCCTGGACAAGCCCAACATTGGTTTGCTGGACGAGGCGTTTTTGGCGCAAGTGCAAAACCTGCCCGAGAAGAACCTGGCGGTGGAGCTTTTGGAGCGGCTGCTGCAGGGCGAGATCAAGAGCCGCTTTGCCAGCAACGTGGTGCAAGACCGCAAATTCAGCGACATGCTGGCCGATGTGATTCGCCGGTACCAAAACCGCAGCATCGAAACCGCGCAGGTCATGGAAGAGCTGATCGCCATGGCCAAAAAGTTCCGCGAAGCCGCCAACCGGGGCGAGCAACTGGGCCTGCACGACGACGAGGTGAAGTTCTACGACGCGCTGGCCAACAACGAGTCGGCCGTGCGATTGCTGCAGGACGAGATCCTGAAAAAGATCGCCCAGGAGCTGACCGCCAGTTTGCGGGCCAACCTCAAAACCGACTGGTCAGAACGCGAAAGCGTGCGGGCGCAGCTGCGTTTGATGGTCAAGCGGATTTTGCGCAAATACAAATACCCACCCGACCAGGCCGACGCGGCGGTGGAGCTGGTGTTGGAGCAGGCGCAGAGTTTGGGTGAGGCGTGGGGTGTCCACCCAGCGGCATCTCCTGTCACCTAAATGCCCCCCCTCTGCACGATGTTCGGTGCAGAATGAGTTTTTTGATTTCAGGCAGAGCACACCATGCAACCTTTCCATTTGGCTTTCCCCGTCACTTCTTTGGCTAAGGCCAGAGCGTTTTATGGTGATCTTTTGGGGTGCTCAGAAGGCCGCTCCAGTGAGCACTGGATCGACTTCAATTTTTATGGCCACCAAATCGTGGCGCACCTGAGCCCTTCAGAGGCGGGTCACCACAACACCAGCGCGGTGGATGGCGACAACGTGCCTGTGCGGCACTTTGGTCTGGTGATGGAGATGGGTCAGTGGGAGTCCATGGCCGATAGGCTCAAAAAAGCGGGCACTTCATTTGTCATTGAGCCCCACATCCGCTTCAAGGGCCAAGTGGGCGAACAGGCCACCATGTTCTTTTTGGACCCTTGCGGCAATGCGGTGGAGTTCAAGGCGTTTGCTAACCCCGAGAGCCTTTTCGCCAAGTAAACCTCAGCGCCTTTTTCAGGGTTTCAACGACTGCATCACCCGTGCGATGCAGTCGTTTGTTTTGGCGGCGTCAATCCACCGCATGATGCACACCAATTGCAGTTCGGGATCGACCCAGGTGATGGACGAACCCGCGCCGATGGCAAACCAGGATGTGCGGGGCGCATCTTTGAACAGTGCGCCATCTTTGTTGAGCCAAATCAGGTAGCCGTAATAGGGCGCGATGTCGCAGGGCTGCTGCATCCTATGCAGCCATTGCTTGGACAAAATTTGTTGGCCCTTGAACTGGCCTTGCCCCATGAGCATCAGGCCAATGAGCGCCTGGTCCATGGCCGAGATGGACACGCCGCCACCCCAGTGGCTGCCGCCCGGCACCGACATCATGCGTTGGCCGTTGACCTCGGTCCAGCCTTGCTCGTAGCCCACCCATTGAAACGTGTCCGAACACCCCAGAGGTTTCCGGAAAAACTCTTCAAACACGTCGGGTAGCGGGCGCTTGAACAGGTGCAACAAGGCCAATGACAGTTGGTTGATGCGCACGTCGTTGTATTCAAACCGGGAGCCCGGCTCGCCCAGCGGTCTGGCATCGCCTTTGATGCCGTCGGCTTGCCCGGTTTGGTAAGGCAGCCAGCGGTAGCGGTCGACCTGTTCAGGAATGCCCAAACAGGTGCCTTCCCATTCGCTGGTTTGCTGCAGTAAATGGTGCCAAGTGATGCGCGAGAGCCGATCGCCCTCAAAGCCAATGCCGGGGCATTGTTGAACCACGGGGGAGTGGACGTCTTTCAACAACCCTTGGTCAAACGCCAGACCGGCCAGCAAGGCCAGGTAGGTTTTGGCCACACTGAAAGTCAGGTCGGCCTTGTGGGGTTCGCCCCATTGGGCCAGCAACTGGTGCTGGTGAAACAAAACACCCGACACAGGCCCCCGCTCATGGACCGGACCATACAAGCGGTTGTAGGGTGGTGGGTCCACATCGTGGATGCCCCATGGCGGTGAGGTGTCACGCGACCAAGGTGTTTCGCACGATTGGATGAATTCCAGGGTTGATTCAAGTGAGGGGGTCATGTGCAAGCTCGCATCAATGAAGGGGGAAGTTTGGGGCTGTTAAGCCAGCGCTGCTTTGGCAGCCTGCTGTGATTTGTAAACCAGTTTGCGGGCCATGCTCCAGCGGTGCACTTCGCTCGGGCCATCGTAAATCCGGAAGGCGCGCATGTCCATGAAGATGCGCATCACGGGCGTCTCGGCTGTCACGCCCTGACCGCCAAGAATTTGCACACACCGGTCCACCACGCGCCACTCGGCTTCGGAGCAGGCCACTTTGGCACGGCTCGATTCAAAGCCACCTTTTTGGCCTTGGTCGAGCAGCCAGGCGGTGTGCCAGATGTGCAGGCGGGCGGTGTGCAGGTCGATGTCGTTGTCGGCCAGCATGAAGCCCACACCTTCGTGCTCGGCCAGCGGTTTGCCAAAAGCATGGCGGCGGCTGGCGTAATCCAGGGCGATGTCGTGTGCACGGCGGGCCTGCCCCAGCCAGCGCATGCAGTGCGTCAGGCGCGCTGGTGCCAGCCTAATTTGTGCGTAGCGAAAGCCTTGGCCCACTTCGCCTAATACATCGGTAGCAGGCACGCGCAGGTTGTCGAAGCGCAGCACGCCATGGCCTCCGGTGAAGCAGTTGTCCATCGCGTCCATGCTGCGCTCCAGCGTGATGCCCGCTTTGTCCATGTCGGTCAAAAACATTGTGGCCGTGCCGTCTTCCATGCGCGCCATGACGATGACGTAATCCGCGCCGTTTGCACCGGTGATGAACCATTTGCGGCCATTGATCAGGTAGTCGTCGCCGTCGCGCACAGCGGTGGTTTTGAGCATGGAGGGGTCAGCGCCCGCGCCGGGGTCGGGCTCGGTCATGGCAAAACATGAGCGCGTGAGGCCCGCCACTTGCGGGCGCAGCCAGCGCTCTTTTTGCGCGGGTGTGGCCACTTCTTCCATCAGGTGGATGTTGCCTTCGTCGGGGGCGTGGATGTTGAGTGCCGTGGGCCCCAGGTTGGAGTAACCGGCTTCTTCAAAGACCACCGCTTTGGCCATGTGGCTCAGGCCCAAGCCGCCCATCTCAATCGAGGCGTGTGGGGTCAGCAAGCCGGCAGCCCGTGCGCGGGCCACCAGCTCGCGGCGCAGGTCTTCGGATGGGCCGTGCAGGCCGTGGCGCGGGTCGCCCTCCAGCGGGATCACTTGTTCGGCAATGAACTGGCGTGTGCGCTCGCGCAGGGCTGCAATGTCCGGTGGGATGTCGAAGTTCATGGTCGAGTTTTCTCAAATCGTTGAACAGGGTTTCTTGAGGTCATTGGAAAGGCTGCAGCGGCCTCGCCCTGTCCGGCCTGTGACTGGGTGTCGCCTGTGTGTCTACTCTTGTACCTGGAAGCGGCCTGTCATCTGTGTGGCATGCCCACGAACAGGTGAGTGCTAGTCTGTTCAAAATGGCTGTGAGGCCATGCCATGCCCCTGCCCAAAAAAGGAAAAACCATGAAGCTCTATACCGCCCACCGTGCCCCCAGCCCCCGTCGGGTGCTGATGTTTTTGATCGAGAAAAACATCACTGGCATCGAGATGGTGAACATCGACCTGAACGGCGGCGAGCACCGCACGCCCGAATACCTTGCCAAAAGCCCGCTGGCCAAAGTGCCCGCGCTGGAGCTGGATGACGGTCGTGTGATCACCGAGACGCGGGCGATCTGCACCTTGCTGGAGGGCCGCTTTCCTGAACCCAACCTGATGGGCGTAGACGGCGACGAGCGCGGCTTCATCGAGATGGCCGATCGGCAAGTGGAGCTGTATTTGTTGGGGGGCATTGCCAACGCGATTCGCCACAGCCACCCGGGGCTGGCGGCTTTAGAGAAACCCCAGTTCCCCGAGTTCGGTCGCTCTCAGGCCGAGAAGGTGCGGGATGTGGCGCGGGGCTTTGATCAGCGCCTGCAAAGCCAGCCCTTCATCGCGGGCGAACGTTTCACCATCGCCGACATCACTGCGTTTTGCGCGCTGGAGTTTGCGCGGGGCCTGATGAAGTTTGTGCCTGGCGACGAGGGAATGAGCTCCCTGCAAGCTTGGCGCGACCGCATGAACGAGCGGCCGAGCGCCAGGATTTGAGGGGTTGCTGTCACCCCGCGTTGTTCATGTGTACCCCGCGTTGGTCATGTGTCACCCCGGACTTGATCCGGGGTCCATGCCTGCTCAACCATGGATGCCGGATCAAGTCCGGCATGACAGCCTTGGATGCCGGATCAAGTGCGGCATGACAAGTGAGGCGGCCGGCGTTACCGCCGTCACGCGGAGGTTCAGCTGAACACGCCGCCGTAGTCCTTGCGCAGGTCGTTCTTCTGCACCTTGCCAGTGCCGCCCACCGGCAGGGATTCGAGGAAGACCACATCGTCAGGCACCCACCACTTGGCCACCTGGGTGGCCAAGAAATCGAGGATCTCTTGCTTCTCAATCGTTTGGCCCGGCTTGCGCACGATGAACAGCAGCGGGCGCTCGTCCCACTTGGGGTGTTTGACGCCAATGACGGCGGCCATGGCCACAGCCGGGTGACCGATGGCGGCGTTTTCCAGGTCGATGGAGCTGATCCACTCGCCCCCGGTCTTGATCACGTCCTTGGTGCGGTCGCGGATTTGCATGGTGCCTTGTGCGTCGATGGTGGCGATGTCCCCGGTGGGGAACCAGCCGTCCACCAAAGCGGTTTTCTCGGCCTTGAAGTAGCGCTCCACGATCCACTGGCCGCGCACCATCAGCTCGCCTTGGGATGTGCCGTCGCGGGGCAAGGTGGTCCCGTTTTCATCCACGATTTTGATCTCGATGCCCGAGACCGCGCGGCCTTGTTTGGCCACGATCACGTGTTGCTCGGCTACAGGTTTGAGGCGGTCCGTGCGGGTCAGCAAACTCATGGTGGCGACAGCCGTGGTTTCGGTCATGCCCCAGCCGTGGCGCACTTCCACGCCATAGACGTCCACAAACTTGGCGATCAGCGCCATGGGCATGGCCGAGCCGCCCACGCAGGTGCGCTTCATGTGGGCAAAGCGCAAGTTGTTTTGCTCAACGTGCTGGATCAGGCCCATCCAGATGGTGGGCACGCCGGCGCTGATGGTGACCTGCTCGCTGTCCATCAACTCGAACAAGCTGGGGCCGTCGAGTTTGGGGCCGGGCAAGACCAGTTTGGTGCCCGCCACCAGTGCGGCATAGGGGATGCACCAGGCGTTGATGTGGAACATGGGCACCACGGGCAAGATGGTCTCTTGTGTGGACAGGCCCAGCACATCGGGCATGCAGCCGGTGGTGGCGTTCATCACGATGGCGCGGTGCGAATACAGCACGCCCTTGGGGTTGCCGGTGGTGCCTGAGGTGTAGCACAGCGCTGCGCCCGTGTTCTCATCCAGCTCGGGCCATGCAAACGTGGTGGGGTGCGCTGCGATCAGGTCTTCGTAGTTCTGCACGCTCACGCCTTCAATCGCGGGCGTGTTGCCCGCATCGGCCAGGCACACCCAGGCGCGGACTTTGGGGCAATGCGCGGCAATGCCTTTGACGAGCGGAGCAAAGGTGGCGTCAAACAGCATCACTTCGTCTTCGGCATGGTTGATCACATAGATCAGCTGCTGGGGGTGCAGGCGCGGGTTGCAGGTGTGCATGACCATGCCACTGCCCGAGACGGCGTAATACGCTTCCAAGTGGCGGTGGTTGTTCCAGGCGATCGAGCCGACCGCGCTGCCCGCTTTCAGGCCCATCTGCACCAAGGCATTGGCCAGCTGGCGCGAGCGCCGAGCGACATCGGCATAGGTGCTGCGGTGCAAGGGGCCGTGCGTTTCGCGCGAGACGACTTCCTGCTCGCCAAACTGGGCAGCGCCGTGTTCAAGAATGCCCGAAATGAGCATGGGGCGGTTCATCATGAGACCGGGTTGGGGCATGTTTTTGTCTCCATAAAGTGGATGGTTTTTGTAGGTCGGTGGCTTTAGCCCCGACATGTGGATGGCTAAGGCATGTCGGGGCTAAAGCCACCGACCTACCGAATTCACAGCAAGGCCGCGTAAACCAAGTCGCGGAACAGGGGCCGATAGTAATCTCTTTGGTTGGGCGCCTGGACCATCAGCATCGCAACCATGTCGAGCGCCGGGTCCACAAAAAACGTCGTGCCCGCAATGCCGCCCCAGTAATACAAGCCCACCGAGCCCGGCACCGGCGACAGGCCCAGGTGGGTGCGAACCGCAAACCCGAGACCAAAGCCGTGGCCCGGGGGCAGCAGCGTGCCGTCTGCCGGGATGCCGCCCAGGTGGTCGGCGGTCATGAAGTCCACCGTGTGGGGGCCGAGCAGGCGCACGCCGTTCAGCTCGCCCCGGTTGCGCAGGCATAGCAAAAAGCGGGTGTAGTCCATGGCGGTGGACATGAGGCCACCGCCGCCGCCTTCCATGGCGGGCACTTGGCGGGGCTCCAAAACCTTCATCGGCACGCCGCCGTCGGGGTCGTGCGCGAACGGCTCGGCAATGCGGTGGTGGTGTTCGGGCGGCACGGCAAAGCCGGTGTCCCCCATGCCCAGCGGGCCAAAAATTTCGGTTTGCAGGAACGCCCCCAAGCCTTGCCCGCTGACCACTTCGACCAGTCGCCCCAACACATCGGTGGCACGGCTGTAGGCCCACACGCTGCCGGGTTGGAACTGCAGTGGCACAGCCGCCAGTGTTTGCGAAAACTCGGCGTTGGTGCGCTCGCGCGAGGCGATTTTGGCTTGGCCGTATTGCTGCTGCACGGGTGATGTGCCCAAAAATTCATAGGTCAACCCGGCCGTGTGGCGCAGCAGGTCTTGCACGGTGGCGGGGTTGCGCACCGGCTCCAGCCCGTTGGCCGTGGCCACTTGTTGGTTGGCAAACTCGGGCAACCAGCGGCTGACCGGATCGCTCAGCAGCAACTGGCCGCGCTCGACCAGCATCATCACCGCCACCGACACGACCGGCTTGGTCATCGAATAGATGCGGAAGATGCTGTCGGTCTGCATGGGCGCGCCCGTGGCCGGGTCTTGCTGGCCCACAGCTTCAAACAAGGCAATTTGCCCGCGTCGCGCCACCATGGCCACCGCACCGGGCAGTCGCCCACTGGCCACTTCGCGTCGCAGCACGTCCATCAGGCGCTGCGTGCGCTCGGGGCACAGGCCGACGTCGGCGGGGTGGGCGTGGGCAAGAGGGGTGTGGTTGGTCATCGGAAGCTCCATAACAGGAGCGATTTGTACACCCAGGTGAAGCGAAGGGGTATCACATTTTGTTCACTGGCATTTGGTGGGGTGTCCAACCATCCAATGGGGTTCACTTCAGAGGCTCAGGGTGTGGGCGCAATGCTCACCGAGAAAACGATTTCCTCGGGCTGACCCACCGACAGGTACTGAACCGTCAAGGGGTTCAAAGACTTAACTGTACTGGCTCGGCTCATCCACTCGGATTGACGCGGGTTGCGGGGCTCATCGTCTTGCGCGACGGTTCGCAGGCGGTACACCGCAGCTTGGCCTGGCACCAAGTCCTTGAACAAGCCGATATCGAGTGTGAATTTGCGGCCTTGGTAAGTGGCCGTTCGCGTGAGCCCACCGGTCAAGGAGGGGTCGTTGTCCGGCGACGGCTCTTGTTTGATTTGCACATTCACACGTTCGTTGAAAAGAACCTTGTGGTGGTCCTTGTTGTCACAGGCCGCCTGTGTCCGCGAGTCGCGCGATTTGGGCGGGTTGCCGCCAAAGCAGCGGTAGTGGACTTCGCCTTTGATCTGAAAGCCGTGCGTTTCGGGGGGTGACGCTGGCGTTTGGGCGCAGACCGCCGATGCGCAGCCAAGGGCCGCAGTGGCCAACAGGAAACGTTTGAGCATGTGGGGTGTTGGGTGTCGGTGGTAGTTCATGGCTAAGAATTTTTTATTAACTACTTTGAATTTTATGGGAGTACTAAAAAACTCTTTTATCGCGAAAAATGATCTGTAACAGACGAACTTGGCTGAATGCGAGGCTGTTCGATGAATGCAAAAACCACGGGGCAGTCGCGAGGGTCAGAGTCGCCTGAGTGTCAACGGCTTCAAGCTTGGCGCAGTGCGAGCGTTGCTAGACTGAATTCATGCGCATTTCAGAACTCTCAGCCAGAACCCAGGTGTCGGTGCATCGCTTGCGGCGCTACGAGGCGGCAGGCCTGATCGCGAGCCAGCGCTTGCCCAACGGCTACCGCGATTACGACGAGAAAACCGTCCGGCATGTGGTCTTCATCGCCATGTCGCGGGAGTTGGACTTCTCGCTGCCCTTGATCGCCGAATATTTGCCGCGCTTCAAAACGGGCAAATTGTCGGCGCAAGACATGATCGACGCGATCTTGGTGCGCGTGGCCGAGATTGACCGACTCATGGCCGAGCAACAAGCACTTCGCAAAAAACTGATGGACCACATCGGGTGGTTCAAAACCCAAGCCAGGAGAAAACCATGAGCCCATTGGAGATGCTGAAAAAAATCAATGCCATGGCCGAATTCAATCGGTGGTGTGGCATCGAAGTGACGGTGGCTGAACCCGGCTTTGTGGAAATCCAGATGCCTTGGCGCCCAGAGGTCGGGCAGTATTCAGGCTTCTTGCATGCGGGCTTGATCGGCACCCTCATCGACACTGCCTGCGGTTTTGCGGCCGGTACCGTGGCAGGGCCGAATTTGTTGGCCGCCAACTTTTCGGTCAACTGCTTGCGGCCTGCGGTGGGGCAAAAATTCATTGCACGGGCACGGGTGGTCAAGCCGGGCAAGACGCAGGTGTTCACCAGCTGTGATTTGTTTGCGGTGGATGCCGAGGGAGAGAAGCTGGTGGCGAACGGTCAGACTTTGCTGACGGTGGTTCATTCAATCTGAGCACCTTGTCCGGACAGAGCACACGTTCAACGGTGTCATACTTACTCACTGTATTGAGCAAATATGAGTCATGCGAATCATCAGTTATTCCGAAGCCCGTAGGGGTTTGAAGTCTGTCTTGGATGGCGTAGAAGACGATGCCGATATCACCATCATCACCCGACGCGACGGGGGTGATGCGGTGGTGATGTCCTTGGCGCACTACCAAAGCATGGCCGAAACCTTGTACCTGCTCTCCAGCCCAGCCAATGCCGCACACTTGGCGGCATCGATTGCCGAACACAAAGTCGGCAAAGCCAAGCGCCGTGAACTGATCACCCCATGAGCCGGGGGGGCGTTCACCTGGCTGGCCTAGGGTGATGAGCTGTACGGGTAAGAGCAGGCCTAAAAGGCGCTCAAGCTCATCAACCGGCTGATCGACGCTGCTTGGCGCGATCCTTTTGACTGCGATCACCTGTCGGGTGAACTACCCATGGTCGTTTTTCAACCCTTGGCACATGTCCTGGCCCACAAGACCATGCCCCGCTGCGCCTTGCTGGCATCGCTGGGCGTGAGGCCCACGGGGCCTTGTGGTGTCTGGCGCAGCACATCGGCCAAAGCCATCAAGCCTGATTCGGGACCGCTGAGCAATTCAAGTTCCAGCTCTGATAGGGTTTCTTGTCGATCTGTGCCGGGCACATGGATGCAGCCTTGGTCCAGTGCGACTTCGATCTGGGCGTCTGCATGCGAGAGGACCCAGCGCTGGCGTTCAAAGTCGGTGCAAAACAGCGCTTTCAAATGCGGCCGCATCGCCATCAGTTCGGTGGCCAGCGCAGTGTCATCGACCAAAGTATCGAACTGCAAAGCGCCTGGGGTGGTTGGCGCTTCCCACTCTTGCCTGCGCGAGAGGCCGTTTTGGCTCCGTCCCGCCGTCTTGACGGTGAGCAGCCACTGATCACCCGCCAGCCGCTCGCGCACCGCCATGCGGCGTTTTTGCAGGTCCAGCTCGGGGGTGTCGAAATAGGTGTTGAGCAGTTGCTGCTTCGCACCCGTTTGCGTCAGCAGGGGGTGGCCCAGCAGGCGCGGCAGGTCTGTTTCGTTCAGACTGAGTTTGAGTTCGGTTTCCATGGGCATGACTTACTGATGGCGTTGTTGATGGACACGATGTATTGACGAGTGCTTTTAATGGTATCAAAATAAGCACCATTAACTGGTCTTTATGAGGTTCAACATGTCGAATTTGATTTATGCCACGGTCACGGCCAGTGTGTCCGAACTCAAGAAAAACCCAATGGGTACCGTTGCGGCAGGAGAGGGCCAGACAGTGGCCATCCTCAACCGCAATGCACCTGCTTTTTATTGCGTGCCAGCTGGGGCTTATGAGGCTTTGATGGATCGATTGGAGGACATGGAGCTCAATGCCATTGCCGATGCCCGCGCAGCAGAGCCCCTTGTGCGGCTGACGATCGATGAGCTCTGATCTGCCTTACGGCCTGGCATTTGTGCCTCAGGCACTCAAGGAGTGGAAGAAGCTCGATCCGCACACGCGGCAACTTTTCAAGACCCGCCTGGTGGAACGTCTGCAGACGCCGAGGGTGGCATCAGCGCAGCTGCGCGGACACCCAGACCGGTACAAAATCAAATTGCGGGCTTTGGGCTATCGGCTGGTTTATGAAGTGCGCGACAGCCAAGTGCTGGTGGTGGTCGTGGCCGTAGGGCGGCGAGACGGCCAAGCTGTTTACATGGCGGCCGTCGGCAGGGACGGTGCCGTGCATTGAAGGTGCAACCAACCAACACTCTGTGGCAGGGTTTTTGAATTCAAGCCGCAGGGGCCGCAAAGCGCTCACGCAGATAAGCCACGATGGCAGATGACTCTTTGAGCCAGCGGGTTTGGCCGTTGCTGTCGGTGATTTTCAGGCAGGGCACTTGGGTGCCGCCGCTGCCTTGCAGCAGTTCGCTGCGGTGGGCGTTGTTGTTTTGTGAATCGCGCAGCTCAATCGGCAAGGCCAGGCGGTGCATTTCCTGTCGCACCTTGATGCAAAAAGGACAAGTGATGAATTGGTAAAGCACCAGGCTTTGGCATTGCAGGTCCACAGTGCTTTGTGCAGCCGGTGTGCGTTGGATGGCGGCGGGCCGCGTCAGGCGCTCTTTGAGCAGCATGACGGGGCCGAGCACGATGCGCAGGGTTCTGAAGAATGCACGGATGACGGTTTTCATAGGTGTTTGAAGTTTTTTAATAAGAGGTTGAATCGGGGTGAAGACACGGCTTACATCACACTGCGGGTGTTCAATGTGGTGCTACCGATCAGCGATGTAGCCCTTGGCGATGGCAGCGGCTTCGTCTTTGAAAATTGCCATGGCCGTATTCATTGAATGAAAGCCCAGTCCGCGGTAAAAGTCTTCTTTTCCGGGGACTGCGTAAAGAATGATTTTTTGGTGGCCTTGTGAGAGCGCTACCAGCCGACGAACGATGGCTTTGCCGAGCCCCGTACCTTGATGACTGGGTAAAACTGCCACATCGCAGAGGTAAGCGCAGTCTGCCCCGTCCGCCAAAACACGACCTGCACCAACCAAACGTCCATCGTCGTATGCAAAGCATCGAAACATGCTGTTGCTGAACACAGTTTTCAGGTTGTTGGCTGGCTTGATTCCAAGTGGGGCAGCCAGATACAAGGCAGACAGTTCGCTCCAGTCCACGGATTCGAGTGAATCACGCCAAATTATTTTTATGTCGTCCATTATTACTCCTTGAGCAAACGTGCCAAATAGTGGCCGGTGAAGCTCGCCTTGTTTTTGGCCAGTTGTTCAGGCGTGCCCTCGCCCAGCACGGTACCGCCGCCCGCGCCACCTTCCGGCCCCATGTCGATCAGCCAGTCGGCGGTTTTGATCACGTCGAGGTTGTGTTCGATGATGACGATGGTGTTGCCCGCATCACGAAGCTGGTGCAGCACCTTCAGCAACAAATCGATGTCGGCAAAGTGCAGGCCGGTGGTGGGTTCGTCCAAGATGTAGAGCGTGCGGCCGGTGTCGCGCTTGGACAACTCCAGCGCCAGCTTGACGCGTTGCGCCTCGCCGCCCGACAAGGTCGTGGCGCTTTGGCCCAAACGGATGTAGGTCAGGCCCACATCCAGCAGGGTTTGCAGTTTGCGCGCAATGTTGGGCACGGCGCTGAAAAATGCATAAGCCGTCTCCACCGTCATGTTCAAAATCTGCGCGATGTTCTGGCCCTTGTATTGCACTTCGAGGGTTTCGCGGTTGTAGCGCATGCCATGGCACACGTCGCAGGGCACATACACATCGGGCAAAAAGTGCATTTCCACTTTCACCATGCCGTCGCCTTGGCAGGCTTCGCAGCGGCCCCCGGTTACGTTGAAGCTGAAACGCCCCGGGCCGTAGCCGCGCTCGCGTGCGGCGGGCACCTCGGCCATCAGCTCGCGGATGTGGGTGAACAGGCCCGTGTAGGTGGCAGGGTTGCTGCGTGGCGTGCGGCCAATGGGCGACTGGTCGACGTTGATGACCTTGTCGAAGTGCTCTAGGCCCAAGATGGCTTCGTGCGCTGCGGCTTCGTCGTGGGCGCGATGAATCTGGTGCGCCGCTGCGGTGTAGAGCGTGTCGTTGACCAGGGTGGATTTTCCCGAACCGGACACGCCGGTGACGCAGGTCAGCAGGCCCACCGGGAACTTCACATTCACGCTTTTCAGGTTGTTGCCTGTGGCCCCAACGATCTCGATGAAGTCCTTGCCCGCCTTGTGACGTTTCGGGATCTCGATTTTTTTGCGACCCGACATGTATTGGCCTGTGACCGAATCGGGTGCGGCGAGGATGTCGGCGCAAGTGCCTTGTGCCATCACACGCCCGCCGTGCACGCCTGCGCCGGGTCCCATGTCGATCACATGGTCGGCCACGCGGATCATGTCTTCGTCGTGCTCGACCACCAGCACGCTGTTGCCGATGTCGCGCAGGTGTTGCAGCGTGCCGATCAGGCGGT
>Ga0247832_1003727_pt1 | contig 20301 bp, 18 predicted proteins | sample LaCruzMarch2015__10_FD_192407 | JGI IMG/M metagenome (GOLD analysis project Ga0247832, IMG submission 192407) | Freshwater microbial communities from meromictic Lake La Cruz, Castile-La Mancha, Spain - LaCruzMarch2015_4m | ecosystem: Environmental > Aquatic > Freshwater > Lake | place: Spain... | reverse complement strand
ACCGTAGCCAAAATCTCACATCCTGGTATAGTCTTCATTAGGTGAAGCGCTGACTGATCATATCGCATTTGATGGCCAGGATAGACAGTCTTTGCACCTGTTGATCCATGGACGTTAAACATCAAAGCTTTCCAGTTGGTAGCTAATGGAATGAGCTGGTTGCACGTCCCGCAGTTCCACGGTCCAGAGAGTATCGAGGCCTGTTATTGATCAAAAGAAAATATGGTTAGTATTGTTGAGTAGATGTAAACAAACAATGATGTGCGGCACTTACCAATTGATACGATGTTAAAACGAAGCAGACATTCTTTGTTTTGTTGTCAAAAATAATCATCGCATTGTGATTGAACATTCCATTCTCGTGTCTCATTGGATAATAAGCAGTGCATATTTCGACAAGTTGTGCATCACTAAGCAAGGTCAGTGTAAGGTCATTATCAGAAAGAATCACCTCCGCGAGGACTTCAATTGCTGCTTTCCCGTCGACGTACATCGTTCGATGCGTACGAAGAAGTTCTCGCACCATCATCTGGCCAATTATATCTCCGGGCATTTTTTTAACAGTTCCAGGCTTTACGTTGTGATTCTTTCCAGTGTGCCGATGTCCAGGGATAACATCGCAGGCAGATGGTGATGGAGAATTCGGATTTCCGTCCGATGATGCTACAGCATCAAGCAATTGAATTTTACCAGTCTCGGCAACTCGAATCTTACCCGGACCAATGTCGTCGCATTGAGCATGTCGCGAGAAGTCTTCCTTCGTCATTATTACAGGATGCTGCTCGGATGAGTCTGTCGCCATGTTCTGTCCTTGCGGAAGAGGCCACGTACTAACAGAAGCATGACCATTCGATGGTTTTCGAGCCCAAGCTGCCGGATCGATGGTGCAAGTCAAAAACGTTTTGTCATCATGGCCGTCCTTGGCCTTCTGTAAAACCTTGTCGGCGAACTCAGGCTTTGGTTGCACAATAGGAGGAGGAGTTTCCCGAAAACTCTGTACTTGCTGTATTAACCGAGCACTTGTCTCGTCGTCTACTAACTTGCGTCGTACTGAATCCTCAAAGGAAGTGATGAATGTATCATCCTTCGAGATCTGCATACAGTAGTCTGCGATTGTCATGGCTGGCTGCTTTACATTGGAGTCACCGAGTTCTTCGAAACCGCTATCCTCAGCAACAAGTGAGTTGGGACCACTTGTCTGACATCCCTCCTTCTCATCTTTGTCCGACTTCATCAATTCATCGTCTCTCGTTGTCGTGGGTAGCAAAGTCGTGTGCGATGACGTCGTAGGCGTCAACGTCGAGTGCGTCGTCGTCGAGTGCATCGTCGTCATTGACTCTTCCATCGTCAAAGCTGTGTGGTCAGCTTCCGGAATGAGGCTATCGTAATGTTGACCATCGTAGAGAAGACTGATTTCATGGTCACCCTTTTTACCAATACTGTTATATAGTCGAAGGATACCGTCCGAAGCAACTTCGTAAATAAGAATATTGAGGCCATACACCACACTTGCTGCTTGTACCTCAGCGTTGGTTGCCCACGCGTGGTTTGAAAACACTCCCTCCACCTCGTCTACTAGTCGCATTGTGCGACAATGTTCCGTGAACCTACTATTCTGAACGGCCAGTTCCATGGCACAGTCGTTTTCATAATTGTCATCGTTGTTGTTGTCGGCAGTATAAGAAATAAAAGGTTTCATTTCTTCTTCATTTAATTCTATGTAATCACATAATTCTCCTCGATGCTTGGCTATCACACCCATATCTAGATGATTCTCACCAAGCTGATGTGCCAGACCTGCAAAAAAGCAGTTCCCATATGGAGGCATTCCAACCTTCATGAAACGACGCTCTCCGTATGAGAACATCTTGTGCGTCGTCGTCATCACGTGCGTCGGCGTCACCGAGGGTACCAAAGTCGTGTGCGTCGTCGTCGAGTGCATCGTCGTCATTTGAAGCGTCGACATCGTTTGCTTGCATGGCATGCATTTTGACGAAAGCCTTCTAAAGCAACTCTTTTCCTTGTATTCACCACAGGAAGGGCAGAGCCTGGTGGATCCATCTGACGATGGTACAGTTGGATGTGGTGGTGGATCATCCATCGCGTCGTGGGTGAGCTTGTTGGCGTTGGTGTCGTACGATATCTGTGTGTGACTCGATCTGTGACGGTATCCTATTCACCACAGTTTTTGCCCACTGCGCCTTCATAATTTTTAATTTTCATTTCGTCGCGCAAACACCCAAAAATGTCCGATGGCGCTGACGCAATTCAACAGGTGAACGCAGTAGCTAACGACAATGGTGCCGCACATCCGGTTTTGGTCATTAATGCTGCAGTACAAGGGGCGTTGGCCGCTCGTCCAGAAGCCGCTCGTCCAGCAGCAGCTCCTCGTGGGCGAGATATCATGCCAGTTGCCGAACGAGGAAGGTTGGTAGAAGCCGCTCGTCCAGAAGCCGCTCGTCCAGCAGCAGCTCCTCGTGGGCCTCCTCAAGATAGACCTGTCCATCGCGCTGATGAACGCGGTGTTGCTGGACTTCATTTCGCAGAACAGCTGGGCCGTGACGCTATGACGTTTGCCGAACGTGGACGACATGCTGATGAACGCAGCAGAGTTGCTGGTGTTAGACCAGTGAGATCTATCTAACCTTCGCATAGAAGATTATCTGTCTCGTAACGAGAAAGGTAAGAACATGTTATGCCGCCAAGACGGATGACAACTTGCCACCATATCGCACAATAGGATAGACAACCCATAAATTAGATGAACCTCTGCATAACGGATTGTAATATCAATTGATCGGCTCAACAGCTGGACGTCATTTCTCAGCACAGCAAATCCAGCAAATAACGGCATTTTGGTGATGGTCTACGCTCTGTTCCTAACACTGCTTTTGGTCGACCGGGCGAAGAGAGATACGGACAAATGTCGTTTAAAGTATGGCAAGTATTACGATGAATGCTGCATTTCATAAGATTATACAAAAGTTTAAACCAAGAAAAGTGGAGCTCGCGAATGAGTTTCGAGTTAGTGAACGCAACCCCCCCAGCGACATGATGAGATATCGTGCAAATAATAGACATAGATGGAAATAATTGGTCCTCGCGTTTCGGACTATTGCTCTGTACGAAAAATGAGGATTATGCTTAATGAGCCACTAGTTGTCGTCATTTTCAGGGGAAAAAAATTATTTAAATATGTGCGCTTAACAGTAAAAATCCAACAATGCAAACAGGAATGTTTTCAATGATCATCTATTCTTTGGTCAGTGTGTCTTCTCGCGGTTGTATCAGTTATCTGATCCTTGCTGACAAAGGTTGCATTCTTTTGAAGAAGTCATGTCGACTTCTTCTGCCTTTGCCTTGAAACCAGTTGATATTCATCTACGTAACTTTAGTGTCATTCAGGAGTATGGCAATGGCTATATCTGTGATCCTTATGATTACTATGGATCTAGGTTTTCCTCAAAGGTTTTTCAGACCTGGGATGAGATTATCGAGCTGAAGAGAGTAAGGGAAACGCTCGATATCCCATTTGAATATAGACGATGTCGACCCGAAGTTTACATGCCTGAGACCTTTGCTAGATCATTGGGGGACGTTGAGTTAATCGTTATGCCCCATTACCCAGTACACAGCGATCAAACAAGACCAATGGCCATTGACAAAGATGGCAACTTCTGTGAGCCATCATTGAAAGCTATTGCGGATGCTTTTGTTACAGCCATGGCGGAGGGTGGAAAAGTACACCGAACTACGGCAAGATCTATGTTCTACTCCTCTGTCCTTGTTGTTAATGTGTTACCGATCTGCGGAAACTCATCCTTTGGTGCCAAGAAGAAAGGGGAGCATTCTAACATTTACAAAACGGCTTTTGCAGCTACAAGAGATCCAGTCAAGGCACTTGTGCGCCGTATACTGAAAGAGTGCCCCAATGCGAAAGGAATCTACGGCGTTGGTGCGGGTCATGATCACTGTCCGTGTCTTTTGCTGAAATATACCAATATTTGAAGGAGACAGTTCTAACAGTAACTAAGCAATATTGGATCATGTACAAAAGTAGAACTCCTTCTTCGTGTCCTTCATTACCAATCACTAAGATCCGCCATTGCAGGAAGCCAATCCTCTCATCCTTTGTCGTCTTTTGACGTTCCAACAGATAAATTTAACCGTACACGTATTCGTCTCTCTTCTTCCTTTTCCATACATGCCATCCCTATCCCTACTGCTAACTCTTCATCGGACAATTCGGCTTGATGCAAGAATTGACCCAACCATATAGGATTATTTGGCGTGAATGGAATTAATTCTGTATGCATCATAGACTTGTCTTCTACATCACAATTTTGTTGTAAAGTCGTGGATGTTGTTGTTTTATCATCACATTGCTTACCACCACCCATTAAACTTAGTCGAACATGCGAAAATGTCTGTCCGAACCCCATTGCCAATACATTCAAGGCATCATTCAATGGATTAAGATTCTTACATGGGATCATTTCCAACAATGATCGAAAGACGATCTGTACAGGACGATAGGGTGAGATATACTGTTGTTCATCCGACGTCCTTGATGTACCATCATTTTTGTTTGGAGAGCATTCTGCTTTGAAAGTAGTACCATCCTCAATGTAAGTACCATTAGCGAGATTTCCCACATTGGCCCAACAAATTTCTCCACCTACTGTGACGGCATGTTCCTCCAAGTATATCCATTTATGTACTGATATTTTCCTATCCTCCACACCATGACGGAAACGAATTAGGAATAATGTGCTACATATCTCTTTATCTACTAAACTGCCAATGTTTGGAGGAGACGAGTCAGATGAGTCATTAAAGAATGTTACATTTGCTGTATTGGAAGTTGTCGGTTCATCGACTGCATGTGGAGCATTTAACTGATAGTCAATAATTCGGCCAGTATGATAGGAATTATCAATTGGATTATACAGTCGAATTGCCATGCCTACTAGGTATGATGGATCAAGCTGAATTGCTGCACTCTTTTGTCGTTTATTTTGTTGTTTTTCATGATGGCCGTGTAGTTGTTGATCCGATAAAGTAGTAAGTACCTTGGCCATATTACTTAAATGTATCTCAGAGGGGTTCCAACAATAATTTGTTGATTCAAATTCAATATTATTACTTTCAGGTGGTAGCATACTACTACTATTATTATTCACTTGCATATTCTTCTTGTGTATATGATCCTTTCTATTATCTTTCATCAAATGCCATAGAAATGTCCCCCCCGTTCTTGCATCGACACTTTCATCTACTCTATCAAGTCTGCATTTTACAGCGCCATGATATTTTCCGAGTTTATTTTTCAAATACTCACCGTAGTATGCCTTCTTCATGGAAGCAAATCGTTCAAAGTATTCGAGTAGGTACCGTGATGTGCCCTCGACGTCACACTTTGGACAAATAAAGGATAGCATTGATGTTGGCCAATTCTTCTTACTACTGCTGTTACTGTGACTGCTAGTACTTCCTGGTAGTGATTGTTGATTGGTACTACTGTAAGGTTGTTTTCCATCTAATGTATTATCTGGATTCCACCATACATTATTTGTTGAACCTGATGAATGTGGTTCAATCATTGATTTCACGTCACCACCACGTGCATCATTATCGTCTGAAGAAGCAACAGCTGCCGTAGCAGCTGCAATTGCACATTGGTATATTTGACTCCCCTTTGGCACGCTAGTACACGTGAGGTGGTATTGTGGAGTGGAGCACTTTAATGCACACTTGACATGATGCACATTAGAAAAATAAGATGAAGATGAATCATCCACCACCATCACCTCCGTAGTAGTAGTACTAGTATTAGTTGCAGCAGCCAACAAAGAAGACTGTCTACTTGTTCGGAAAGGAGGAAGACGCACATCTCCATTACATTTGCCACATAGCCATTTTGTATTATTATCGGTAGTTGTTTTTTTGACTCCTTTCATATTGTTTTGTTACTTACTGGACGGTCGACTAATGCTGCGTGGTCCGTTCCTAGCCCCCTGCCTTCTTGCCTTTTGCTGCGCCCCCCGAGCCTTCCTTTAAGCGGGAAAGTTGTTTTTCCCGCCCTTGGCAAGAAGTGAGTTTGAGGTGACCTTCGGAGTTGAGGCATAAACCACATCCATCATTTTCACGCAATGCCGGAGCCGCCGCTCCATCACCACTTATCCACCATTGGTATCGGACCAGTCTTTGTATGCCCGCCTCCATATCCGTTACCTCAATTTCCAACATCAGATGATGATGATCCGCTAGAGAATGGAAATCACAATATTGTTTACTCGTCGAACGATCAATCGAATCAGACAACTTCTCGGGGTAGGAGCGATGAAATATTACCAGCGGCAGCAATAGCAACGTGGGAAATTGTAGGTGATATTAAAACTATACCCGAAGACTTCATCGTGCGTGAGATTGGTTATGCTCCTTCGTTACTACTAGCTCATCTAGATGATGATGAGAATGAATGTAATGGAGCAATGGCAATATCCAACACGACTCAGAAACAAAATGTACGAACACCACATGGTTGGAGTCGACAAATTGCTGGTCTAGACTATGCAACAAATGCTGAAGAACCAATACTTACCGAGAAGCAAAGTCACACATCTACTCTGAAAACAGTGACAATGGAAGAAAAGAAGTTGAAATACGTTCCTCCTATTAAGGAGGATGATAATGATAATATGCATTCTCCATTACTTCAATCGTCAATACCTGTAATATCATCCATGTCTGATAATATCAATGTAAATCCAATCGACGGATTACGACGCATATTAAGGAACTGCATTAGAAACACGAATGAATTGGTCATTGATGATGAAACTGTAGAAAATGATTCTGAAGTAATACTGCAACAACTGGCTAGTCTTCAAACGCTTGCACTTGAGAAAATTTCAAGCGATGATGCGAAGGAAAGAGATGATGATGCAAAAATTTCAGTCTGGATACTCTTTCAAACTTCAACAACTCCATACAGCAACAATAACAACAATATTAAAGGTGGCAACGAGGATTGGACTTATCTTCATCGATTTATACGACAAGAATTTCCTCTCCTTCGTACTGAAACTTCATCAATCGGTCCATCAGATGTTAAACACGACGAGGTTAAATTGAATGTGGAGGAGGACACAAATGATTCAACGAAAAACCAGCAACGCGAACATATCAACAAACAATCATCCTGGGTCCGTGTTCTTATTGACTATGCATACTTTTCTATAGCACCATGTCTTGCATATCCACAACAAGATTTACTTGAATTATACAAATTTCGCAACTATGGTCCAATTGCTGCTATTTCTGCATCGAATGACACCAGTGTTAGACATCAGCGATGCAAGACAAACACTACTAATCCAGAGGTACTACATCTCAACGATAATGACGACCATGACAATACATCCACGCAGGGTTTGGTCCTACTTCGGTTGCGATCTGATCTACCAAGGGATGAACGACGTTTGATACATCAGGCGTTAACATCCAGTCGCAGAAAACGTGAGTTTGATACATCAACACAGAAGGATGACGAAACTGGGAATGTTGTAATAGTTGTCGAATGGTCTCGTAATGCCATTGAGACATGTAATAAGAAGCGTAAGAGAGTTCAGGAGGGAAAAAGCAATAGCGTTGGTGACGCTGCTGCTGACATTACTGCAACCTTTTGCGTCCTGCGAAAGTATCAATGTGAGCATCAAGCTGCTGTTACGAATGTTGTGCGTGCGTTACACTGTCGGAATGGTGACGTTGGTTTAGCAGGGCTGAAAGATATGCAAGCAATTACATATCAATTCTGTACTCTCCGGAATGTAAGCATCCAACGTGTACAGAATGCCATTAAGACATTAGGTAAACGAGTCGAGTTGTCAAACTTTACCGAGGTCAATGGTTCAAATGTGTTATTAGATCGTGGGAAATTGCTTGGGAATCTATTTGAGATTGTTATACGAAATTTGAAGCATGTGGATTTATTGGGTGTGGTAGAGGGAGATGATTACAACAATGTGTCTTCTTGTTGGAAGGAGCACATTGTACCCGTTCATTCGTCACACTTGGATGCAATGGTAAAACGTATTAATGACTTTGGCTTTATAAATTTCTACGGTGAGCAACGAGTAGGTAATGCAGGTTCAACAAGTCATGTAGGTGTACGGTCATTTGATGTTGGCAGGGCCATGCTCCAACAGGACTTTGCCAAGGCTGTTGATCTTATTATGATTGGCCGGACAAGTCAGGTGTATAACCCAGGACTTGATGAGATCAAGGCTAGAGAAGTATGGAAGTCAAGCGGAGGGGATGCTCGACAAACATTGAAGGCATTTCCAAGTAATAGAAATATAATGATTCGTGAACGAGATATGATGAAGGGCCTGTTGCGATACAATGATCCTTTAGAGGCAATACGGTGCATACCTTTTAATGTACGAATGTTCTATATTCATGGGTATCAGGTGAGTTTCAATTGCTTTCACAGCACTTATTCTACCATTTTACAAAAGTTAATCTCACTCGATTATTCAGTCGTATGTCTGGAATAAAATAGCAACGGAACGAATTAAACGATGGGGTTTGAAACCAGTAGTAGGAGATTTGTACTACGAAAAGGAATCCGACGTCGACGATAATGTTGATTTTCATTTAGTCAAGGTGGTAATAGATCCAACGGACATAAACATGTCTGACATTGTCCTTCCTCTTCCTGGATACAACATCCAGTACCCACAAAATGAAATTGGTGAATTATATAAAACAATCCTCCATGGTGATGGTGTTGATCTTGTTACCAAAAGTAAGTATCCCGAATCTACAGCCAAGGGAAGTTATCGCAAACTAGTCCAAAGAGCGAACAAACTCACGTGGAGTATCGTATCAAGTGGCGACGAGCTTGGTGCGACAGCACAACAAGATCCTACTGTGGATACTGCCCGTTTTACATTTGAACTAGAGAGTGGATGTTACGCCACGATGATGCTACGAGAGTTGATGCTCACAACTATGGCTAGAGATAAAATGTAAGGTGGACAAATAAGTCATCTACAATTATGCACTCAGTGGCCGACCAACTGAGGAACATGTGCCATGAGGGCCTCTGTGTCATGCTTACCATGACACAAGGCTCAACCTCCGTCGACAAAAGAAAGAAGACTCCAAGTTATATATATCTAGATCCATTCTTCCAACTTTTCAGGATTCGGTCAATGGTAATAAAGACCCATCCGTCATTCAGTTCGAACAACAAAATACCACAAAACGCAGGACTCATATACGAAGCCACGTTACTGGCATAAAGATTCTCTTGTATGACTACCCTTCATCCAAACATCTTCACTCACACCCAATATATCACTAAATATTGGTCCACGTACACTCCCTCTTTTTTCAATCTCACGAAATACATTCACAAATGTCTCTGGCCCAGCCGCACCATCTACAATTGTAGTACCTTCGATGATGAATTTGGGTATACCATGTACACCAAGTTTTTGTAGGGTACGGAGAGCATTATCAATTTCAACTCGGCCTTCGTTGCCATTAAGAAATGATAATATTTCCTCTTCAATCACAATTTCTTGATCATCAGTAGTTGCATGTTGCTGTTGTTGCTGCTGCTGCTGCTGCTTATTGAGTATCGAATTTACCGTCTCAGTTGTCACCCTGGCTAAACGTGGTTTGTCATTTAAAGAGTGTCCATCAACAAAGTAATATGTATTTAGACTATCATACAATGCTTCACTTATATGTAATCCAAATCGTTTACCAATATATTGTATCAATCGATGCGATGCCATGGTATTACTCGCTAGACGGTCTAAATTGAAATAAGGGATGCCTGCAGATAATCCGCGTCCTTTTAAATCGTGATGTTGTTTTTGACGTTCCCATCCATCCTTTCCACCCCATTTCTTTAGTAGACGAGTTCGATTACTTTCAATGTAGGGTTGTGATTCATCATATTCTGGCTCTAAAAAGTAGGGCACTCGTAATATTGCAAATTTTAATATTGGTGAATTTTCCACTTCCTGGTGTAATGGATTGGATAATACTGCACGTATTGCCGTGTTTAGATGTTTCTTGCCAATGTAGCCATTGGGTCAGAGTGTATCACTGACTAGTTCCACAGGAATAACAAGCTCCTGCTTCTTCTTTTGTGGAGTAGTCGAGAAAGAATACTTCTCTACTGCGGCGGCATTGGTCCATCGTCCCAGTATACGACGTTGGGAGAGGGCAGTTGACAACATGGTGTCTGGTTCCGCGAGTGGGAGCCTATTTCGGCGGGTCGCCGCTCGCCAAGAAAGAAGTGCGGCGGCGCAGGCGGCTCACTGCACATTCAATCAATGAAGCCTTCGGTAATACTCATCGTTTTGCTTGCTCATGTTTTTTCGCGTATGGTGGTGGTGGTATCTGGATTCTCGAGCAGATTACTGAATTATCACAGCATTGCCTCATCTTCGACATGTCATGTTTTGACGAGGAAGGTTGCGTCACAATTATGGAGCTATCCTCGAAGACTTGGCAGCAATCTGCCAGGAGATAGCATTGCTACGACGAACGAAAGCAGCAATGATACGATGATGTCCTACTACGACCGTCTTTTATCGACATTTCAAGGAGATTTCGATAACTACAATCAAGTCGTCCAAGATCGTAACCATGGCCTATTGCCCGGGGAGGGAGGTGGACATGAGCACATACATTGTACATTAGTCCCATGTCCACACTATTACCATACCACTGGAAATAGTGAGCAAATTGAAGATAATAATCATAATCATCAGCAAGACAAAGTACAATGGGTACTGGCAGCATTTTACTTTAGTGGCAATCCTCGTCAGATATTTCGTTTTCGCATGTATCAATTGATACCACCACCGCAACCATCATCATCATCATCATCATCATCATCATCATCATCATCATCATCATCATCATTCAATAACAATTTGCAGCTTCCACCGCTGGTAGTACGAATGAAGCTGAGTACACTCTCACCAATATTAGAACAGCAATTACGTAAATGTTCCGAAGAACCTAGCTCGTGGTGGATACAAGTGTGGAATGTTTGGTGTGGACAAAGTAACAACAAGAACCAAATAGTAGGCAACAATAGCTGGGATCAACTGCAAACTGTAGGACTACCATCAATGACATCACCTCTTGCAGGATGTGATGTACTCTGGGAACAGAATTGGGACCCATCAAAACATTCCTATCTTTACATGAATGAATATGATACCAATCTGAATGATGTCAAGTCTTCGTTAGAACCGGATAAAGCATTCCATGCCATAATGGAAGCTGGATCAGCAGGTGCCATAGTAGATTCTATATCAATGATACCAGGTAAAAGAATACTGATTAAAGATGAACTTAGTTTATGGGATAATGAATTCTGGATTAATGATCGTGGATATGATCCAGATCACAATGATGATGGCAACAATTATAAACCTGAGAAGAATTCATTTGATAATGATGTTGGCCTACCGTTTGTGTACGGCAATCGCAGGGGGGTGCCATACAAACTACAAAGGGTGACAACCTTTGTTGATCGCACTAGAAAGCAAACAACACGAACAGACTGTGATGAGGAGATAAGTAGTCTTCAATTGAAATGCGTGACTGTCAATGCTGACTTAGAGTGGACATTGGGAGAGAATTATCGGACTCAGGATTTGCTCAGAGAGAAGATAAAGGCGTTTGATGAAGCAGCATAAGATGAAGAATGATAATTCTATCTAGCTTTCTTTTATGCATTCACCAACTTTAGATACAACGACTGGCAGAAAAGAGTTTATTTTGCTAAGGAGAAGATATCCATGAAGTTGAACGAGCCCTTCTTCTTCTTCTGATCAACATCCGGTGAAATAAATTTCCCCACATCTTTGAAGCTCGTCGCTGGCTTGAATCCCTCGGGGAATGCGTCAGACTGTGCAAGTAGGGAGCATTCAGTAGGATTAGAGCAGTAAACCTGTTCAATGATTTCACTAAACTTCACCCAACGTCCCTCAGCTGCTGACTTATCCGCCGCGAGTGACATTACTAATGCTACTAAACCATCAGTACCAGTACATGGAACGGGACTGTCCTCGACTAGTGATTTACAGAATGCCTCAGTCTCAGTAACGTATGCCTCAAAGTATCGGGACAGGAAAAAGTCAAATGGCATATCGGCATTTCCAGTGTAGTCTGTGCGAATGACAAATTTGGGAAATACTTAGAAACAGCCGCAGATAAAAGTAGATACAGCGGGCTGAAGCAATGGCAGATTAACAGAACTCACCTTGCTTGTAAATCTTGGCAGTATTGGGGTATACATTATCCGTCGCAATCATTCCTTTAGTACCTAACACCTCCGCACGTTGATCATAGCCATAAGAGCTCTGACGACAAACATCGACCATCGCATTGACCCCTCCAGGATACCGCACTATACATGTGGCCGTATCGAACGCTTCTGATCCAGGTAGACTTTCGATGGATTTGTCAATATGACATGATCCCACTGCGAGGATTTCAATAGGATCCGTACCCGCTAAAAAGCGTGTCATGTCCAAATCGTGCACTGCCATATCATTAAAGATCCCACCACCACCCTTGACATATTCAAATGGAGGAGGAGAGGGATCACGAGAGCAGGTTTTAATAATAATCGTTTCCCCCACCTCCTTCTTTTGGATAGCAGTCTTGACACGTAAAAAGTTTGGATCAAAACGTCGCTGCAGACCAATCATTAACTTCACACCTGCCTCATTACATGCATTAATAGCCTCAACTGTCTCAGCCAGGTCAGTTGCAATTGGCTTTTCACAGAATACATGCTTCCCATTGGCAGCACATGCCTTAATTTGATCCGCGTGATACTTGGACGGAGAGCATATCCAAACAGCATCAACGGTTGGGTCGGTGATTACCTCCATGGCATCTGAAGTAAATTTTGGCACGCCGAACGTCTTGGCAGCAGACTCAGCCTTGGATATTGTCGGATTGGATACCACCACAGGAATCACACCTGGTGCCTTGTTAATTGCGCCTAAGTGGACGATACCAATTCGTCCACAACCGATCACACCCACTCGTATTGGATCCTTGGCTGCAGTATCGGTTGACATTTGTAGAGACATTGATGAAGAACGCGACACGACGACGGACACATCTCTCACGGGTGCAAATGCGAATGCCGCAGATGACTGGACGGCAGCTAGCCAAAGGAGGACTGTGAACTTGGCCATGATGAATGATAAAGATGATCGACAGCTTGGTGGTTGAAGATAAAGTGGAAGGATTTCTTTTCCCGCGTTCGGCTTCCCTCCGCACACTATCGGACCTGGACAATATTGAAATGATGGACTGCTGTGCCGAATGCGGCAAGGAGGGGGGCGTTAGTCTCAAGACATGTACGTCGTGTAAGCTCGTCAGGTATTGCAACGCCAAGTGCCAAAGGAATCATTGGTCGAAGCACAAGAAAACATGCAAACGACGTGCTGCCGAGCTACATGATGAGGCGCTGTTCAAGGAACCACCGGCCAAGGAGGAGTGTCCAATCTGCTTCCTACCAATGCCAATAAAAATTATTAATTGTATTTCACTTCCACCCGCGACTATAGCGTCCGTACCAGTTCATGATTATGCATTTGCAAACGAACAACTCGCAGAAATGGATACGAAAGAATACTATGAATGTTGTGGGAAGAGTATTTGTAGAGGGTGTATCCACTCCTTCGGTATGTCTGGGAACGTTGGGAAGTGTCCATTTTGTAAAGCAAATAAGGTGGACAAAACAGACGAAAAAAGAATAGCAGAAATGATGAAGCGGGTGGAGGCACAGGACGCCGGTGCCATGTGTCACTTAGCTCAAAATTATTAATATGGAGGAGCAGGTTTGTTACAAGATGTAAAGAAAGCAATGGAATTATGGAAACAGGCTTTGGCACTTGGGTCTAGTAAGGCACATTCTTGCCTCGCTGAAGCTTATCGTCATGAACTGGGAGATTTAAAGAAGGCCCAGTTCCACTATGAGGCCGCGGCTATGGCAGGACATGAAGTGGATAGGTATAACGTTGGATACTTGGAGGGAAAATATGGATGTAGAGATCGAGCTGATCGGGATCGAGCTGTTAAGCATTGGACAATCGCGGCATCAGCTGGGCATTATACTGCCACGCATTTCTTGAGAGAATTCTTTCAAAGAGGTGCAATCAGTAGAGAATCTATCGACTCAACTTTGACAGCCTACAACAACTCTTGTGCCGAGATGAGGAGTGATGCAAGAGATGCTTACATACGCTTTTATCATACACTTGAGCGACTTTGAACTATAACTTTATCTGCAATATCTCACATGTAGTATTCTTTTTAGACCACAGCTACATTATTTTACCACGTAAATAAGATACTCCATTCTCACGTTTTTATGCGTACCATAATAAACCAAAAAATACATAAACCCCTACTCCTGCAAGAAGTACCATTTACTTAGATGTGGGCTTGCGATTGTGAGCCATATGGGCAGCCACTAATGAGTTGCTTGCCAATGCAGCCATCAAACTTAGTTCACCAGCCATGGTCGCAGCCGCAACAACATGTGCTAACTGTCTGGCATTGTCTCCAGGATTCACCCCCCCTCCTTTACATCCAATAGCCTTAAGGCAGGCAGCCTGAGCAGGCAATCCCGTACCTCCCCCCACAGTACCTACTTCAATACTTGGCATGGTACAAGATATCCACAAATCACCCTCGGGTGTTTCCTCCATAAGTGTCATGCAGTTTGAACTCTCGACATTCTGAGCTGGGTCCTGCCCCGTCGCTAGGAAGACTGCCGTGACATTATTGGCAGCATGAGCATTGAAACCACCCACGACTCCTGCCATGGCACTACCAATAAGATTCTTATTCACATTAGCCTCGACAATGGCCGGGACGGTCGTCTTAAGTGTCGTTCGGACAACATCCTCCGGTATCGTTGCCTCAATGACAACGCTCTTCCCTCGACCTTCAATCCAATTCATGGCGGCTGCCTTTTTATCAGTACATAAGTTGCCACTGAGAGCCAGTAGTCGTAGCTCAGGAAAGATCTGTCGGAGTGAGTCAATAACGGCAAGACTGCCCTTGCTTATCATATTCATCCCCATGGCATCGCCAGAGAAGCACCGTAGACGAATGTATACATTCCGTCCAGCAACTGTCGGCCGTGCCTCAATTAATTTACCAAAACTCGTCGTGGACTCGAATGCCACCTTCAAGTGGGCAAAGTTTTCGGGTACATCAATCCATAGCGCCACCTCAGCTGCCATACTCGCACTTGGGAGTCGGATACAGGGAGCACGAGTAATCCCATCCTTCAATATAGAGCTCGATGCACCACTGCCCTGTGAAATAGCCTTACATCCACGATTCGTCGATGCAACTAAACATCCCTCGGTCGTGGCCATGGGGATGTACACCGACTCCCCGTTTAATGTGATAGGACCGGCCATGCCCACGGGGATGGGGATGTATCCCACGACGATTTCACAATTCGCGCCAAGTACACGTTTGTAATCCAAGTCGTGTTCGTAGGGTAGGTCAGCTAATGCACCTCCTCGACCTAAATCGTCAAGCTGGGCATCAAATTTGAGTCGTCGCACTTCGACTGCACGGTATGGATCTAGGAGTTTCTCTAGGAGATGATCCTTGATTACATCTTGTAGAACATGTGAGGCAATTTCACTATTTGACAATTCCTTGAGATTACTTGGGATTTTCGACGATGGAGACTTTTTGCTGTTTGATGATATAGGATCTGAGCACACGGGAGCAGAGGATGCCGGTGGATGGACGTTAATGATTCTTACAGGAGGTTCAGGGCTGAAAAACAATAGATAAAGTTGAGTTGTCGATCATAATAAGGGGGGATGAGGGGGAAACAATAATAAAGATACCCAAACAATTCTTACCTCTCCACTTGATGTGATCTACGAGGTTGCGTCACCGGCTGCTGCTGCACCATTTGCGTTGGCTGATGATCTGCTACTAAATCATCAAGGTCAATGAAACTAATGCCAAAGAAACCAAAGAAGTAACATAAGGATATACTCCAAATTGTCAAATATTGAAGAAGCGATGTTGAGTCATTAAGATATGTAGTTGCATTGGATGCAAATTGTAGAACCGAGAGTGTAAATCCCGTAGCAATAATGTAGTTCATAATTTTTAATATATGCCACTTTGGTTCGGGCGTGGACGAGGTCACTCCCCTCTGAGTCTGTGCCCGTCTTGGTACGACCATGTTATTCTTTTTCAATGAATCTGCCGCCGACGAGGTATCCTCCTCGGTTATCGAGGTCAGTGCTGCGGGATTGCCACCACCGCTATTTATTAGAAAGAAGGCAAATGCCAAACTTACGGTAATCACTGTGGCATATAATTGGGTAGTTGTTACGTTCTGAACTTCAGCAATGACAGAGTCTATGAGCATTCCAACGGTAGGCGCGGATGACGGTGCACTTGCCATACTATTCCGTGAGTAGCAATTGGCGGCCGTATGTCGAGACTGGAATATAACAACAGCAACAGCGATAATGAAAAGGGTTGAAGGAGGCGACGGAAGGGCCACGAGTTGTATCCGGTTATGGCACCGCGATCATCGGAACGGCGACGTGTTCACACTTTTTTCCTAACGGTAAAGCAAAGTAAAGAGCTTCGCCTCTCCATATGGCGTGCCGACCTCATACACGATGACATTCCTTCCCTTCCCAGTGGTCCCATATAAAATAGTACACACGGGTGACATTGTCCTCCTCCTTACACTTGGGTTTGTTTATGAGCTATTTATCCGAATCTATCAATACCATGCCGAACGTCGTTCATCATATGAACGTAAACTTATCATTCATGTTGCCACGCTAAAATATGAAACAGCCAAGAAACGTGCATTAGGGCCCAGTGCATTCGTCGAAACATCCAAACTAGAACGTGCAATATTAACAAGTGAAAAGGAATTGAGTAAATTGGGAGAGGAGAGAGAAAGTCGTAAAACACGTGCAATGAAGTTCACACGTAAATGTAATATAGCAACGAATGCACTTGTTGTGCTCGTGTATTGGGGTGTGGCCATGGTTGTTATTGATGGTTCACGTCTCAAAACAGATGTTGAGTCATCATACTACGAGAATGAGGTAATTACCGATCATGAACGAGCATCGGCGTTTTGGAAGGGATTTTTATTCCCGCTTAGCTATAATGGTATGAGTTATAAGATCGCACAGTTTGGGATTGATAGTAGTATGCGACCGTGTTGTCTCGGTGCGTTGGCGGTATATTGGTCAGCTAGAGTCACCTCAGGTGAAATAATTGAGTGTGCCATTCAGTGGGCATCGTAGCTATTGTTTCAACATGGAACATATAAAAAATCAATTGGATGAACTTTAGTATAGGGAGGGCGAATTTTCGTTGTTCTCAATAAAACAGCTGTATTATTTTGAGTCCTATTTTGTACCGAAGTTGTCCTGAACCCCAAACGAGGTCTTGCATAGTGATCTTCATCCAACTTCCCCATCCCTGTATCTAACTGTATAGGTCCTCCTCATCGTCTTCCTCCGCGGCAGCAGCCCCAGAAGCAGCGCTTGCACCACCCGCCTGAGCCGGGAAGGAAAATGTCGCCAAGCTCCCACCTGAGGCACCCGTTACGGCCGCACGACTCTGCTGCAGTGTTTGTGCGAATGATGCGTACTGAGCCAAGTCCCTGTCAGACACTGACCGACGAGCGTTACGCACAGCATTCTCAAAGTGACGGGGCAATATCTCTGGCATCGAATCCTCAGCCTCCTCATCGTCATCCTCCTCCATCTCCTCTCCAGCCTCCTCTTTCAAACGGCCGCGTTCAATATCACGCTCAATCTCCTCACGAATTGCAAGCTTACACGCCGTCTGACAGATCTCGGTCAAATCGGCACCAGTGAACTTGTCAGTCTGAGCGGCGAGGTACGAAAGATCGACATCTTTTGAGACGGGAGATTTGCGAAGTGTGGCACGCAAGATCCCAAGACGAGATTCGTAGTCAGGCATGGGGATGTAAATAAGCTGATCAAGACGACCGGGACGCATGAGCGCAGTATCAATAATATCGGGACGATTCGTCGCACCGATAATGAAGACGTTCTTCTTGGCCCCGACACCGTCCATCTCTGTCAAGAGCTGATTCATAACGCGGTCAGCGGCTCCACCACCGTCTCCGCTGCTACCACCACGCTGCTGGGCAATCGAGTCCAACTCATCAAAGAATAAAACGCAGGGAGCCGCCTGACGGGCCTTCTCGAATACATCACGGACATTTGCCTCGGACTCACCGAACCACATAGTAAGAAGTTCTGGTCCCTTAATGGAGATGAAGTTTGCTTGGCACTCATTGGCAACGGCCTTGGCCATGAGGGTCTTACCACATCCAGGGGGGCCGTAGAAGAGAACTCCCTTGCTGGGAGACATGCCAAACTTCTCAAACTTTTCGGGGTGCTCCACGGGGTACTGCACAAGCTCCTTGAGGTCACGCTGTAGAGGGGAGAGAGGGAGAACGAAGGAAAATGATGAGAATTATCAGCATGAGATCACACGCACATGCTCAAACAAACCCTGTCCCTTCCTTCCCCTTATTTCCACGAATATAACAGCCTCGACATATTCCCCCTTGCCCTCTGAAAAGCAGCTTCCCTAGAAAAAAACTTACTTTCACATCCTCCAGACCACCAATGTCACTCCACGAAATATTCGGCACCTCAACGACCGTCTCCCTCAAGCTACTAGGGTTACTGACTCCCAATGCATGCCGGAAGTGATCCTGATTGACCGCCATACTATCCAATATCTCAGCATCAATCTCCTCATCTTCAATATCAATCAAATCCATCTTCTCACGAATACACTGCATCGCAGCCTCAGTACAGAGCGCGGCAATATCAGCCCCCACAAAACCATGTGTCTCACGTGCAATGGCCTCAGGATCAACATCCTCATCCAGCTTCATATTACGTGTATGAATACGGAAGACCTCCAACCGTCCGTTTTCATCGGGTACACCAATATCAATCTCACGATCAAATCGTCCAAACCGACGCAGGGCCGGGTCCATGGAATTAGGACGGTTCGTCGCACCGATAACCACCACGGACGCACGTTGCTTGAGCCCATCCATAAGTGTGAGCATCTGACTAACAATCCGACGCTCTACTTCACCATTCGTCTTCTCACGCTTGGGTGCGATACTGTCGATCTCATCAATGAAGATAATGGCTGGTGCATTCTTCTCAGCCTCCTCGAATGCCTTGCGTAGGTTCGACTCACTCTCCCCGGCCATCTTACTCATGATTTCGGGTCCGTTGATTAGGAAGAAGAATGCACCCGTCTCATTGGCCACGGCACGTGCAATCAATGTCTTACCAGATCCCGGCGGACCATACAGGAGTACCCCGCGGGGTGGTTTGACCCCCAACGTTTTAAAGAGTGCGGGATGACGTAATGGCAATTCGATCATTTCACGGATTTGGGCCATTTGTTTGCGACAGCCGCCAACATCGTCATATCCCACATCATCAAGACGTTCCTCATCTTCACGCTTTACAGGCTCACCCTCACAATGAATTACCGTATCAGGCGCCACAATGCAGTAGGGTGCCGGGTCTGTCTCAACGACCTTGAATTCTACGGGGTGCATCGCACTCCGAACAAGGAAAAGATCCCCCTTCTTTACTGGACGGTAGGCCTCGAGGAAGTATGGCTTGAGGTACACATCAAACAAATTCCCCGATACACCCTCGATGGTATCATCAAGGGGTAGGATGTGTATGCGTTTTCCATACGGGACATCACCACAGTTCGTTACGGTAATAATATCACTCAGTCGGACACGCAAATTCTTACGCACGACCTTGTTCATGCGTACCGATGAGTCATCACAGGTATCATCCGCAAGGACAATACAGACTGTATCACGACCCTTCTTACCCTTAATTAATACCGTATCACCACGAAAGAGGGATAGTTCCTCCATCTTGGCCGGGGATAGACTAATCACCGAATTATCATCATTCGTGGCATCGTCCACGATGAGACGATTGGGTGAACGTTTCTTACCCAAGAGGGCGTCGGTCATTTTTTCATCCTTCTCGGTCTTGACCATGGTTGCTGCTGCTGCTTATGTGATAAGATAGTGGAGATAAGAAGGGTGCTCTACTGGAATTCCCTATTCTACGTCGATATTCCGTCTCTGCCTGTCTCCGCTCTCCGCTCGTCGGATTTGGAAGCGAGAGA
>Ga0247832_1003726_pt1 | contig 20318 bp, 18 predicted proteins | sample LaCruzMarch2015__10_FD_192407 | JGI IMG/M metagenome (GOLD analysis project Ga0247832, IMG submission 192407) | Freshwater microbial communities from meromictic Lake La Cruz, Castile-La Mancha, Spain - LaCruzMarch2015_4m | ecosystem: Environmental > Aquatic > Freshwater > Lake | place: Spain... | reverse complement strand
AGAATATGTTGACTGTGTCCGTTTGCGGCTGTTACTGCACTAGCTCGTTGGAATTTTTGTAACATAATACGGTAGGCTCCTCCTTTCCTATCGTGTTGACAAGTGGTGAGATTGTGAGTCCCTCATCTGATGATGCCTGCTCCTCTTGCTAAACATTCAACATTGCGTAGGATGTACATAAGTACCTATCACAGATTGTTCTGTGGCTAGCATGAGATGTGATGGGTAGTACTACTAATGAAAATAGTAATCAATGTTGCTGTCGACGCCGACGAAGATGTGCGACGTCGATGACGACGGTGACCATGTCGCCAATATCAACTTTATTATTGCTCTTATTCAGTAATGGACGTGGCGACGATCATCAAGTCGCGCTACCACTGACGATGATGGTGAATGCATTTTTTTCTGTCACGCCACCGCCAGTCACGTCTGGGTCTCGACAAGTGTGGCGGCCGACACGGTGTGGTACCGTGACAACAACAACAACCAGTCGTGGTAGTATTGCATCAAGCAGCAATAACGAAAGATCGATGGTCTCGTATTGGTGGCGAGGGAAGAAGGGAGGAATACGTCGTCATCGTGATGGTGATGGGGGGAGGATAAAGGCAATGGAATTATACATGCATGATGACATTGGCTATTCCAGCAATGGCGAGTGGGATGATGAATGGAGTAATAGTGGGGGGACGAGCAATGCAGAATCAGCAGCAGCAGATGACAATAACTATGATGATGGTATCGAGTTTCAGCGAGTAGTCGAAGCTGACAGTAGGAAGTACAATATGACATCATTCGGCAGTTTCGGCAGCACCACACATGCTGATTCGTTATCATTGACGTCGTCATCCACTACATCATTAATGTCATCACCGCCGCTTCCCAAGGGGTTCACCTATGATGATGAATTTGACATTGATGAGACTCTTGATCACGGTATTCTACATCACAACGACTTGTCTGGCCCGTCGCGACTTGGATATGGTGTTACTTACGGATACGGCAACAGTGGTGGTGGTAGCAACAACATTATCGAATCTGAATCATCATCATCATCATCAATGGAAATTGTATATGACGACGACGAATACAACGACTACTTTGATGCGGCGGATGAGGGGGGAATGTTTACAATAGAAGATCCAGAAATTGATGGATCAATAGTTGCCGATGGTACATCCTCCTCTTCAGGTGGGTTATCCTACGGACTGTATGCACCCGAAGTGAACAAATGGACTACACTCATGGTGGATGGGACGAATGCTGCCATACATCGACCTGGACGTGAAATGACATTAGAAGAGGGGATGGAAATATTATATAATGATTTAAAGGATTTATCACCATCAGATTATGATGCTATTGAAACATATTGGGATAAATTAATGCCCACGGTGAGTTATCTTGGGACTGTATATGCTGCCAAGGTCAAGCAGGCACTTTGTGTTGCCTACCGTGCACACCGGTCACAGATACGCAAGAGTGGAGAGCCATTTATTATCCATCCTGTCGAGGTGGCATTACTATTGTCAGGGATGAAGATGGATGCTAGTACTGTAATGTCTGGATTGCTACATGATACCGTTGAGGATACGGACCTCACGTTTGAGCAGGTCGAGGGTGAGACATATGTTCATTTTTACACAGTTGAAAATAAATACTATTTTGTCTTCTCATTATTTTGTTGATCGTCCCCTATTTATCTACAATTCTTTACATATCAGCCATGTTCGGACGGGAGGTACGTAACATAGTCGAGGGTGAAACAAAGGTAAGCAAGTTACCAAAGCTTGCATTTGCCGACTACGCAGATGAACAGGCCGAGAATCTTCGACAAATGTTCATTGCCATGACAGATGATTATCGTATCATTATTGTTAAATTGGCCGACCGACTACATAATATGAGGACATTATCACATATGAAACCCGAAAAGCAGAAAAAGATTAGTCGTGAAACATTAGATATCTTTGCCCCACTAGCACATAGGATGGGATTATGGCCATTCAAATCAGAGTTAGAAGACATTTCATTCATGTATTTATATCCAAAAGAATATGAAGAACTGAATCGTCGATTAAGTCAACGACAACGTCGATTTGGTGAAATGCTTGATATATCCATAGACGTACTTGAACGAACACTAAAAGCCGACCCTACATTACGAGGACAGGATGTGGGCATTGAAGTTGTGGGTAGGACGAAGGAGTTGTATTCACTTTGGCATAAAATGGAGATGAAACAAGATCGAGATTTGGATCATATTACCGACCTTGTTGCCCTACGTGTCATACTTACACCATCCTCGAACAACAACAACGTCGGAAGTGGCATCAGTGGTGTTGGCAGTAGTCCTGTGCGCGGTGACGATGATGAGGCCGATAATGGTGTTTGGTTATGTTATCATGTACTAGGCCTCGTACAACACCTCCCAGGCTTTCAACCAATGCCAACGAAAGTGAAGGACTATATATCATTTCCTAAACCGAATGGGTATCAGTCATTACATACAGCACTAATGCGCAATGGTCAAGGAGTCGAAGTTCAGATACGGACATCGTACATGCATCAGGTAGCTGTACGCCTGTTTTCTTCGCCCTCACGTTCTCGCCATCAATATTACTAACCACTCGATTCAATACTTGTCATAACGCTTCACAGGTAGCTGAATACGGTATGGCAAGTCACTTTGCATACAAGGATACGATGAAACGCAGTAGTGCGGGTGTATCAGCGGTGGCATCGGGATTGTACAATACTCCATGGTTGTCCAGCATTAAGGAATGGACCGAGGATACGGTGTGTTCACGGGACTTTGTTGACTGTGTTAGAAGAGAGTTATTGGGGAAGCGTGTATTTGTGTTTCTACGGAATGGTAAAATTCTTAATCTTTCACGAGGGGCGACTGTTGTGGATGCTGCATTCCAAATACATACCGATGTTGGGTTACAAATGCACGGCGTGGAGATTAATGGCAAGCCGGTACGTTTATATTTTACTTATTTTTTTCTGCTTAATTGCACTTCACTATATTTCTTGATACGCACTTTCTCCCTATTTGTCCAGGTTCCGATATCATATGTGCTGAACAATGGAGATGTCGTATCAATCTTAACCGGCGAAGGCAAAGGCAGACCCACCACAGAATGGATGAGATTTGCAAAGAGTCGATCGACGAGGTCAAAATTACGTGCTTATTTTCGCACACAGCAACAAGATAGTGTCACGAAGTTGGGCGAGTCATTGTTCTTTAATTATCTATCACGTCATAGTAGTGAAATAATCGACTCGTCATACCTTGGTTATGAATTTAGAATACCAACAAATAAATCAGAGTTGTCACGTTACTTACCCGGGAGATCACATTATACTGACGTGGACGAATTGCTTTTTGCCATAGGTAAGTTCGATACGACGATTTTTTTGTTGTCAGCAGCAAATCATCAAATTTGTGATTCCCCTCATCTCCAATAGGTAAATCTCAAAGTAATGTAAATTTCCTACGGACGAAAGTGAGTAAGATATTCCTCGTACCCTTGAAGGTACTTGAATCAAGCGATAAGATCCTGAACAACACAACAAACGGTGGTTCACAAATTGGATTACCTTATAATCCTCATTTGTCAACTAATGACGTACCCGAGGGTGAGGCAGTAGAATATGCTGATTCAGAACATGCCTGTCGACATTGTCTTCCAATACGAGGAGATGCGATCGTCGGGACACGAGGTAGAAAAGTTGACTCTCCCACAATTGTCCATCGAGCCGAATGTCCCTATGCACAACAGGCAATTATTGATGCCAAATCTGCCGTACTGGGGGATGGTGTAATAGGTGATCCCGTGAAAATAGTTTGGCCAGAAGATGAAGCATGGGAGGAGTGGAATAAAGAATCATTCCTTGTTGAGATTGTGGTCATGGCCAATGATCGTAAATTACTCTTGGCTGATTGCAGTGTAATAGCATCGAAGAATTCAGAGATATTAAAGACCGGGAGTAGTACCACCTTGGAACATTGTACATTAGAATTTCTTGTGAAGTTATCTGACTTGGATGAATTACAGAACTTGATGGACAAATTAATGCAAGTGAAATCTGTAATGAGCGTCGAACGACGCTTTGGGAGTGAGCTGCTGGAATAGAGAGAGAGGACTTATAAAACAGTATTCATAAATGCAACATTCTGTATGTATATATGGTGGATAGTAAAAGGTAATGCATTCAGTTTAAAAGTATACTCCTCAACAATACATCATGTTCATATGTTTGCATAACCAAATGTTTCCATCAAGTCTTTGTCTATATACTCCCGGAAGTAATCAACATCTGCACGTTCCGTCAATGTGGCCATATTCCGTAATGTACTATTACCATATGTAACCAGACTAGCTAAAAATCCAGCCGAACCGGCATGTGGCCCAGTCTCACCCTTGGCACTATCCTCTACATAACGGAATGTTTTTGCCATAGTCCCACCACCACATTTACATACCTTCGATACTACATCCTCGGCATGGAATAATAGGTCCTCAAATCGGACCATTAATCGTGGAAATTTGGCATCGTACCAATCACCATACCATGTATTCCACATATCGACCAATGATGTATAATGTATAAATGTTTTATTTTGAGGGTCTGGATATGGTGCATCATGACCGTGCTGTGTAGCAAATTTGACCCATAATTCTATAGTACCCTTGCCGGGTGTACGATACATGACCTTTTGTGTCGTGGGGTCAATATATCGACGATCAAATCTATTCGGGACTAAATTAGGACAATGTTTGGGGGTGTGAACCCAACGTGATTCATACTGATGTCGACACATACTTGCCATCCATGTGATAGGATCTTTTATCATAACTATTGGTAAGAAGTCGGTCTGTTTTATACTTGCCATATATTTAGCCTCATGATTTAATCGCCATGATACTGGATTATGTTTCCCCCTTTTGTTTGTGTTACGTATTAATTAGTTTTGTGTGTGAAGTGTGTAAATAGTGAATAATAAATAAGAGAATGTGGTAAATAATGTACGTTTTTACTCAACACCACCAAAATAACAATAATAATGAAGAAGATCACTCTTACCATGGTGCTTGTGTCATGATCCCATGTTTGCCTTGTCTAAACACCGCCCTTTCACGAAAGGATGCCTTCGCGGCAGCACGTACTCTATCGGGATTGATACAATTCAAACTCATTAATTTGAATAGTAAATTAGTCGCCGAATTGAATAATCCAGCCGGGCCCATGACGCGCATTTCTGGTATGACATTTGCCTTGTATGCATTACATGTATCCAATCCAACAATGTGGGAATGCGATCCGTACATACCTTGTATTTCATCGACGGTGGGTAAGTCGGCTCGACGTTTTAAACTTTCCATTTTACCCAATCGTTTCGCCAATCGTACCTCCCGACCGGTTATGGAGGGTATGAATCCGGCAGTATGATCGATATCGGCACGCGCTAATATGTCCAATGGATCCATGGAATAATTGGCGTACAACAACAACATGTTGTTGTTGTTACCATTACTTACACCATCCTCTTGTAATTCGGTAATTTCATAATCCAATGGATCGGCTTCTCGTCTTTGATGTCCATTATTATCATCATTCTGCCGTTGCGGCTCGTCTGCGGCAGCAGCAGCAGCAGCATTGAATTCGTCCTCGCTCCCTTCGTGCGATGACGATTGATGATGTTGTTGTAATTTGTAATGCATTAGATCATCGTGATATGTCACTAACAATACTTGTGTAGCGAGCGTTAGGAAAAGAAATAATGTCAATGTTAGGATACACGGCCGATTCCGTTGCTGCTGCTGTTGTCGTTGTTGTCGCGTTGATAATCTTCCACGCTCGCGCTGTGTGTTCCTGCCACGAGCACTGCTGCTATTAGTGCTGCTACTTTTCCGCGACGAGGGGACTCGCATGACGGGTATCCTCAACGAATGATTCACATCATTATTATGGCCACCGCCCTCCTCCTCCTCCATGGGTGGGGATGGCCCGTTTCCTGACCAGATGTTGCCAGACGTCAGGTTGGTTGGTGCACTACCCTGTGGGTATCGCATCCCGCCATTCCCCTTACCACTTCTCGACAAAAGCGTGCCCCCCCCCGCCCCCGATTTTGAAGGAACTAACAGTCCCCCCACGACTATGCTGCCTCTCGACAAATCAGCTGAAGTAACCGCGTTGGACGACACGATCACTAGAGATCACGAGCTACGCATACCATGCTACTGTGAAGAAAATTCATGGCGACTAGTCTATCGTCATTGCAATGCTGCCGCTGCTATTAATGCTAATAGTATTCATAGTAGCGAGTACAACTATCACACAGTATTTGTTTCAAATTTACCACGTCGTTGTTCATTTTACATGCAACGTGCGGCAGCAGGTAGTGGTACGAATGAGTTTGTGAATTGGGATTATCACGTCTTTGTCATTCGAGTAGAGGCTATTGCTGCTGCTGCTGCTGCTGAGGAGGCAGACGAAAAAGAAGAAGAATTAGTCACGACGAAACGAGGAAACGAGAGAAGGACGGCAGTGGAGGCACTCGACGTTGACACCCTGCTCCTACCCTACCCTTGTCCGCTAGGTGTATACCTCGATGGATCATTTCCTCAATACAGCGAACAATATCATCATCGTCACACAACGACAGCAACAAACGAGGAAATGGAGGTCTATCGTCCCTACTTTCGAGTTGTACCCGCACAACAATACTTACGATACTTCTATTCCGATAGAATGCACATGTACAATGAAGATGATGGACAATGGTCCGCACCGCCACCAAAATATTTGCCAATAATGAATGGACTGCTTGAATTAGATGATAATAACAAGACTGGACGTGTATTAGACAGAAACAATAACAAGGGTGACAATGATGATGATGTTAACATCATCGATCAGAATATTAAGACAAGTGGTGGATCGAATCTTGAAACTTATATCAACATGTTTTCCAACAATGACGACGACGATGATAGATATGGTAAAGTCTACAATCTTGATCAATTTCGAGCCAAGTATTGCTAAAACTGCAAAAATGGAGAATGAGTACACACACATGATGGAATGCAGGCTACGTCAGAGTTTTACTCAAACATACGGTGCATATAATTATATATGTAATGTTTATGATGAGTTGTTTCCTCCCCCCCCTACTGTACTCACTAAGAATATAGTAAAGCTGTGAATCAATCATTGCAATGATCCAGGAGTGTGTTGTTGTTGTTAAATGCCAAAGCTTTTTGCAACTTTCTCCAATTCGAAACAAACGCGATTTGGGAAGTGATCTGTCCACATTGTCGGACTAATTTCGATTTCATTAAAGTCATCATTTTCTTTGAGTACAGGTGTGTATTCCGACCCAGCATTGGATGCACCACATGTAACACATCCGTTCACTTGGTATCGGATACCCTTAATTTGACTAATTTTGATTAAATGTGTAATCCGTCCAGGTGGGTAGAGTGAGACTGACCGTGCAAGGCCACGACTTGATCGTCGTTCGGACTGCATAAGCTCAAATCGATGTAATTGACGTGAAAAGTCAGATTCAGGCACGCAGTCTGGAGGATGGAGCATATCCTCAGTCATTTGTACTGAGTAATTGGCATTGCCACCGTCAGCGTCGTCAACGTTATCATCACCACTACCAAAAAGGCCGTGCCAGAAAATACGTCGGACAATATCATACTTGGATAGTTTTACCCTAGCAATTAAACGAAGGACCTCATCACGTAAATATTCCACATTGTTTACGGATAAACGTGGGACAATGTCACTATCTAATATAAAGCTATTCACAAAGGTTGAACATTGTTTGGCCAATTCCCAAGTTAGTAATCCACCAGGAGGACTGTAACAGATACACCGTAATGTGGGGTAGGTGCCACGAAGCATCAATGACAATATAACACCAATGCCTGCACCAAGTGAATGACCCACGATGCGTAATGTATAATTAGGATACTTGGCTGTATCCCCCAATAGTAGTGTTGATAATATTCTATGTTTCATTAAATCATCATGTAACCAATGGGTACACTCTAATACACCACCGTGACAGTATTGGCCAGTACCCTCAAACCCATATACACGTCCTAATTCATCAAGTGGACTTGGATCAAGTAATACATCCACAATACAATCCTCAAGTGTTAGTGATCCTCTAATTGATAATACAACAGATTGCCACTTGTGATCAATAATTATACAGTACGGTGTTTCATAGAACCCACCTGAGTTGAATGACGCGTATGCAACATCGGATGATTCTATCCCGGCTTGTGCAATGAGTGTTAATTCATGCAATCGTAGACAATTATCACCCACTACGGTTGTCATCATCATCTCCGATTGTTGTCTACCACCATCACCATAACTGCTACCTGTGAAGATTGCCTCATCGACATCCTCATAATTATTCTCAATGTTAGTTGACCCTGATGATGGTGATGACGTTGAATAATTCTTGAAAGAAAACCAACTAGAACGTATCTTACGTCCAATAAGTCGTATTGTACCACTAATAGGATATTGATAATAGTAAAGCATCCACGTATATATAGCCAGTTGATGTTTCGCAAAGTGTGCACCTTCTTCAATTATAGTATAGTGTTCCGAATTGTACGGTGATAATACAGTTCGTGAGTATGATTGGTATACCTCCTCCTCGACGTTGTCTACTCCAACTACTGGTGGTGGTGTAGAGGAGGATACTGCAGCTGCTGATGGCGATAATAATGTCGTGGCATGATCACCCTCGATCATGCCTTCACCATTATCTATTGACCGACGGAAAAGGAGTGTGGTACCATCCTCACGATACGATGACAATACTGATAATGACGACGACGATGATGATGATAACGCAAGACGTTGCTGCTGCTGTTGTTGCTGTTGCAAACGTTGACGTTGGACTAATACATCTTTTCGCGCCATATATCGACGTTGGTCTTGAACAAGTTTGAGTACGGCAATCCCTAAACCTACATCACTGGGTACAACATCTAATCCAGCACCACCCATTATTCCTCCCACTCCCACCATCCCAGCAGCCGAGGATTCAAAGTCTATGAAAAAGTCTGCCAATACACGTGCAATATCACCATAGAATTGATTATGCTGATGTTGGTGATTTGGTCCTCGTTCGGTGGCGGCAGTAGTAGCAGTGGCAGCAGAAGCATGTGTTACAATCCCCCGACCACCAAATAGATAACATGTCGATATGGCTAGTATACGACAACATCCCTCACAACGATTTTGCCACATTTCCTCGGCTATATGTATATTGTTATGTATATAATACTGCTGTTGCTGTTGTTGTTGATTGTTGTTGTTGATGATTAAATCAATACTCCTTTCATCATATTCATCATCGATTATTGTTGATGGTACTACTGCAATGGGCACACTTTTAATAGCGACTAATGTTGTAATAATAAGTACTGATTGTATCAATTGTATAAATAATAATATCCCATATATTATCCACCATAATAATGGTAATTGTACTACATAAGAACAGTTTTGTGTATCATTGTAAGAATAGTAGTAGTGCAATACTACCGCTGCAATAGTACAACCCAAAATGAGCAATAGAGTATTCCATATGGTATACAAGTAGATCATTTTATATTCAATATATTGACTTAGTGAAGCATTCCGATATTCATGTCCAGTAGTGGGTGTCCCATGTGAGGAAATGCTATATATTTGTATTTCATAATACAATGATGCTGAAGAGATTATTGTCATCATGATAAGATAGAGTAAGAAGTATATTGGAAACGAAGAAGACAAAGAATCGTTGCAGCTTGTTAGCATAAATGACGACGAGTTGTTCGTTGTCCATTCTTCATTGTTGTAACTAATTTGAAATAGATCTTGCTGTTGACGTCTCCTCGCATTGTTGACGGTGTTTGACATGATATTTGTCAAAAATGACAAATGCGACGACGACGACGACGACGACGACGACGAGCTGTTGTCATTGTCGTGATAGCTTGCCGTCGTAGTCCACGGTGAATTACTAATACTACTATCACCACTAGCACTAATATTGTTCTGCGAATTCGTCGTCGTTGACAGGAGTAAATCAATGACAAAGTACGACAAGTACGGGATGAGTACGAATAGCTCGAGAGATACTACACTTCCCCATGCCAGGCTGGGGAGTTGTAAATCATCACCGGCGAGGAGAGTCCGTCGATTAAACAGATATAACGCTGGCATAATGATGCGACAGTTAAACTGAAGCAGAGTCGAGATTGATAGATACGGCAGTGAATGACAGAGGGGTTGTTGAAGGTGCCCTTTTTCCTTGATTTTTCGCGATTTTCCACTGCGAACTTGCTCTTGCTATCAGAAATCAAACATTCGCACGAGAACGTTCGGCAGTTGATTTTTTGTCAATATGACGGTGCGAAGGTCGCGAGTGGACAATCCGGGACATCTCGCCATTTAACCCCTCTGTCATTCCCTTGCTTCTAGCTAGAAGGTAAATGGTAGGTACTTTATGTATCTCCACGATCCGCATTGCATGCCCACGAGTCTCAAATGTAGGTATGAGCCCCACCCACAATCACCTGATTGAGTGGAATCACTTTTTGTTTAGGAGTTGTGAATTGCATCTCTTTTGCCATTCTTCAGCATGTGCAACAGAGGTCGCACCAACGATGATGGTAAATGTCGCTTTCATCCCACGATCCAGCTCAATCTCCTTACCCGAAAAGGAGAGTGGTTGCAGATTGTGAAGGAATGTCCACTATGCTTAACCCAGGTATCATCTTCGCCACAGCTTTTCCTGCCGTCGAAGTCAATGGTAGACCGGCACGACACGGATTATGTTGAATCCAAACTTTCCGTGTGTCATATTAGTGACGAGGTTTGCTATGTGAATAGCAAACGGAGCGTTTACGAACAGAGCCTATCAATGACTTGATCCATGAAGTCAAGTCTATGCAATTGATAACACTCCAAGAAACTGCATCTACAACGAATTCAAGCTTCTCCATCTCCCAAGATACCGCATCTACTACGAAGTCAAGCTTCTCTAGATTTGATGATGATAACAGTCAAACGCGATCATATTCTGCTCCTGTTTCATCTATAAGAAGATTACATTCGAATGGATCAGACACAGATTCCAGTGCACCTTCGTTAAGTTCATACTCCTATAGTACTTTTGGCAGCTGTGATACCCTGGGTCGGTGTATTTACCATCCTAACATTCAACTGAAAACACTAAGTACGTGTGAAGGTTTGAAGACTGGGAAATGGAAGACAGTAGTTGCAAGCTGTTCGGAATGCGCCCGTGAAGAAGGCCAGCGCAACATCTTGAGTAGCCTCACCAGTTCTGAGAAAGACCTTATGAATAGACTACTTTCCTCATGTGAAGTTGACCGCAGCAACCGCACCGATAGCATTCGGAATCGACGAGTGTCATTTGCTGAACGAGATGACATCATCACTTTCTGGTTATGAGGATTATCAAGCGTACTCAACAACTGAGAGGAGTATTTGGAATTGATGAGAAATCAGAACATGTTTTGTGTGTGTGACATGGTGATAAATATTTGTATTACATATCAACTCCGAATATCTTCGAGTATGGCGCTGACATCAAACCTCTGTCTAGACGGTCGATTACGTCCAAATCATATACACCATCTCATCCCACATTTATACTTTCCATGCCGATGGAAACATGTCATTTTCGATGCTGGTGCCAACACATGTAAATGTAAATGATTATTAAATGGTGGGATGGAAAAATAGTATGCAATCATCAAATATCAAACGCATTAGGTTGATACTTCTGTAAAAGTCCAAGCCCCATCATTCTCATTTCACGTAAAAGATTCGCATCATCAACGTCGTCAGCAGTTGTTTCCAACAATTGCCGGTGAGTACGTGTAAAAGAGTCTTGTTGTACATCCTCATCTTCCATACATTTCATAAGATGCAATGTCTTCTCCCACAAAACATCCACAGTTGTGTTGATTTGCTGTTTCTGAAGTTTCTGCTGATGTTGTTGTTGCGCTGCTAGAGATAGGTATGTAGTAGTTTTCGAGTGTTTTGAGTGGGGCAGAATTTTCCGCGACTCCGTCACGCGTCCCCACCAGCCCTGGTCGTCGCTCCTTTACTAAACCACATGCGTCGACCAATCCCCTAAAATAACACCGCCCGATTATATCATTGAGGAGCCCAGCCTCAAAAGAAGAGGACGGCAGCATTCAATTCTCATCAAATGCGCTTTTCTTCAACAATAATGAAACGTAATGTCGTGATGAACAACGACGGTGGTGCTCATGACGACGAATTTGTCTCGTTAGTGGCAGCAGTGCCAGGCAGCGGTACTGATACAGCACAGTACCATCAGCAACAGTGCCAGCAGCAACAGGCACCAATGTCTGGACGTTGTCCGTCTCCCACGGGTGGGTTGGTTGTGGGGAGGGCACAGCAACTCCGCCATCGGTCACATGGCTCTGGGGGCAGTGCTGGCAGTGGGCAGCGGCAGCAGCAGCAGAAACAATGGCATCAACAACAGCAAGCGTTGTATTCACTCGATGATGCCGATGCAGCGGGTGGGACGACAATGATAATGGAAATGACATCATTACTTCAACATCATCAGGAGGTTGGAGGGGGAACGAACATGTCGCACCTAATAGAACAACAATCGCAGCAACAACAATTACCACAGGCGATACACGCATCACGAACATTTCCTCCCTATAGTAACATCAATGGCAATAATAATAATGATAATGGCTATGCTACGACCTCAACAACAGAAGCACTATTCTCTATTTCTTCTTCTACTGCCAGTGCTGCTACTGCTCAGCAACAACAACAATATGCAGCCGCAATTCATGGTGACATCCTTGGCACAGCAACGATTCCTACTGGTAACACCAATTTCAACAACGACGTCGCCAACAACAACAACAACAACAACAACAACAACAACAGCAGCAACAACAACAACAATAGTAAAGAAGTGTTTCAAGTATTAGGGTATGATTTAACAAATTCTACACGCCAAGTACAATTCATTATACCAACAATGTTGACATTTACATTCTCTTTAGTATATGGCTACTTACAAGAGTTGATAGCCGTGACATTATGTAATCGTCAATTGGGATTATTCTTGGCATTAGTCCAATTTTTGGGATATACATTATTATCATACTGCTTTCGTTCGTTACAAAAAAAAGATGATTCGAATAATAAACGACGACGTATTGACAATAGTATAGTAAGTGCAAGGAACTCTACCATACCATTGGAAATGTATTTAGGACTGAGTATATTACGTGCCATAGATTTAGGTATGACTAATATGGCAATGAAATATATTAATTACCCCGCCAAGACTATAATGAAAAGCACGCGTGTATTATTTACAATGATATTTGGTATACTTGTTAATAAGAAGCGGTATGGTCTACTTGATTTTATTATTGTTGCATTAATGGTCATTGGGTTGGCTATATTCTTTCATGCCGACTTTCATACCTCGGCCGTCTTTCATCCTCTGGGTATTATAATGTTATGTATCTCACTATTGTGTGATGGTGCAATTAGTAACTTTAGTGAAACATTAATGAATCAATATAATGTTGGACAAGATGAATATATCTTTCGTTTGTATAGTATAGCTACAGTATTTATTGGTTTGGCTACTTGTGTTACGGGTGACTTAGTTGCCGGGATACATTACTTAACACATCATGGTACATATAAAGAAATCGAGAGTGGATCACTTGATCCTACATGGTCAATATCTTGGAAGATACTTACATTAGTATTATTATCAACGTCCGGCTTTCTTTCATCATCATGTTCAGCATTAATTACGAAATCATTTGGTGCACTAACATCATCTATTACATCCACGGCAAGAAAGGCAGCGACAATATTTCTATCATTTGCATTATTCCCTAATAATAAGTGCACGTTGGAACATCTATTTGGGATATTCTTCTTTATTACATCTCTTGTTACCAAGAGTTTACGTCATAGTCGTAAACGAAGCGTTAATAGTAGTAGTAGTAAAGAGAAGAATAATCCTGGGATGTTGGGCAATACTAGTAAAGCCAAAGGAAGTAACGGTGTCTTAACAACATATAATGTTACTACATCGGATGATGGCGCATCCGAAATTAGCATGTACCCGAATTACACAACAAATAATAGCACTAGCCCTCCATACTTGAGGCGAAAAACGATAGCTGATGGCTTTGTCTGAAGAGTGAGAGACAGAGACAGAGAGTTTGATTTTGAGGAATAGTATATATATTTATACAAATGCTAAATTAAGCTATTATCTCAATCATGTCACCTGTTTACGCAAACATTCAAACATTATGTCTTTCCTCTCACTCACAGGGTGGTAAACAAAACAAACAAAATCAATGCATCCTATCTACTCTTCTTAAAGTTCCTCGTCAGTTTCATCCAGTATTACTGTATATCTAGTCTGATCAGGTGTCATAACAAATTCAGCCAGTATCGTACTAGTATTGGTAATAACTGCACGAAAGATGTCTCCCACATATGTATATTGCACAAGTGGTTCGAACGGATGAAAGTATAATTCTATTACATCCTCATATGATGAATCTAATACTGCACCACCACCAGTACCACCACCACCATCGCCATAAGCAGCACTATCTACATCAACCCAAACAAGGCTAATATTAACATTAGTAATTTCATGATAAAATTCTACCGATAATCCATCATCTTTGTCATAAAAATCACCCTGTATGGCAGGATTGTCCATATCGTAGAACAAAACGAACGAATATCGCGTCCCAACCTCTACCGGCGCCACGCCGTGATATACGGTATAATTGTATATTACCAAATCGCCCACATTTAATGTAGGGTAGACGATGGCCGTGGAATTGACGCGTTTCTGTTGTCGCAGCCATTCGTAACTACGATACTCGGCCGGGATGTACGGTCGACCATCTTCGTCCGGTCGTTGATTCGCGGGCGGCTTTAAGTAAAATAATCCACCGCCGACGTAGTTGGTATTTAATGCTATATTAACGCTGTGCATATTGGAGTCGGGGTGTACTAATAACGACGTCCTGTCCGTGGCGGGCGAGAATCGACGAAAGAAGACCCAATGTAATTTGGGTGCTCGATTGATTTCATTCGGATAGAATCGTTCATATAAGGTACGATCGATCGTTTCTTTGACCAATGATGTAATCGTCGGTATCCACGGTTCCAATACTGCATATATAGCGGGTGCGATAATCCCCCGATCGCGTTCATATACATCGATGGTCTGCGAACTAGTCTTGTATTGCGGCGGTGCGCCATCGTCGATACTTTCGGGTACGACGGTAAATCCATCCTCTTCGCCTAATGCAATTAATTCTTCGCATACCGAGGGAGGTAATACACCCACATGTTGTGTGAAGGTGGGCTCGAGTAGTTGTAGCGGCTCCGTCTCTGCCTCGTCATTATTTGTTGTTTTTGCTGTTAGTACTTCGCCAGTCGTCGTCGTCGTCGTTGATGATGATGAGACTAAGAGGAACAGTAGAAGAAGTAGCATTCGTACCTGGTTGGCCCAAATCTTGGATGATCGTGGGAGAGAGGCAGGATGTAATTTTTCATATCGGGCCCATGATGTTTTTACAATAAGTAAAATATCCGTTTGTTTTCGAGTATTTCTACATACATGGAGGCTTCTTTCATGTAAATCAAGCTGTATCGTAAGAAGACATTATTATCTACATACGTACATTCAATTCGCGATACTCGTGACAAGCATGCCAAAGCTCCAAGCGGCAGTGCCTGCAGGAGCACCCCCGAACGCACTCCTACGTGTACGTTTACCGGACGGGAATGAGGTGAATGTACGTGTACCCACGGGGTTACAACCAGGAGATGAATTTATCTTCGAGGTGACTTCGCTCGGAGAGGTTATTAGTAGTACAAAATCATCATCCTCAACAGCAACGACATCAGCCGCCGCAACAGCTAAGGGAGGTGCGGGTGGTGGAAGTAGTCGTAAGATGGATAAGCAAATGTCGAAAAATCCCAAGAAGAAGAGATCGTCGATACATGGTAGTAATTTCAACAACAACAATAATGACAACTTCTTTAATGTGAGTGGTGGTGGTGGTGGTGGCGGTGGCGGTAGTAGTGCATCATCAGCATCCTCAACTACTGGTACCAGTAGAGTAGGCACAGGTGGTGGTGGTGGTGGTGGTGGCGGAGTAGGAGATTCGACACAAAATCCCAACGCCATGGGTGGAATATCATTCTTCGATGGACTTAACAATCTATTCAATCAATATTATGATATATTAATTCTTCAAAAGAATAGTACCAACTTTCATTCTTCTCCAACAACAACAACGACAATGTCTTCATTGAATCGTACGGGCAGTGGTGGTAGTAGACAGGGAGGAGGAGGAAGTCATAAACGAACAAATATCAGTAACAGCAGCAGCAGCAGTAGCAGCCAGCACCATCAATCTTCATCGGCAACATCGGTACCATCATCCACAACTCGAGTTAAAGAGAAACCTATTCGATTACGTGGGTTGCTAAACTGTGAATTAACCGACAGTAGAGAACTCGTGATGGCATTAATTATTGGAACATTTATTGGACTATGTATCGTGTTTGGTTTCGTGGCCGGTGTGCTATATTCAACACCCATAGAGTAAAGAGCACGTTTTTCTTTTTGTGTGTGTGCTGGCCACTTCCGCAGGTAGAGAGATATACAAAACATCGAACAACAACACAACATACTCCACGACTTTTTAAAAACATGGAGAAAGAGATACACATTCGAGAAGCAGGGTTAAAAGCATGAGGCGAGAAGGCAGAGAATGAAATGTTCCATCTTAGGAATTAATTTGATGAAGCAAAAGACTCAAAATGATCAACGTATGGGTAAATGTGTGTTTATTGTAAAGTCGTTGTTGTAAAATGAGTAGAACCTGATTATGAATAAGTTGATATTACGCTGTTTCTAATTACGTCTTTTTAATGGTCTATCACTAAATTGACAAACAAAAGTACAGCATTGTTCATAATCGTTTTTCATTCACTCTTCCAGATTCAGCAGAGCTCACAGTTTCCTCCTCTGACAGCTGCTCTTCATCCTCATCCTTCTTTATCTTTGGCTTAGGTTTTAGTCCATCTTGAAATTCCTCCTCCATCCGTTCATCCTCCAACGTCCCCACCACCTCACCATTCATTACATTAACAGCACGTACACTAACAAGGTCGAATGTAAAGTCCCCATCCTTACCATCCATTAGTGTAAAACCAATAGATTCGATACATACTGCCCCATCTAAGCCACGTTGGGCCTGTCTCATCCGTCCCCGAGATGTTAGTACAAAGTCACGAAAGGGTAGTATATAACGTTGAAATCCACGTGGTGGATGACCATGGTAGGGATGATCATCCGATGACAATGTCGTTTGACGGATGAGTTCTCTTCGTTGTTTCAGATATTGTCGTACATCGAGGGTGGGATCCTGTCCTCGTACATCATCCTTACCCATTGCCGCGAACGCATCGTCGATACTATGTGGATCATTCATATCATATGACGATGATCGTGGGTCATTGTAGTCATATTGCCTTCGACTGTCACCACCAAAGTAATTTCCGCCACCAGCACTACTACTACTGCTGCTGTTCCCACCATTTTCACCACCAACGATGAATCCTTGGTAGACATCTTCGGGAAAGTATGTTTCGACATGCAAATTAACAGCATATGTCCGGTCATCCGGCCGACAACATATTTCCAATGCCTTATACTTACTCCCGAGGGGTACCGAGCCTGGAAATTCGGGTGATAAGATTGCCGCGAAGCCCGATCGAGTGACCGAATGTGATTTGGACGACTGTGCATTAATTTGTGTACTGAGTGTGCCTGACCAACGTAGGAAGGGTGGCGACGACGACGACGACGACGACGACGAAGCAGCGTCTCCATTTCCACCATCATCACCAATGCCCTCGATATATTCCATATTACTTTTGCTGAATCCACCAATTACACTATCATCACTACCTCTCCACCCCTTGAACGGCCAACTCCGACTTGTTGGGTTTAAACTCTCGCGTAAGTCGGCAGAATCGTCTGGTCTGCGTATATCAAGGAGTGGGACTGGACCACGGAGTGGACGTGAGTCGTTCCATTGATCAAGGAATAAACGTTTACGCATAGCAAGGAACCGACGGAGTGAACCACCGCCCTCCTTGGGCAGGAGAAGTTGGCGGAGCACCATGTTGTTGTCTTCGTCGAATCTTTGAAGAGCGGGAATATTCCCGCACGGAGAAGAGAATCGGAGATCGATAAGAACGACAGAGTGACATGGTGTACATTGCCTCCGATGGGTCGTTGGCCGACACGAAGAAGAGGAAATGGGGATTATCAATAATACGTGATTTCATAGTTGGGATATTTGATTTTATCGGTCTTTTCTTTCGTACATTAACTGCCAGTCCGACAACGTTGGAAAATGAGCGGGTGAGTGTGTTTTATTTTGCTGTATCATTATGTGTCAATGATTACATTTTTTTCCTATTTGATCCATTGTTTTCTACGCATGATTACAATATATATCGTTATATAGGGACAACGGCGTACCACATACGCACAACGTCAAGGTGTACGACCTGGGGGAAGTGGCAGTAATGGTGGCGGAGGTGCGAATATACGCGGGATTAATCGACTCGGCTGTGCGAAGGCAGGTGCGGGAGGATGAGGACGGTAATGGTCATTCTCATCACACGGGGCAATCATTATTTTAGGAGCATCTTCATCTGGATATGTAATGATTCGTCGATATTCAGAGTACTGAAATAGTAAAACATAGAATATTGCCTCATGTGGATGGAATGGCCAGGAATGTCTGGATTGATTTTTGAAGCTATGATATCAAAACAATAACCACAAAAAAATGGATTGATATATGAATGACGCAAAAGGAAAGTAACATTCGTTTTTGAATGTTCAATACTTTGCTGAAAAATATTCTTCACTCATCAGACTAGGAATAGATGGAAAAATCATTGTATTTTTGTAAATTGGATTTTTACTTTAAAAACACGTTGTTTGAGCTTTATTTACTTGTTTTTCTTTTTCTTATCCTTTTTACTCTTCTTATGCTTGTCATCGTCGTCGCCATTGTCCTCTGTCAAATTATCATTCACAGTACAGGAGATAATAGTAGTAGATGCCTCACGCTTTCTTTTCTTTTTCTCCTTCTTCAATCTCTGTCGTTCATCATCGTCGGGATTGGCACCAACTATAACACCCCCTCGTTCCTCTTCAGAAATGGATGGAGATGTGACAGAATTGTTAGTAGCAGTCAATGTAGTACACTTATCATCCATTTCATTATCATCTGAAGAAGACGAAGAATGATATTTCCGCTTCTTCTTCGTCCCTGTTATAGTCTCCCCGTTTCTCTCCTTCTCAGACATTATTGTCGTCATTGTCATCAATGATGTACTAGTAGTACAACCACGACCATTCCATTCAATGTTTGATTTGGCCAATGATTCTAATGCAGTAAGTTGAGTCCCCGATTCGGTACGTTTCCATTTCCCAATAGCACGACGTTGTGCACGCATCCCATATCTTGCACCACCGGTGGCAATAAATAATTCTTCATCTGTATATGTCTTAATTGTTAGTTTTTTATCGTCATTGTCGTCGTCGTCGTCGTCGTCGTCGTCGTTTGTTGTTGTTATCATTTTCGCTTTTTTATCCTTCTTCTTCTCCTTCTTCTCCTTCTTGTTCCTCTTCTCCTTTGTCTTATTCTTCTCCTTCGTCTCCTTCTTACGCAATTTCATTTGTTGTTGCTGCTGCTGTTGTAATCTTGCCAATGTCCCCCCCACACTCTCCGTCCACCAAAGATTATTCATTTCACGTGTTTTCTCTTTCTCTCGTCCAAGACCCATTTCATCTTCACGTTGTTTAATAGATACATGCTTCACAATACCCTCTTGTCGCTTTCCTAATCCCGAACCCTCGGTCCAACCCATTTTCTCAAGTTGACGTTTGGCAAATGATTGTGATGATGGGAGGAGTGCTGGTGAATGTAATGTAGCAGATTCATTAAGTGTCCCACCTAGCTTACTTTGAAGCTTCTTACCACAAATGTTCGTGTATGCCATTGTTTGTTCGATAAAAAATATTCAGACACTGTGTGACGATTCGATATTTGCCTAAATACTAAATCCGGATGAAGAAGTGAGGTTGGTGGTGTGGTGAGTAAATA